>Ga0233426_10001552_pt1 | contig 20742 bp, 18 predicted proteins | sample SI_118_April2016_6_FD_179875 | JGI IMG/M metagenome (GOLD analysis project Ga0233426, IMG submission 179875) | Seawater microbial communities from Saanich Inlet, British Columbia, Canada - SI_118_April2016_10_MG | ecosystem: Environmental > Aquatic > Marine > Inlet | place: Canada: British...
GGAAAAGTATGGTTGAAAAAAATATTGAAGTACTGATCGTTACGGATCCGTCCAACATGGCATGGTTGACCGGTTACGATGGTTGGTCGTTTTATGTGCATCAGTGTGTGGTACTGTCGTTGGAAAGTGAACCGTTTTGGTATGGACGTGGAATGGACGCCAACGGTGCAAAACTCACGGTGTTCATGCAGCACGAAAATATCATCGGTTATCCGGATGATTATGTGCAGAATCCCGAGAAACATCCGATGGATTATTTATGCAAGATTCTCACTGAAAAGAACTGGGCACAAAAAACAATTGGAGTAGAAAAAGACAATTATTATTTTACTGCATCCTGTCTGGAATCTTTGCAGAGAAACTTAGTACAGGCAAATTTTGTTGACTCAACCGGACTAGTCAATTGGCAGCGCACCGTGAAATCTCCAAGAGAGTTGGAATTCATTCGCAAAGCGGCGAGGATTGTGGAAAAAATGCACGCACGTATTTTTGAAGTGATGGAACCCGGTATGCGTAAAAATGATTTGGTAGCAGAAATTTATCATTCGGGAATTACAGGTACGGAAGATGCGGGCGGAGATTATACTGCGATTGTACCAATGACTCCAACCGGCTCAGATGCCTCGGCTCCGCACTTGACTTGGGACGATCAACCAATTCCGAACAACTCCGGAACTTTTTTTGAAATTGCTGGATGTTACCGGCGCTATCATTGTCCACTTTCCCGCACCATTTATTTGGGCCAGCCGCCACAAAAGTATTTAGATGTTGAAAAGGCTGTTCTGGAAGGAATTGAAGCAGGTTTGGAAGCAGCAAAACCTGGCAACTTTGCGGAAGATATTGAAGCAGCTTGGCGTAAAACAATTTCAAAATATGGTTATGAAAAAGAAAGCCGCTGTGGATATGCCATCGGATTAAGCTACCCTCCGGATTGGGGCGAACGGACGGTCAGTTTCCGCAAAGGCGACAAAACGGTGTTGGAACCAAACATGACCTTTCACTTTATGCCTGCACTTTGGTTTGACGATTGGGGATTGGAAACAACTGAAAGCATTGTTATTACAGATTCTGGTGTGGAAACTTTGGCGAATGTTCCTCGTAAGTTGTTTGTCAAACCATGAATGGAATGTAAAAATTTAAATTATTATGAATTTTCATTCAGGGCGGAGTGCAGAGTGGTTTCGGTTATTTACTTTTAGCGTAACAAAGAATAAGCTGAACCAAAGCGGCCGACAACAGTGATCCAACAGAGACCACCAAACACTACTGCCAGAATTGGAAAGTACTCCGGAAACAGGCAAATGATGATATAAAATATTATCGTTTCTGTCCCTTCAGTCAGGCCTCCCAGATAAAAAAAAGCTTTTTGTCCATGTGCTGTAGATGATATTCCGTGTTTTTCTGCAATGACTGCAAAAGCCAGAAAAGAGATCCCGGTGCCGATAAATGAAAAAATTAAAAAAGTTGCTGTCAAACTGTTATTCTCCGGACTGGCCAGTGCAAAGCCTACAATTACTGCAGAATAAAAAATAAAATCACAGGTGATATCAAGGTAGCCACCTAAATTAGTTACACCGTTTCTACGGGCAACTGCACCGTCAAGTCCATCGAATAAACGGTTGACCAAAATCAGGATCAGTGCTGCAGTATAGAGTTTTAGCCAAAGCAAAGGTACAGCTATGAGCCCAATTCCGAAACCAATGAACGTAATAGAGTTGGCAGAAATTTGGCTGGGGACAAAATTTGCTATGTCATCCATTGTTGGATGCACGACTGTGTTGGCCCAGCGGTCCACCATGAGGTTCTTAGTGTTAAGAGTTAGATTTATGTTTAAATTTTTAAAACAAATTGCCGTATATTTTAGGTCACAGGAAGATACATAATCTTACATTAAAAGTATCATGCAGTAAGTTCAATGCGGTCAAGGATTGCGTTTGCAATATCTTTTTTACCAATATGTTTTTGAGGCTCCTGTTTTGATTCCAGCAGCCATGCGACCTGTGTTCCATCCTGTTTGAATTCTTCTACACGGTTAGCCACAACCAGTTGAGAACCGCCCTTATCAGGCAACCGCTTTTTTGCAATCTCCATCAGTTTTTCATGAGAAATATTTTCTTCATACTTGAAGGTGACCATTTTCAGTTCAGGGAAATTCTGACGAACTTCTTCAATCACCTTTACAGTCGGTACCAGTTTCAAACTTAACTGTTTCTGATTACTGGGAAGTTTGCCTTCAAAAACTGATTCCGGCTGAAAATCTGCAACTGCAGCTGTAAAAATTCCCCAATCATAGTTTCCTTCCTGCAGCGACTCATTTAAGGTTCTTCTATAATCCTCAAAAGTTGCTGCGGTTTTTGCTTTTATATATTCCGGAGCAGAGCGGCTTCCCTTGCCGAGGATCAATTCAACTGCAGAACCACGCATCCATGCTTCACGGGCTAATTGGATGGAAAGAGCACCTGTAAAACGTGTCGTGATCCGTCTGATATTATCCACCGGAACAGGGGTTGGCCCCCCGGTGATCAGCAAAGATTTTCCGCGAAGGGGCGACTCACTGAGTGCCCTGATTGTTGTAGCTACAATTAGCTCCAGCGGAGCAAGATTGTTTTTTCCATGAGATTGGTCCGGTGGGATCAAGGTAACACCCATTTCCTGCAAAGTCCGCATTGAACGGGTTAAGATACTGTTATGCATTGCACCGTGCATTGCTGGGGCAAACAGGATAGGAATTCCCTGTCGTTCCATTCTACCAAGGGCTGCAGCAATTGCTGCAGTGACAACAGAATCTGCAATCCCCAAAGAGGCCTTATTCAATGTGTTGTACGAAGCAGGAGCAACAACGAAGGCATCGAAAGGTGTGGAGTCACTCAAATGTTCGGCATCCGAAGTAAAGCCTTCAATGACGGGATTTTGTGAACACCATTCAAGAGCCTCCCTGGCAACATAACGTAATCCTTCAGTCGTTGCGTAAACAACTACATTTGCACCTTCCCTGCGGAAATCACGAATCAGATCCGGCATTCGATAAGCAGCGATGCTTCCGGTTATCAGCAAAGCAATTTGCTTTCCGGATAAATGAGAATCGGTTAAACGGACTTCACGGTCTGTAAATTCAGAAGGAGGAGGAGGTTCAAAATTCCAATTTAATGACATGAAAAATTTAAAGTTAAAAGTTTCTTATTTAAAGTTTCAGTTACCAATAATAACAAAAGCAAATGGATTTATTAAGTGTTTTGTCCATGAAATTCTAAAGAAAATTCAAAATTCGCATATTCATTATTTTCTTAACTAGATTTTCAGATTCCAGATTATTCACAAAACAGTTGCCGCTAATTTAGCCAGTGGTGAGCGTTCAACACTTGTAAAGCGTACATGTCCTGCCAACGGGGATTTTTTGAAACGCTCTACCAGTGTGCTTAGTCCGTTGGAAGAAAGATTAACTTCTGAATTGTCTATTTGGTTTGGATCTCCCGTTAAAACGATTTTTGTTCCTTCACCAACACGTGTTAATATCGTCTTCATTTCATGTGGAGTCAAATTTTGGGCTTCGTCAACAATCATGTACTGATTTGGAATTGTACGTCCCCGGATATAAGTCAGCGGCTCAACAACCAGCATTCCACGATCCATCAACTCATTATAACGGTCATGCTTTGAACCATTTTTTGAAGCAGGATTATTGATCAGTAATTCCAAATTGTCAAAAATTGGCTGCATCCACGGAGCAAGTTTTTCCTGAGTATCACCCGGCAGATACCCCAGGTCACGTCCCATTGGGAATATAGGGCGTGAAACCAGCATACGTGAGTAAATATTGTCCACCATTAATTGCTGCAAACCGATAGCAAGAGCCAGTAAAGTTTTACCAGTTCCAGATATTCCACTCAGTGTTACCACAGGAATCTTTGGATTCATCAGCAAGGCCAGTGCAAGGAGTTGTTCAGGATTCAGAGGCCTGATGCCCCAAACACCCTGTTCTTTGGGAACCAGTTTGAAGTTCTTCTTACCCTGCTGATATGTAGCTAATATCTGTTCATCTGGAACATCGGTGCAGCTTAGAAGAAGGCCTTCATTTGGATAAAATTCACAAATTTCATTTTGATCTGAAAAAACCTCTTCCAGAGAAATATAAGACTGTTTACCGAAACTCCTTAATTTTTGTTTGCTGACCTCACTTTGACGAATTCCAGCATATAGGTTTGAGTCATTTGGTCTTTGCCCATTGTATGAAAGTGTTGGAACATTGAGTGTGTTAGCTTTTGTTCGTAAATTTTCGTCCTGTGAAACAAGGATAAGATCCTTGTTTTTTTGACTCAACATCCAGGCAACAGCCAGGACTCTGTTGGAAATTCTTCTCAAATTGAGGCTGTACGGCAGCAAACTCGATTCTGGTTCTGTAAGCTCAATTCGTAATTTCCCTCCATTCGGCAGGGGAATACCTTCTACTAAACTACCATATTGCCGGCACTCATCTAACATTTGACTGACAATTTGAGCCGAACGCCCTTTTTCTCCCAAATCCAACTTCAGTGAATCCAGTTCTTCAAGAATTGTGACTGGAATTACAATCTCTTTATCCGGAAACTCGAAAAGAGCTCCCGGTGTACAAAGCAACACGCTGATGTCAAGAACGTAAACAGATACTTGGTTCATACTTATTATGCAGTAAAATAAAAATGTTCTCAGTGTAAACAGATTGAATCATGAAGAATTAATAATTTTTTTATTTGATCTCAAAACAGAAATTTGCACAGGAATAGCATCTTGCAGCAGAATTCATTCTAAACCAGATCTTTCATAACATCAATGAAAGAGCAGTTTCTGTCAGGGCGGGATATCCTGTTTTCAGCATTTAATTATGATCTGAGAATAAAAAAATTAACATTAACTTGTTCTTCAATGAGAAAAAATCAGGAATTTTAAACTCATTTTCTTGCACTTTGCGGAAAACTCAGTTAATAAGGTTAGTTAAAAGAATTATACTCTCATTTTAAGTCAGCTAAGGAAAAAATGGAATTTCAATTAACATCTGGTTTACAACCGGAACTGCTGGAAGACGACCAGAAGAAGTGGCTTGCCTATGCGATCTGCGGTGCAATAACTTCCGATGGTTCAGTTGCTCCCGAGGAGCTTGAATACCTTGAACGGGCACTTTCTTTTTTACCCTCTGAGTCAGAAGTGAATAACATGATGCGGGCCGTAAAAGACCAAAAGATTCCCGAATTAGACCGTATTCCTGGTGCAACGAGAGAAATGGAAGTGAAAATATTCATCGACCTGACCTCAGTTATCTCTGTTGACAATGTCCTTGGTGCAAACGAGATCGACTATCTTCTGCATATTGGCCGCAAACTTGGTTTTGGTCGAGAATTTGTCCGGGTTGTCATCCGCTGGGCCAGCGAGGGAATTGTCTGGAGACGTAAAATGCAGCACCTTATTGATGCAGGAAGTTCACTTGAAGCAGAATATACAGATTAATCGCCAGCCTGCTCTCCAAATTTAATGACAGAATTTCTGCAAATCTGGACCGCAGAGATTTTCTTTTCAAAATTATTCTGGCAGAATGAGACTGGTCAGAACGTGTCTGGTTTTTCCTGCTTTGAACTGGAGCAGGTGGTAGGGAGAGGCTGCTGAAAAGGTAAATTCAAAATGAGTTTTTTCCCGAGGTAGAAGGGCTAGTAACAATCCGGATTGCGGTGAAACCAGAATCGTGTGTGCATTCATGACTCCAAGTGGAGTGTCAATTTTGATTTTTTCCTGTGGTTCAGCCCACATGCCGATCATGCTCATTGAACGTGGGAGTCCTTTTTTTTCCAACTCAATGGCCAGCAGTGGGATAAAAAGTGTAAAGGAAAAATTTTTGGTCTGTAGAATTTGTTTTAAATATTTTCGCAGAAAAAAAATAACGACCTCAAAAGGAACTGCATTTTCGGCACTCAAGTTTGTTTTGAACTCCAGAATCTTCCCGTCTTCTAGTAGTTTGGTGTGCATGATTTGTCCGGCATAGCTGTTTGTTATCCGGAACTCCTTTCGCAGATCCTCTTCCTCATACCATTTTGGAATACCAGAATCTGCATCAAACCAGAGCGTCTTCCGGGTAAAAACTTCGCCATCAGACTTTGTGTTTTCATTTTTTTCAACAACGAACTTGGTTCCTTCCTTTATCAATATTTCGTAGCGGAAATGGCTCTTCCCTGTTATTTTAGAACTCTCCAAATTCAAGTGCTGAAAGGAAGACTCGGTACCCGGCAGCAATTCATTGAGATAGCTTTCCTGACCAAAAATTGCAGTTTCAGTCATCAGAAATCCAGTCAAGTAAAGACAAAAAATAAAAAATGATTTACTGCACTTATTATTTATCTGCTGCATCAGTTATAAGCTCCCTCACATTTTCGACAAATATTCCAATTGGTTTTTATATGTGATACATCCACAAGGCATTGGCGGCAAACAACTTCTTTGCAGCGCTGGCAAATCATTTTATGTGCCTGGAAACGTGAAATCACTTTACCACAAATATTACAATTTTCCGCAAGTCTTCTCACTATTCTATACCTGATCCTAATTGTTTCATTTTATCAAAATCCTGTTGAATAACTAAGAGGACACGATACTTAATTTAAATAATAATTAAACATCATTTTCACAAAATTCTCCAAACACAGTGAGTCATTATTATGACAAGTTGTTTTTTCTGGCGCAAGTACAATGCAAAAGCCGGTTTTTTACTCACGTATTTAATTATAATAATTTTTACAAAAAAACACTTTTGAACCAGTGTATTGTTGGCAGGAACAGTTGTCCGAAGGTTTAATTATGGCCTGGTTTTGTTATTACATAAAATATATTTTTGCTTTATCTTCAGAAAAGCTTTAATTGGATTTGATTTTGCAGAAAGGATTTGCTTAAATTTGACTGTACGTATAATAATGGATTTTACTTCAACATGTAATACTAACAAATAATTAAGCTGTCATGGAAGATATAAAGCGCCTGTTATTGGAAGAGAAGGCGACACTACTCTCCGGGATTCAGGAGAAAACAGAGAATAAACCCGAAATAAATAAGGATATTGGCGACGCCATCGATTCTTCTGTAGAAGAACAGAAACGGGAGTTGGATCTGTTACTGCAGGATAGAGAACAGGCAAGACTTACAGGAATTGAGATTGCCCTTAAAAAAATTGAATCAGATGACTTTGGATACTGCGACGAATGCGGCGAGGCAATTTCTAAGAAACGTCTGCTGGCTGTTCCCCTGGCAATAATGTGTATCAATTGTCAGTCAAATGAAGAACGTAGCCGTCTTGCGCAGAATGCATTTTCCCGTGCAGATTACTCCAGTCAAATATTAGTCGATGATTGATTTATCTATGCACTCAGTGCTCTACGTTTATCGAATAAACTGACAAATAAAACCTGCCTGAACACCTTAAAAATGGATGCAGAATCCTGTTTTAAGTGACTATTAATAATGATCCTATGTAACAAGTGCCGTGTTTAGCGGCTTGTTAATTCCTGTACTTTATGGCCAATCTGCTGAGTTATGATGCCAGTCAGCTTCTGGCTTTTATTCTGGTACTGGTACGAGTCAGTGGAATAATCGCTACTGCACCGGTTTTTGGCAGTTCAAATATTCCACCCCAAATCAAGGTAGTTCTGAGTCTCATGCTGGCACTGATTCTCTATCCTTTTATTCCACTGATCACTGTTTATCCAGATCGTCCAGATCATTACATTATGCTCATTGCCAGCGAAATGTTGATTGGTCTGGTCCTGGGCATAATTGCCAGGTTTTTATTTGCAGCAGTTGAATTTGCAGGAACAGTCATTGGATTTCAAATGGGACTGGGTATGGCCATGGTCTTCGACCCGCAGTCACAGGAGCAAATATCTATAGTTGGAAAATTTGAAAATATAACTGCTACACTAATATTTTTAGCAATGGACGGTCACCTGATTGTTCTTCAAGCTCTGGTCAGGAGTTACTCTGTTCTCCCTCCGGGAGGCGCAAGTATCAGTAGGCCTTTAGTTGAAAATCTAACTGAACTTTCTGCAAGTGTTTTTGTTATTGGATTGCAGATAGGAGCACCTCTGATTGTTGCTCTTTTTCTTGCAAATGCCATTGTTGGGCTTTTGGCACGATCGGTACCGCAAATTCAAGTATTTGTAGTTGGGTTCCCACTGACATTAATGCTTGGTTTTCTATTTCTGTTTTTTGGAATGCCCTTTTTTGCACAGGCAGTACATCAAATGTTTGAGAAGCTTGACACACAATATTTTGAAGCCATCAATTTGCTGGGTGGTTGATTAGTAAATAATGAAATTACAACAGTACTTTTTTGATAGAACGACCTAGTACAAATTCGTTCTGTATTAAACATTAAAGTTAACAGCATTAGATTTTTTAAGACAAATGGCAGAACAAGAAGGTCAGGAAAAAACTGAAGTTCCAACAGAAAAAAAGCGCAGGGAATCGAGAGAAGAAGGACAGGTAGCCTTTAGCAAGGAACTGTCTTCTGCAGCTTTGCTTGCCGGGATTGTGCTGACCCTTGTTGCCACCAGTCCCATAATTCTTGATGCAATGCGGGAACTAATGTCCCAAATTTTTAGGGACCTGGCGCAAAGAAAAGAATTATCAATCGACAGTATTTTTACATTATCGGGAGAAATTCTTTCCATTATTCTTCCTGCATTTGCACCTTTTGCAGCAGTAATTATATTTGCTGGAATATTTGCTTCCGTTCTGCAGGTCGGAGTCATGATTACCTTCAAAGCAGTCGCGCCCAAGTTTAATAAAATAAGTCCATTGACTGGCCTCAAACGACTTTTTTCGTCACAGTCACTGGCAGATTTTCTCAAGAGTATGGCAAAACTGATCATAGTAGGTTTTGTTGGCTATTTAACCTACATTGATAAAATCACTGAATTAAATGGACTATCTGTTTCAACTCCAGAGTCTATTCTCATATACAATTTTACTGTGGTAGCAGAAGTTGCAGGCAAGATAGTTCTGGCACTTGTGGCAATTGCCATTTTTGATTATTTTTACCAACGCTGGCATCATGAGCAACAATTGATGATGACAAAACAGGAGGTCAAAGATGAAACCAAACAAACAGAAGGAGACCCCCAGCTTAAAGCAAGAATTCGTCAGATACAGCGGGAGATGTCCAACGCAAGAATGATGCAGGAAGTTCCGAAAGCAGATGCGGTGATCGTTAATCCAACCCACTTTTCTGTAGCCATCCTTTATGACAGGGATGTCATGTCAGCTCCAGAAGTGATTGCAAAAGGGGCTGACCATTTAGCCCTGCGAATGAGGACAGTTGCCCGTGAAAATAATGTTCCCATCCTTGAAAGACCGGAACTAGCCCGCGATTTATATGCAAATGTAGAAATCGGCGATGATATTCCGGAACGATTTTATAAAGCAATTGCAGAAATTCTTGCCTTCGTTTACCGTCTCCGGAAGAGATAAAGTTTTAGCAGTTCAACGCTCCCCAGAATTGATTAACCCAGCAATAATTGTTTTTGGAGCAGTATTTGCAACAGGCACATCCGAGTGTTTCAGTATAGAGACGCAGTAATTTTAACGACCTTCTTGGTAATGGATGACCGGTGGCCGCAGCAAGCATTCCCCTAAATAATATAGTCAAAAAGTCAGATATCGTTCTCGCTGCAGGCGTGATGTCGATGCTTCTGATAATGGTGGTTCCTCTGCCACTGGTAATACTAGATCTACTCCTTGCTTTAAGCATCACGGTAGGTGTACTCATTCTTTTTGTAGCGTTATTTACCAAAAGCTCTCTTGAGTTTTCTTCTTTCCCCTCAGTACTGCTAATTGCAACTATTTTTCGTCTTTCTCTCAATGTAGCTTCTACGAGACTAATCCTACTTGAAGGCCATCAGGGACCGGGTGCTGCAGGAACAGTAATTAATTCTTTTGGCGAATTTGTTGTCGGCGGGAATCAAATTGTCGGAATCATCATATTCCTGATTTTGGTTATCATTAATTTTGTTGTTATAACAAAAGGTACAGGTCGTATTGCGGAAGTTGCCGCACGTTTTACTTTGGATGCCATGCCTGGAAAGCAGATGGCGATTGATGCGGATTTAAACGCAGGCTTGATTGATGAAGACCAAGCCCGTGAACGCCGTTCAATCATCCAGCGTGAGTCAGATTATTTTGGTGCCCTTGACGGTGCAAGCAAGTTTGTGCGCGGTGACACAATTGCGGGACTGATAATAACCTCAATTAATATTTTAGGTGGTCTGCTGGTTGGAGTCACCCAGTTCGACATGTCTGCAGGAGACGCATTTGATGCTTATGCAACTTTGACCATTGGTGATGGACTTGTCTCACAAATACCTGCACTGATTATTTCCATTGCAGCTGGTATTGCGGTCACTAAATCTTCTGGCGATAATAAAATTTCTGAGGATTTGCATACACAAATTTTCAGTAATGTTCAGGCGCTCTACGTTGTATCTGCGGTGTTGGTCTCTTTTTCGTTAATTCCAGGTTTGCCTATAGTTCCATTTATGCTGCTCGCGATTCTCACTTTCAGTCTGGCACAAGTAAGTAAACGTTCAAATGTGAAAATTGCAGATGATGAGCATCAGGATGAACAAGTACGTCTCCAGAAAGAAATAAGTGAAGAACCGGAAGATATTGAATCACTTCTACCGATTGATATACTTGGCCTGGAACTGGGTTACGGTATGATCCCGCTTGTTGATGAAGAGCAGGATGGTGAACTTCTTAAACGGATCAAGGCCATACGTCGTCAAATAGCATTGGATTTTGGCTACATCGTTCCTCCGCTGCACATCAAAGACAATCTTGAACTATCTCCCGGAGAATATTCAATTACGATAAAAGGAATTGAGATTGCCCGCAATGAATTGATGATGGGACATCACCTTGCCATGAAAACCGGAGATGTAGATGAGGATATCCCAGGTGTGGATACAGTGGAACCGGCATTTGGGTTACCGGCAATCTGGATTGCAGAAGAAGATGAGGAGCGCGCCCAATTTGCCGGCTATACCGTCGTAGACCTGCCGACTGTTTTGGCAACTCATTTGACGGAAGTCCTGAAGAATCATGCTTTTGAATTTATTGGTCGTCAGGAAACTCAGAAATTAATTGACTCTCATGCTGAATCTGAACCAAAAGTTGTTGAAGAATTGATCCCATCACTGCTATCATTAGGAGTGGTGCAGAAAGTATTGCAGAATTTGCTCAAAGAACTTGTTTCTATTCGAGACCTTCATACTGTACTTGAGACTCTTGCAGATGTTTCTCCGATTACTAAAGAGCCTGATTTGCTGACCGAACATGTCCGTCAGAGTCTTTCGCGGCAGATTACCAGACAATATCAAACTCCGGACGGTTTGTTGCCTTTGATTACAATGAACCAGGATTTAGAGAATCAAATTGCTACTGCAATTCAGGATTCCGGACAGGGAGCATATCTTGGCTTGAATCCAAACATGGCACAGGCGATTATAAATGGTATCGATGGGATGATAGAACTATTTACCATCAACAATTATCAGCCTCTTCTGCTTTGTTCACCGCTGATACGCCCTCATGTAAAAAAACTTGTGGAACGTTTCATTCCTAATCTTGTGGTACTTTCTCATAATGAGGTGGCTCAGGATGTTCGTATAGAGGCTCTTGGTGTTGTAGAGCTAAGTGGTTAGGTAAATAATAATTAAGCACAGTTTCAGGTCTTCAGGGCTGAAAAAATTAAATTTAAAACAAAATTTATAATCTGGTAATCTTATGAATCTGAAGCGTTACCGCGTAAATAATATCAAAGAGGCTCTGAAATTCATCAAGAGGGACCTAGGATCTGACGCGATGATTGTTTCAACCCGTCAAGTTAAAGAGAACACAGGTGCTTTTGGATTGTTTGGTAAAACTATGCTGGAAGTTACGGCCTCCGTTAGTGAAAAGAAAAAGGACAACAGGTCCTCAGTTCCTGCCACGAAGGTACTTGAGAAATTCGGCGGCAGCTCTGAAACTTCAGAAACAGTTTTGGCCGATACTTTTCTTACACCACGTAACAAATCTGTGCTTTCAGGTAGAGATGAAACACGGAAGATGATGCTCCCAATTCAAAAAGAACTTCAAGGGATCAGGATTTCTTTAGGAGATTTGAGCAGTCAGTCTGACGGTTTAGACAAGCATTTGATGGGTGAATTAAAACACGAGCTTGGAGAAATGCGGCACATGATGCACATTTTGGCAACCAATACAGGCAACATTACAGATCCGGATCTGCCTGAAAATCTGCTGCTGCTTTATCAGCAAATGAAATTCAGCGGCATGGAAGAAAGATTTTCGAGACGCCTGGTTATGGAAGCACAGCTAAACATGACTACAGAGGATATAGAAAATTTTGCATATGTAAAAATTTTTATTGCCCGAATGCTGATGAAAATCATCAAAATTACCAGAGGTATGGAAGGCCTCAAATCCACGCAAAAAATAGTTGCGCTACTTGGACCGACCGGAGTTGGTAAAACGACTACTTTAGCAAAGATAGCCTCAGAACAAATATTGAAATACAAACGAAAAGTTGCCTTGATTTCTGTTGATACAAACCATAGTTCTGCAATCGAACAAATTCGCTCTTTTGCTAAAAAAATCAAGGCACCGTTCAGTGTTGTTAAATATAAAGATGAAATGAACCGCATTATTGACAGCTATGAGGGTTATGATTCAATCATTATTGACACTGACGGCTGCTCTCAGCGTAATGAAAAGCAATTGTATGAAATGCGTGATATATTTGACGAACGTGGTCGGATACATAATGCACTAGTTCTTAGTGCAACAAGCAAAGACAGTGACATGAGTGAAGTAACAAGGAAATTCGGCTGCATGCCAATTGACAGCATTATTTTTACAAAACTTGATGAAAGTGCTTCCTACGGTTCGCTCTTCAACCATGCAATTCGTTTCAAAAAACCACTCTCCTATTTGACAGTAGGACAAAAAGTTCCAGAAGATATTGAGGTGGCATCAAAGGAACGTATGGTAGATTTACTGCTGAACATTTCCGGAACCTGAGGAATGAGTAATTATCATGCCCAACAAGCAAAATCCCTATACTGAAAAAACTCAACAGAGCAGGGAAGATCAACTCATAAAACATGCCCCGCTTGTCAAAAGAGTTGTTACTAGAATGGCTGCTCGTTTTCCACCAGGAGTAGACCAGGAAGAACTGTATCAAGTTGGTATGATTGGGCTCTTGGATGCGGTGGATAAGTTCGATACCAGCAGAGATGTTAAGTTTAAAACATATGCTGAATTTCGAATCAAAGGGGCAATTCTTGATGAATTGCGTAAAATGGACTGGGTGCCGCGTTCTGTTCGTGCTGATACCAATAAATACAGCTCTGCATGGAAGGGACTGTCTTTTGAACTTGGCCGTGAACCCACTGATCAGGAAATGGCAGGGCAGATGAAAATGAGTATGGATGAATATTACGAATTCATCCGCAAGGCCAGCCCCACCCCTTTAATATCCATTGAAGAATTTAAAGGTTACTCCAATGAGGAAGACAGTGTCAGTTTACTGGAAATCCTTTCTAAACCTGGAGAAAAAGATCCCTTTTCCATACTGTCATTGCAGCAAATGAAAACCAAATTGGCTGAGGCAATTGCTCTATTGGAGGAACGTGAACAGATGGTGCTAGCTCTTTATTATGAAGAAGAAATGAACTTGAAGGAAATAGGAGAAATTCTGGGTGTAATAGAGTCAAGGGTATCACAAATCCGCTCAAAAATAATACTTAAGTTGCGTGCTAAACTGCGGATTATAACAAAAGACGGGATGGAAAATTAATAAAATTAGAAATACAGAAATGCCGAGTGAAACATCCTCAATTGCACAACTGATTCAGGAAATGGTTGATCAGCAGCTGTCCAAAGTTCTCAAAGTTGCACGCGAACTTGTAGCTGATGCAACTCCGGAAGACATCCGCAACCCCCAGGATTTTCCCGAACTATCCACAGACGCTCTTTTCAACTATGAGGACGGCATCCTCACAGGTTACCTTTCTATGCAAACCGCGCTTCGCAGCCAGGAAAAAAATGAAAGCAATGATCTTGAATGAACTCTGCGGGCTCGAAAAAAATCAGGCTTCGTTGGAACTGCCAGAACTGTCAGATCGTATCCCATCAGAGAATGAAATTTTATTTAATCAACATATTCCTGTTCAAATATCTGGTGGGAGAGCCAATGCAGTCCGTCTCAGATCAGCAACAAAAGGAGCGATTCGAGGAATTCCTACAATATTTTAGGTAGGTAAGCAGAACGCTCCAGTCAGAAAGAATTTAGGGTTGCATCTCCACTATTCATCACCCAGAGACCAGGCATGTAATTTGCGCTGTGGCAAACTAATCGAACATCATATGCTCGTGGTTCCTCAGTAACTCCTTCCCATGATTTCGGAAAAACTCAAGCACTTTCAGGGAGCGTGGTCTGCGGTCAATTATATCTCCCACCGAAACGGGATCATCATCCGGTATCTGTTTGAACAGTGCCAGCAGAGTCCGGTAATTCCACTGGATGTCTCCGATCAGGTTCATTTATTATTTTGGTCAGGATGCAGTTAAACAGAATCATCGACTGCATCGGAAATCAATTTACTTCTTGACAAGATGAACCAATAATATATAACTTCAAACAGATAGATGTGAGGAATAATTTTAAGGAAACGATTTAAAATCTATGATGTAATCCAAAAAAAACTATAAATAATAAACTTTAAAAAGAAAGGTACCTTAATGTCAGCTAAAACAATCAGCCGCTTCCCGGTTCCTGAGCTTAAGGATTTGCCTGAAGACATCCGGGAAAGGATCCTGGCAGTTCAGGAAAAGTCAGGATTTGTTCCAAATGTTTTTTTGGTACTTGCTCATCGTCCGGATGAGTTCAGAGCTTTTTTTGCTTATCATGATGCCATAATGGAAAAAGAGGGAGGACTGTCGAAGGGGGAGCGCGAAATGATTGTTGTTGCAACTTCTGGTATCAATCAATGTATTTACTGTGTCGTAGCACACGGTGCAATTTTAAGAATTCGAGAGAAAAACCCACATCTAGCAGACCAGATTGCAACTAATTACTGTAAGGCTGATATCACTCCAAGGCAAAAAGCAATGCTTGATTTTGCAGTCAAAGTTTCAATAGAGTCAAGTGATCTGAACGAATCTGATTTTGAGGAAATGCATCAACACGGTTTTTCTGATGATGACATTTGGGACACGGGTGCAATTTCAGCTTTTTTTTCCTTATCCAATCGAATTGCAGATTTAACTAACATGCGGGCAAATGATGAGTTTTACCTCCTGGGACGTATTCCAAAAAAATAGCCGGAAAAGCTCCTGTATAAATACGAATTATATGGAAAATAAAAAATTTATTCATTTGGCGAAAAAGATTCTGTGGCTGTTTTTTGCATTCTTATGGATGATTCAAACGGCATCCGGCGAAACAATTTTGCAGACAAGCAGAGGTGGCGTAACATTCCAGATAAAGACAATCGCAAAAGGACTCGGAGTTCCGTGGGGCATGGCCTTTATAAGTCCGGATCAAATCTTATTTACCGAACGTAACGGGAAGATTGGAATTCTTGCTCCTGCAAGCGGAAAAATAATCCGTATTAGCGGCGGACCGAAAGTAATGCATTCCGGACAGGGAGGCTTGTTGGATGTTGCGGTTCCTCCAGATTTTAAACAGGGAAGCTGGATCTATTTTACCTACAGCAAAGAACAGAAAGGCAAGGGAGTTACCGCACTGGCGCGGGCCAGAAGAAAAGGTAACCGTCTTGTAGCATTAGAGGACCTGCTCGTTACTCGTTCTGCAAGCAGCACCGGAAGACATTTCGGGAGCCGCATTGCATTTGATGGAGCAGGGCATCTATTTTTTTCAGTTGGTGACCGAGGTGTACGTCCCAATGCTCAGAATTTGTCCACACATGCCGGTTCAATTCTGCGTTTGGACTTGAACGGCAATGTGCCTGAAGACAATCCATTTGTGCATCAAACGGGCGCATTGCCGGAAATCTGGAGTTATGGACACCGCAATCCACAGGGAATGTTCTATGACAAAAATCAGCAGCGTCTCTGGTCAATTGAGCACGGTCCTCGCGGAGGAGATGAAATCAATCTAATCCTCCCGGGATTAAACTACGGCTGGCCGATAATTTCCTATGGAAAGGAATACTGGAACACTTTTTCAGTAGGAGAAGGAACTGAAAAAGAAGGCATGGAACAGCCAGTCAAATTCTATGTTCCATCCATTGCCCCCGGAAGTTTGCTTGTTTATTCCGGGGAAGCCTTTCCAGACTGGAAGGGAAATTTGCTTGCAGGCGCCTTAAAGTTGACACATCTGAATCGTTTGGAAATTGATAGCACCGGAAGGGCAATTGCCGAAGAACGACTTCTGGTGGGGCTCAGAGAACGTATACGTGCTTTAGCCGAAAGTCCGGAAGGTTGGCTTTATCTATCAACTGACAGCGGAAAAATCCTGAGAATCAGGCCCCAATAAATATCAATGATTGTAGAATGTTTGTTTAAACACCTGAAAAGGCAAACAAATGCGGCATAATTATTTTACGGTTTAAACAGAAAAAGTTTTTAATTAATGTCAGTAGAATCTGAGTAGATAAAAAGAGGTTATGTGAAAAAAGCAATCATCATCGGAGTTGGAACAGAACAGGGACTTGGAGCTCAACTGGCTAAACGTTTTGCTTCGGAAGGACTTCATGTTTTTGTCGCCAGTAGAACTCAGTCCAGACTTGATGCGCTGACAGTTGAAATTGAACAAGCAGGAGGTAAGGCAACTGCTGTTTGCGTGGATGCAACCAACGAAGAGCAGGTGATTAAGCTTTTTGAAAAAGCAGGCAGCAGGCTGGATTTGGCAATCTACAATACTGGCAACAATTATCCAGGTCAAATCATCGATATGGATGCAGAATATTTCAAGAAGAGCTGGGAATCATGCTGCTTTGGAGGTTTCCTTTTTGGCCGGGAGTCTGTCCGTCACATGGTCAAGTCCGGTATGGGGACTCTGCTATTCACTGGTGCAAGCGCTTCACTGCGTGGACGCGCCAATTTCGGTGCCTTTAATTCAGCAAAGGCAGGATTGCGGACACTTGCTCAGGCGATGGCCAAGGAATATGGTCCGAAGGGAATTCATGTAGGGCATGTTGTAATTGACGGTGCCATAGCCGGAGACAAGATTATGCGTCATCTGCCTGAACTTGCTAAAAAGCTAGGAGAAGACGGTATGATAAATCTCGAAGGTATTGTTGAAAGCTATGTTCATCTTTATCGTCAATCAGCTGGAGCTTGGACATTTGAACTCGATCTTCGTACCTCCATAGAAAAGTGGTAAAATGAAAAATCTTTTTATGAGTGCCACCGTTTTCTTGCTGGTTTTTAACTGGACTGGGATACATCATATTTTTGCAAACGATTCCAAAGAAATTCAAAATGTATTGGAACTTAATCGGCAGGGATGGGAAGTCATCGAAAAACAAAGCCGTGTGGAATCCCGTCCGGGACTGAAACCTTACCAGAACCTGAAACGAGAAGTTCAGGTGGTTAAATATCGGCTGAGCAAAAACGAGCAGTTTTATTTCTGTTTTGTTGAATACGATAGCCAGTTGGATACCATCAGAGAGTCCTGTGCTGACGGTGAAAAGGAGGCGAGAGAGCACCTTGGCCGATAGAGTGGTCAGGAAGGCATCAGGTAGCAGTCTCATCAAAAAGTTCCCGCCCAATCAGCATTCGCCGAATTTCGTTGGTACCTGCTCCAATATCATAAAGTTTAGCATCACGCAGCAGTCGTCCAGCCGGATAATCATTTATGTAGCCGTTTCCCCCTAAAGCCTGAATTGCTTCCAGTGAAACTTTTACTGCATTTTCTGATGCGAATAATAAGCAGGAAGCGGTATCTCTGCGTGAAACCTGGTTATTAGCGCAATTTTCTGCAATGCGATAACAAAAAGCTCTGGCAGATTGCAGTGAAGTATACATATCTGCAAGCTTTCCCTGCATAAGTTCAAAAGTGCCAATCGGCCGATCAAACTGCCAGCGTTCATGGACGTAAGGCAACACCAAATCCATTGCTGCCTGCATGATTCCAAGTGGTCCTCCGGAAAGCACAATCCTTTCTAAATTTAGTCCACTCATCAGTACCTTTACTCCATGATTGACCCCATGGATTATGTTTTCGTTTGGAATTTCACAATCTTCAAAAACAAGTTCACATGTATTGGAACCGCGCATGCCGAGTTTGTCCAATTTCTGAGCCGATGAAAAACCTTTCATTTCTTTTTCAACGATGAAAGCGGTCATTGCTTTTGATCGCTGATCTTTAGGAGCAGTGCGCATGTAAACAATCAGCACATTGGCGTCAGGACCATTGGTGATCCACATTTTTGAACCATTGGCGATCCAGGAGTTACCATGCTTTTCTGCATTACAAGCCATTGAGCCTACTACATCCGAACCTGCTCCGGATTCAGACATGGCCAGCGCACCGACATTTTCACCGGAACAAAGTTTTGGGAGATATTTTTTCTTTTGCGCGTCACTGCCGTTCAGTTTAAGTTGATTTACACACAAATTCGAGTGTGCTCCATAGGACAAGCCGACCGAAGCAGATGCTCTTGAGATTTCCTCAACTGCAACCAAATGAGCTAAATAAGACATTCCGGAGCCTCCATACTCTTCCGGAACAGTAATGCCCAGGAGTCCCAGTTCGCCAAGCTCCTTCCACAAATGCTGAGGGAATTCATTGTTGCGGTCTATTTCATCAGCAATCGGTGCAATTCGTTTTTCAGCAAATTGCCGGACTGTTTCCCGCAACAGATCTACTTCTTCATTAAGTTGAATATCCCAGTTCATTTTGATTTAACTGTCGTTTCGTTTTTCAATTCCCGGAAAAAACAGTTCGGCGCACCGGTATGACACGCAGGTCCGGATTGATGGACTTTGTAAAGTAGAGTATCATTATCACAATCCACCAGCACTTCCACAATTTTCTGCAAATGACCAGAACTCTCACCTTTTTTCCAAAGCACATCACGTGATCGTGACCAGTAGTGTGCATAACCAGTTTCCTGAGTTTTTTGCACTGCTTCCCGGTTGGCGTAGGCCAGCATCAAAACTGCTCCGGAACTTTCATCTTGTGCAATCACAGGAAGCAGCCCGTTCAATTTTTCAAAATCTAAATCTGCAGGAGGCAGTTTTGCTTTAGGAGTTTTGAGCTTTTCAGAGATATTTTTTGACATTATGTCTCTTCACGATTCAGGTCGCATGGTTGGAAAGAAGATAACATCGCGAATTGTCAATTGTCCTGTAAGTAGCATTACTATCCGGTCAATTCCAAAACCAACTCCACCCATCGGTGGCATTCCATATTCCATTGCCCGCAGGAAATCTTCGTCTAGGGGTTGAGTTTCCTTTTCACCACCGCGTCCCCGCTCGACTTGTTCCTCCATCAAACGGCGCTGAATCACGGGGTCATTCAGTTCCGAATACGCATTAGCAATTTCCCAGCCGTGGATGAAGGCTTCAAACCGCTCAAGCAGCTCCGGATTTTCACGATTTTTTTTACAAAGCGGGCTGGTTTCTTTTGGATGATCAGTGATAAAAATCGGCTGAATAAGCTGAGTTTCACAAGTTTCTTCAAACACAAGCTGAGTTGCCAATCCACGATTATAATCAGCATCAAGCTCCCATCCTTTTTCTTTAAGTAAATTTTGGACTTCTGCGTCACTCATTTTTGAGAACGAAATCCCACCCAATTTTTCAATTGCATCAAGCATGCTTAAACGCGGCCACGGCGCTTTCACATCTATAGTATGCCCTTCATATTCAAATTCAGTTCTGCCGTTGACCGCAAGCGCGCAGCGTTCACAAATATTTTCTGTATGACGCATTATTTCGTTGTAATCAACATAGGCCTGATAAAATTCCAGTGCAGAAAATTCTGGATTGTGGGTCCTGTCGATACCCTCGTTCCGGAAATCTTTGACAAATTCAAAAACTGCATCAAAGCCTCCTGCAATGAGACGTTTCAAGTACAACTCATTCGAAATCCGCAAATAAAACTTTTGATCCAGTGCCTTGTGATGTGTAACAAAAGGAGTAGCATTGGCGCCGCCATAGACTGATTGCAGTGTTGGTGTTTCTACTTCCAAGAAACCTTCTTCCCGTAAATAGTCACGAATAGTCTGGTATATCAGGGTACGCTTTTGGAAAACTTCTGCTACCTGCGGATTCAGTATTAAGTCAACATATCGCTGACGATAGCGGAATTCCTTGTCTGTAACTTCATCGTGAACAATGCGCTCTCCATCCTTTTCCTCTACCTTTGGCATCGGAATTGGCCGAATTGATTTAGAGAGTAAAGTGACAGTGCTAACTCTCAAAGTCAGTTCTCCGGTTTTAGTGTGCATCAGTGTTCCTGAAAGACCAAGATGATCACCGATGTCACACAACTTAAACATCTCGAATTCTGAATCCCCGATTTCATCTTGACGTACATATATTTGTATACGTGTGTGTTGGGCTTGAATGTTGCCAAAACTGGCCTTACCCTTGCCTCGTACAGCAAGCAAGCGGCCTGCAATGGTTATTTGTTCCTGCTTTTTCAGCAGTTTTTCTGCCTGTTCGATAATATCTGGAATTGTATGGCTTCTTTGGAATGAA
>Ga0233426_10001555_pt1 | contig 20728 bp, 23 predicted proteins | sample SI_118_April2016_6_FD_179875 | JGI IMG/M metagenome (GOLD analysis project Ga0233426, IMG submission 179875) | Seawater microbial communities from Saanich Inlet, British Columbia, Canada - SI_118_April2016_10_MG | ecosystem: Environmental > Aquatic > Marine > Inlet | place: Canada: British...
GGCACCAGCGCCAGAACCATCTCAGGCACCATCTCCGGCACCATCTCCGAGTTCTTTTTTTTCAAACTCGACCATTGGCCCAAGTCCATCTTCTGGGGAAATTGTGCCTTCTGTAGCTCCTCAGGTTGCATTTCTAATATTCATTTGTTTCATTTGTTTCATTTCAATATTTAAAAAGCGGATAAAAGAACGATGGGATAAGCGCAATGTAAAAAAATATCACATTGTCGAAGAGCAATACCATGTAGAACTGCAGGATAATGACGACGAACTACCAGCAGATACTGAGTTTACATCTGTTGAATTGGCATCTGATAACGGCGGTGAACAATAAAACATATATTAAACATATATATTTTTGTTTTTTCGTGTATATATTAAAGCTATTATGTGTATTTAGGTCTAAATGTCGACCACTATAGAAATGCATGAGTTGATTGCGAAAATGCATGAGTTGATTGCGACTATCCGTGGAAACGCGGGCCAGGCGACGGGAATTCAAATTGAACAATTATGTTCATTCGTGGAAACGACATTGCCATTGCCAGTTTCAAAAGTTTTTGGGGGAAAAGTATGTCCAAATTGTAGTTTCCGCATGCACAATCGTCGTTTGTCTTGTCCTTCGTGTGAACACCATATGCTCGCCGCTCGTCCTTATAAATCTGCACCTGTTATACAGTCGGAAGATTGTTTGATATGTTTAACCACGTGTTCTGGAGAAGCGTTAGAATGTGGCCATTTATTCCATCGCAAATGTGTCGTTCAGCGGTGTCGTGACCACCGTAAAACTACTTGTCCGTCATGTCGTCAGCATTCACCGACATTGACTGCATGGTTGGATCTTTAAAGATAGTCGGCAATCCATTCAAATCCCAATTTAGCTCTGTCGTTTTTGGTAGCGGAACACTCGACGATGTATATTGGCGAACTTGTAACGATATCCAACGCCATCGCCTGTTGGATCTCTTGTTTGCTGGCCGCGTTTGGTAGGTCCTGTTTGTTGGCCAAAATAAGAAATGGTTTTCCGGCTAAATCTTTGTGAGAAATGAGCGTGTGTAGTTCTTTTTTTGCGATATCAAACCTGTCTTTATCATTTGAGTCGATGACAAATGCAACGGCGTCTGTTTGACCAAAATAATGTGGCCATAATGCTCTTAGTTTGTCTTGACCGCCAATATCCCACATTTTTACGTTTAGTTTTCCCACTTGTATTTCTTCAACATTAAAACCTACTGTGGGAACTGTGTACGGCATTGGTTCTCCTAATTTTAGAGAATATAATGTTGCGGTTTTCCCGGCATTGTCGAGTCCAAGGACAATGATGGATGTTTCTTTTGAAAAATATGTCCAGAGCCATTCCAGATGTGCAATTATTGTATTACCCATCTATTTCTAAAATAAATAATAATTGTTATTATAGGCCATATAGAAAAATGTAAAAGCAGTTTTGTCATTTTTATTAATTAAAAAACAGTATATAAGACCCTGTTTTTGATTATAAACAAATGTCATCTATGGAAGATTCTACTGTATTAAACTCTGTCGGAAGTGGTTCTGGTAATCACGCTCTACAACCTTTCTTTGGTTCTGTTGCTCCACAGTATCAAAAGATGCTTGCCGAAGATAAATTCGCCCACGAAACCTACAATTTGCCGAAGGCATATGAGGGAAAAAACAAGCATCTCGAGACGGTCTTGGATTATCTTATTACGGAGGAGGACGCTTGGTACACTTCGTCTGTCTTGCCCTGGGTTTTGACGGACGACTTGTCCGTCAAGTGGGAGATCTTCCGCTTTAACAAGACGTTGATGGATTTGGAGCCGCACCAGGGCGTTCCCAGGTACGTCACCGCAGAGCGCGAGTCTCGTAGCGATCGTTTGGTGCGCCGAGGGCTGGCTTTCATTATTGAACACGGATTTTACAAAACTGACCAGGGGCGCCAGCATTACCTGATGAATCTTCGCCAGATTGTCGATTCTGTGAATGAGACTGCATATCACGGCGTTATCCACGCCCTGTTGTCTTGTAAGAACCACTACAAGGAGTGGGAGCGCCAGCATGGTTCTACGGTCACGCGCCCAGGTCAGCTTTTGAGAGCACAGCGGCGGCGTTGGGCGGTTGTCCAAAAGCAAGAGCGTGGGTTGTATTTGTTGGATGCCGAGCTTAAGGATCAAATGAAATACGAGGGTGTGACGCCCAACGTCTGGATTCTTCCAAGCAAAATGAGCATTTACGTTACGATGGTACCTTCTGCCGAAGTCGAATTCTTCCGCAAGGGCAGTGGTGCGGCGGCGAATCTGGAAAAGGGACCGGGTAACCTATTAACCTTTAGAGGATCCAAGGTCTACGAAACACGCCCGTTCGACATTGATTTCATTGGCGAGCCACGTGACCTTTTGGTTCGCGAGCGTCAGATTGGTTCGTACAACGTGTTTCCGTCCGAGGAAGAAGTCGGCAAAGATAATCGCGACATCTATATTTACTCTATGGACAGTGATAATTTTGAGAAAATTAAATATGATGATGCAAAAACGGCGGCTGTAGCTCTTGCACCTGAGGGTACAAATACTACTTCTGGCACTGTTATGTTGCTGCGCCCTTTTCAGACCTACAATATGGCTTCTGCTGTTTTGATGAAAGGTGGACTTGACACCGGTTTCACCGCACACGGTCACCATGATTTTATGTTGACGGACGACGTTATCCACAAGACCCACATTGGTCATTATACATTCTACCATAAATCCGTTGTGAAACAACCGAAGAACCTGATTATCGCCGAAGATATTTTTGCTCAATCGTATGTGAGCGGCGAGGGTATCACTATGTATAATAACAGAGAGCAATTATTGCGCGACTTGCAGGGAGACCGTTTCACGCGAGATATTATTCCAATCTGGATCGCGAACCCCGAAGAGGGCGAGGTAGACATTCAAAACCCTCTCGACATTACAGGTTCCTACAGCAACGACATTTTGGACTTGAACAATTCGCAATTGGAAGAAAAACCGCATTATCCTAATGCCAGAGATATTTCTGAATATCTTGGATTTGACAATCTTCAAAATTACGGGCGGCCCAATGAACAGTTCTTGGCGCCAGTGCGTCATCTCAACACGACCTGCTTCCAGGGATGCCAGTTGAACTATGACAAGTCGACCAAAAAACACACTGATCTCATTGTCAATACGGGCCATTGGGGGCCAAATGTGTATCCAGGATGCCGTGCCGTCAGAAATGGTGAAAACGCATTCCTCAAGGATATGGAGTATGAAAAACTTTCCGTAGTTGGAAAACTTAGATAAATTTCAAATTTAAAATATAATTAACACATTAAAATATACTTAAATAACACAATTATATTAGATAAAATGGGTTGTTATCAATCAATGTCTCCGGTGTTAGTTGAATCTATTTCACGATCGAAATTGGACAGTTTTTACCTGAAAAACCCCCATCGCAAAAAAGACAAAAAGATATATATCAGTGACCTCGCTATAATGATCTCCGATGTTAAACGACGAGATCAAAGAAGAGTCGCTTATAAAATCACGGAACTTAATCAGCAGTAAACCGATGTAAGGGTTGAGCTGCCATAGCTGGAAATGTTTCGACATCGGAAACCACCATTCTAAAACGCTGAAGCAATTGGATGTCGCAAGTTTTAGATCCAGAGATTAATTCTGCATCTTTTGTTGCCGCAATTTCGGGCGCCATGTCTCCTTCCATATAAATGTTACGAACACCGGACAAGGACCCATACCAACGTGTACAAAGATAAGAATATGTGTACACTTCCATTTAATACAATAATGTGTTCTTTTATAGATATAAATTGTTTCACAAATGCAGCGGATTGTTGAACCCCTTTAGCTTTGACATACCCTTCAATAGATTTCCACCTGATTTTTTCAATCTTTGAAAAAAAGAAAGTTTGTTCTTTTTTTGGGCGCGAAATGTCACAACTTTTAATCTACATTCGATAACGTATCTCTTTTGGTCCGATTCATCCTCCTCTTTTGGTGGTCGTGGAAACGGTACATTGTTTTTCTTGAGCTCCTTTTCGAGCGCCTTTCTGTTCATTTTTTCGGGAGGTTTTTTACTAAACCAACTTTCTGCCGGATGCCATTCCGGGTGTTGTGGTACATACTCCGTAGTGTCATCTACATTTTCAGAATCGGTCGTTCTAATAGTTGACATTGTTTAACGCTTATTATATATATAGTAGCAAAACTTTAATATATATTTTTTAGCGCATTGATTTTAACCACGTGGGTAATTTGACAGATTCGTTTTTCAATATATTTTTAATGTAATAATTCCACCGTACCAAGTGCAACCGCAATGATTCGTCCTCAACTTGATCAAAAATAACATACAGACCCTTAATACGATGTTGGGTCATTTTTTTATCATTGATTTCGTCCACATATTTCTCAATCACATACACCAATCTCCACTGTACAAATTCTTCTCTATCCAATGTTATTATGTTCGATTTATTGTGTGGTAACCCCCACACAAGGAAATGTTCATCAGAATAGTTTAATGTTCTTCCAATATTTTCATCCGTTATATTTCTTTCTTTTGGAGGTGTATATACAATCCAAAGCGGGTTGTAAGCTAATGGACTTTTATCCACAACAGACCAAGATCGCGAGGTTGTTGGCCCACGAATTTGTTCACGCCATGTCAAAGCCTCGAGTTTTACTATAACATCGTACGCTCCAATGATTTTAGCTTTTAATTCTTTACGAGCTTTTTTAGCACCCTTTTTACGTGCTTCTTGGTCGGGAAGTCCTTTCGCCTTAAACTCCTTTCTATATTTGTTTTTTAAACTCGTGCTCTGTTTATTTAATGTGGAAATATCAACATAAGCATCATTAGCAGCGTCTATGCATCGGCTAAAGCGGATTCTTTCATTGGCGCGCGATTTCTCTAAATATTCAATTTCATTAGATATGTCTCTTTTTGGTTTTGGATATGCAGGAGCAGCGGCAGAAGGTGACCGTGGGGGTGACCGTGACCGTGGGGGTGACCGTGGGCCAATAGGATTTGGTGGTAGAGGTGTTGATCTTTTCCGTTTAGGTTCGGCCGGAATAAATATGTTAAACATAGTTACATTAAAAACGATCAAATTTATACGGTGTTTTTATAAGTTCGACCCGACAATGCACTCGCCATTTAAAGAGATACACTCGCCATTTAAAGAGTATATGACCATATCGGGTCCCTCGACCACTAATTCAGCGCGCACGGGGTTGTATGTCTTGCCTCGGCAAAAAACGCATATCAATATAGATGCGATCATTGCCAATATAATAATGACCAACATGGTCACATCGTCCCCGGAAATATTTTTTTCCAAATATCGTGGAGAATGACTCTTTAGTAAATCTGTCATTACCTATCTACGTATTCGGGCGACACAGTTATGACGGCAAAATTAACTAATCGGATGCGTAACTTATGTCGGACACATTTTTGAAAAAAACCCGACATTTGTGTTTGAAGTGTTATTTCGGTTTTGTCCGGTAGATGAACAGTGGCGCCTTTTTTTACATTGACTTTTAAGTCTGTTGGGGCGATACTGTCAAATGTAGTTGCCCAATTTCTCCTTAAAGCAAACCAATGTTCAAATGGCAAGTGTTGTAATAGTCGCCCAATGATATTTTCTGGAAACCATCCTTCAAGAGGAAACTCGACACAATTGTAGACCCACCAATGTGGATTAATGTCATCTTGATTATTATCGTTCCCCATGTAAAATACATCGAGATTTCGATGACGAATATCACGCCCTCTGTATTTTGTGATGTGTGTGAACTGTCCATGTCTTTTATTATAAAAGACACGCTTGGAATCTATTTTATCGGTGCTCCTAAGAATGTCTTCCATTTTTTTTCGCATCGATCCATGTTCTTGAACAAAAAATGGATCCTTGTCCGCCTGATAAATTGTTTCTAATAAAATACAAGCGTCCAAAGACCTATTTGTGCATTTTTTGGCGTGAGAATTGGGAGCCAACAAGAAAAATGTATAATCGCGCGCAGACCAAGATACATCTTTGGGAGGGACATCGGCGGTTGGTGGATTTAAACAACTCATGCCGAAATCAATAAACGTTACAGTGTGTGTTTCTCGATCAAACATGACATTGTGCGACCCCAAATCCCGATGCATAAAATAAACATCGCGCTGTAAAAACCACAATGCTTTTAATACATGGACAAACGCAATTTTTAAGTATATGCCATTCATATCCGAAAGAAACGTCCCAACGCCACGGGACATACACACATCAACTATTTTAGAGTTTTTAGCGTTGTGCTGTGTAAAAAATATTTCAGGAACCTTTATTTTAGCATATCGGGCTGCACAAAACTCGTGTAAAAAAGCCTGTGTTACCAATTCGAAAAAATCTGATTCGTCATCCGCCATCGATTTAATAACAGAAATATGTCGACAATAGGCCACCAGTGTCTTTACCGTGCCATACGCCCCTTTCGCTTCAAATCCGTTCGTTATATATGCAGTATCCGGATGGCTATAGCGCATGTTTATCATTCCGTTCGGATATTTCGAACGGGTATTACCCCACTGAAATAAATGGCGGCCCCGCACCCGCGACCATCGGAAATATGGATTTTGGATGTTTTTGTAAAGTACATATTGCAAAGGTATCTGTTCCAAACCAAATTTTGAAATAGCGGCATATTTATCACAATCAATATCTTCGCATTTTGATTCGTCTGGATTTAACAACTCGTTAATTTTTTCGCGCAATTCTTGTTCGCTTTCTTCCGTAAAATGAAACACATCTCGACGAATAGTTTCGGACAATCGGAAAAATAAATCATCCATTTCATACATTATTCATATCTGTATTTATACCGATGTTTCTACAAAAATGCACCCCATTGGTTCCTTTTTAATTGACCCAGAACGATCCGACTTTCCAGTTATCTGTGTTGAACATTTCACTAATAATGTCAATGTACCCAGAATGCTCTTATCAAAAGTGGAATTTAGAGGTGATTATTATACCTCTACACAAACACTTGTACGTGCAGACATAGACATTTCAACGAAAATGGCAGTGTTGGGAAAATTTGGTCATTGGTTTTTAAAAATACACAGAGATATTGTGGTGCCGATCATGGTTGAGTTTGCTTTGACCGTTTTAGATAAACCATAAAAAAAAAAAGTATTTAAACTTCGAAATGAAAAATATATGGCATGTAGGATATGTCTCGAAGACGAAACAGACAATATGCCCTTTGTTCACCCTTGCAATTGTACAGGAACTATGGGCAATGTTCATTTAGAATGTATTCAACATTGGATAGAAATTCGAAAAGACAAGCATTGTGAATTGTGTAAAGGGTTGTTTGACACGACAATTGTGAATATCCCGTGCACGGATAAAGAATTTTATTTTAGTATGTATACGGTTCTTTTAGGGTGTTGTATATCGTTTATACAAGTATATACAACCTGGGTTATAGTAATATATACCCCAGGAGACGTTTTTATGAAAATAGCGTTATTTATGATTGGTTCTACAGGTCAAATATATCTGCATGCCATTTCCATCAAAACCCTTGTTAAATATAAAAAAATGATAATAGCCATGCCATGCATATGGTATTTAACCTTCATGACACTTCATGCAATGACATCACTAATCGCTGAGAAAAAAATATTTAATGATAATATAAACGTCGTATTGTTCGCATCGACGGGAGTTTTTATTTTATCATTGTGTGTTGGTTTGCGAACGTATCGGTATTTACCACAAATTGATTAAAAATAGCCGAGTAGATGCGAACAAGATAAAGAATATATATTATTGTTTTTATCGATATTTAAAGCAAGTCATTCAATCGAGTATGAAAGAGTGTCCTATCTGTAAAAAATCATATGCAATTAACCCACACTGTGGTTTAAGACTCTTTAACTCGCAAAATGAATGTGCGATATGTTTAGAAAATAAAACAGAAATGATCGCTTTGCCATGTGGACACCAGTTTTGTAAAGCAGATCTGGCTCGAATCGGAATTTCGGTTCTAAAGCAGCAGGCACCTCCTTGTCGCCCACTGCCCCTGCCAGTTGTTTTAGCGCCTCCGGGCCGTCGGCACAGAAGACAAACTATATTTTTAACAACTTTTTTGAGAAATAGGGCTGGTCGCGCCCGAAAACGATGCGGATGGTGCGGACATTTTGGTCACCAAGTTCGTAAATGCCGTCAACACCAAGCGCAATGTGGATGTTCCTCCTTTAAGACAAGATCACACAAACTAAGATACAGGAATAAACACCAATGTCCAGCATGTAAAAAACGGGGACATTCACGAAGGACATGTTTGAACACTGTTCATAAGAGCAATTAATATATACTATTTAAACATTTATTACTGTGTATGATGTCTTCCAAAACAACACCTGTTTTTAAACAGATGGTCAAGATAGATTGGCCATCTGTGGAAAGGACACAGTGGTGTGCTATAAAGAAAAATACACCTGCTTTTGTAGATGAACTCACTCGACGATGGACGGTTTCGGGCGAAAATTTTCCATTTCCAGAAGCTGCTCCCATTGTATTCCAAATGAGTAATAAAATAAAGATGTCTACCCTCAACAACCATACTTTAGAAATCAGCCAGCGTTTTATTTTGCAAGAACTTATGAATCTTAATAATACAACAGAATATGTAGACAATTCGACGAAAAATGAATGTGAGGATCACTTTGAATTCGAAGAAAAAATGATACAAAAGATTCGCCAATCGAAAATGAAGTGGCGTCAATGGCCCGCCACAAAAAAATTGGTTATTCCCAAGGCGCGACACCATACGTATATAACACCTTACAACGGTCTACCCTTTCCATATGCGCCTACAATGCGATGGATTGCCCGTGCCATGGACTTTTTAGATCTGGTCTATTTTTCGGAACATACCGAATCAAAATCAATACAAGGTTTATATTTTCGCGATCGGTTTAGTTATTACTACGATTATATATTGGCCGAATCGCCTAAAGTGTATTTGTTCCCCACATCCGTCAAAATAGGCGCCACTGATTTGCTTACAATGGGCTGCAGTGCCATTCAACCGCTGGGCATAGAATGGAAACCGGTTTTCGTGGACGAATACATGCAGTCACCCTGTAATTTTTTTTGGCATGATCTTAACCATGCGCGCCGTATTCATCAACACAATCAAACATTGATGGATCGGTTTGAAAATTGGTCGGAGATGTATGGGTATCAAACCTATGTCTGTACACAAATTATGGAATTATGTAAAAGTCCACGAACGTACCGGCGTGTGATTAAAATGATTTTATTTGAAGTAATGCATGAAGATGCCATTCCTTGGGATTGGCTTTCCATCTGGGACGACATAATGTTGGGCGATGGCAATTGTTTTCCGTACGAAGCTACCACTCAAGACGCACAAAATAATCGCCGTACTGTGAAATATTATGCCAAATCTGCTCCAACATTAGCAACGTTTTATAATAAATTGCGTCATGAATTTTTCGAACAAGAAATTGGATTAGAATACATCGTTGATGTTAGGTTTAGAACGTTAGAACACGTTGTATCTGCTGTCATTGAATTATTAACTTTTATAAAATCCTCGTTTCCTATTGAATACGAGGTTCCCCCACGTGAAACCGTTGAATTGTTAATATTATCACAACAATATTGTGAAGACAAACACAAAGCCCACCCGTTAAAATTAGCGCCTGATACAAGTTTTGAAGATGCCCTGGCTCGCCATCGCGAACTATTATCGACGGCGTTAATGGCTCGGGAACAGCGGTCTATCCAGAATTGTTCGTTTGTTCCCTCTGATGCTGTCCGTTTAAAAATTTATAAAACGGCCGAGCTCGCCAAAACCATTGACCAATTATGTTCCAAAAATGGCGCGCCTCCATCAACAAACCCTGAAGAGAGTATTTTGGTACAAATTGTGAGAAAAAACGCTGGTGTCTATAACGACACATTTGCATTATTATTAGATAGAGGAGCAGCTTTACTTTCATCTGACGAATTGACATCGAATGGGGCGAATGGTGTTATGATTTCACCGGGCGATCGAATGAATTTGTTTGTAAAAGACGATGCAACCACTCGAGCACTATTGGTCAAATATTTAGAGTTTCGCGAACAGCATAAAAGAGAGTTGTTTGATATGGTGGTGCGTCAAATGTTGGAAGCGGCCCCAGAACATTCAAACTACAAGCTGGCGGCCGAAATGTTGAAGGAGATTGGTACGACGCAATATTTTGAAGAAACCATTGGTATTTGTTCTTTTTGTCAAACGTGGGCTTCGTCCGTTGCTGTTGGACAACCGCAGTTTTCGATACCATCTCCACATTTTCAAAACCGCATTTACATCAAAAATGCCTCACATATACAAAATATAGATCAGATGAAGGCTTATATAAATGTAGTAGAGTTGCACGACCGCATTTTGGAACAAATGGGTACAGCTGGCGCTATCAAAACATTTGTAAATTTAGATACACTCATTCTAAATATTTAAAAAATCAATCTCACTGACAGCTCCTAAAAGTTTTGCCGTGCGCAACTTAGTAACAAGTTGCGCACTCGGTTTACGGCCATTTTTACGTTTCACCGACCTTTTCTTTTGCTTTACTTTACTTTGCAAAGCATTTTTCCTGAGTTTTTTGGCAGTAGCCTTTTCAATTTTTTTATGTTTAAAGTCTAAACGACTTCCTTTGTCAGAATCGTTTTTTGGTGTTCTTTTTTCTCGCTGTGACATCTTTTACATTATTACTGATGTGTTTATATAGTGGCATTTTTTCGTTACATATGTGAGTTTACCACACGAGCAGATTAAACACTACAAACCCCCCACATAACCCCGCATACTTGCATTAAATGGCAAAGAGAAAGCTTCGAAAACGTGTTGTTGACGTCACCTTTGATCCATGACTAATAGTTCTAAAAGTTTGTGTGGTGATTTAAATTATTATCCCTATAAAAAGTCTTCTTTTTGTTGGACAAATGGACCCAATGGAGAAATGGTCTAAAACGACGGACGAAATTCAGAACGGCAGCGGTGGACTAACATTAACACCCTTAAAATTTAGGGCGTTGCCATTATCGGATGCCATTATATTTAGGATTGGTGTTTGGTGGCCATTGGACGAAAAGACGTATCATGGGTTTGCAAAAGTACAGAACGACATGTGTTATGTATATTATGACGACGGCGATATTCGCCGTTATACTGTGATGGATATGTTGGAACGTAAAGTACGGTTTCACAGGACAATTCTTAACACACCGGAAGAAACCCCTATTCGTCGCGGATTTTCCATACCCATTCAATGCTCTTTATGCCTTACTCAAATAGAATGCCCGAGCAGAATAGTGGCGTGCAAACACACCTTTTGTGGTTCTTGTCTGCAGAAATCGTTGTGGATATCTTCGATTTGTCCAATGTGTCGCGGACCTATAGACGCATGCCGGCTAATGTCTTACGACGATACATTAAAATGGACCAAGGTACATCGTAGGCTGGAGATTTCGGCAAAAGAAGAACAAGCCATCATACGTATTTTGGCGGACGAGCGGGCGCAAACGGAAAAAACAATGTCAGCGAGACAACGCGAATTGAACTCGCAAATAAAAACACTCGTGAGTCAAAGACAACAGATAACAGAACTATCGGCGAAAAAACTTCTTGAAATTGATGAAAAACGCAAAGAAGCCATCGCAAACGGCCAAAAGGCGCGCGAAAAAATGAAAGCGGATCTTTTGTTTCGAGAACTGACGTTAAATTTTTAGCTATATTTAAAATATGAGTGCAGTCGTTTCTTGAACATCAAAACCCGCTTTAAAAAATACATCATAGTTTAGAACGTAGATATGTAATAGGAATACTCCCGGCACCGAATAGTATAGAATTCGAGAGTGTACATGCTGCCGAGGTTGATTGCAAGATGGCGGCAACACCCCCTGCCGCGTGAATAGTCCCAACACCAGAGACCACTGTACCAAATGTCGTCATTGCCACAGGTATTAACATGCTTGCACCTACACCGGCTACCAAAACACTGCCACTGGCTATCGATGCGTTTTTCATAATATTCATTTTATATGTAAAAGATTTATTATATACTTATATATCCATTTGTATTTTAATGATTCACAATTGATATAACATTTCTCCATGACCGCCAAACTATGGCCGTGCTGCCATCCTCGAAAGCGAATTTGAATTTCACGCCGGAGACGACCGCAGTTTGCACTGACGTTGGTGCGCCCTTGGTTGCAAATTCAGCGCCGGTGTCAGGCAGTGCGAGCACCTTGGCCCATACATCGAGGTCACCCTGCTCGACAGCTCGAGGGGGGGTATAACCGCCACATTTGTGTAGTTGGCGGAATTGATTGAACGACATTTTGTACATGACATTATCACTTATATACGGTCTCAAAAGTAAATTATTCAAATGAGGACAACACGACCTCTTCAAACGAGGAGATATCATGGATTGACACAGAGGCCAACTGTTCGGGTTTGTCAAGACAGAGACCCCCAGTGTTAGGTAAAAACAAGTATAAAAACAAGTATATAGATAATAATGAACCATTACTAAATGTATTCTATTGTATTATGGTTCATTGGTTGTTTAATGTTAATTCCGGTACATTCAAGAGGGACAGGGATAGGAATGGGTGAATGGTTAAGCTTCAAACCACGTGTCAAAAGATGGGAAAATTGGTTATCGTCCAAAGAATTAGATCACTGGCTTAATGTCACCAGAACCTTACCGTTCGGAAGAACCGCCATCGTTGGTATCGATTACAATTTTGTAGACGACAATGTCGTAACAAGCCGTATACATCGATTGCCATCGGACTATATTTATGTGTCACGGGTCATTGATTTACACGAACGAATTGCACAGACAACAGGCATTCCCACTGACCGGCATGAACAATTATCAGTGTTATCTTATAAACCTGGAGAGTTTTTTAGAGGCCATCTTGATAAACACGCATTGCCCAACAAAACAACCTCAACTCGAACTGCTACCTTTTTTATAACCCTAAATGATGTACAACCTGAATGTGGGGGTAGTACGTTCTTTCCAATGGCGGAACCGATTGCACAACCACAGAATATTGACACTGAATGTAATCAATACATATCTCACGCCTCACATTCGGATTCGTTTTGGACAAATGAGGAATATGTGAACAAAACAGACATGGATAGGACCGGAAAGTACATTGATGGATTTGACCTTCCAAATGTATCGTCCATTAAAAACAAGGGGTTATGGGTACAACCCAGGGCTGGTTCTGCACTTGTTTGGCATTCGGAACTCCCCCACGGGTCTATTGACCCTCAAAGCCAACATTTGGGGTGTCCACTTCGTTGTGGCACTAAACATGCCCTTGTTGTTTGGATGCACTAAAATACAATCATATGTGGTTGGCATGGGGATTAAGATGTCTAAATTTATAAATGATTAAAATTTCAATACGTATGTTTTAAAATTAGCTAATTGTGGATTTCTGGCGGAACCCTGAACATGATCAGCTGAAGCCCCATGATCTATTTTATTCATCAATGTATCCAATTGACGATGTAATATGTTGTCTTTGATTTCCAATCCGACCAAAGTTCTGATTTCTTCAAACATACTTTTGAGTGCGAGATATAAATATTCAATATTGAGCCATGCATTTACTACCGATTTCAGTGCCTCTGAATTCCAGCCGTTGTTATTGAGTTCTTTAGCTCGAATTTGAAAGACTTGTACAGAACTACATCTTAGCGGACTTAATGGTCGATACACACCTCTATAAACGCAATTGGCGGGAACCCATTTAAACACATCTTCATCGGACGTCTTTGAAAAATCTCCAAATTTTTGTTCATCTTTTTCTGTGTTATAAGTCTGGACAAAAACACGTTCTAAATGTTTAGAAAGTTGTAGCGGTTGAAGAATAGTCGATATTTCACTCAATGTATTATAATCTTGAACCCATAATTCTACATTTTTTTCATCATAACAATATAGTGCGTATTTTTTACTGGTATCGCGCGGATTATTATAATATGCGGCAGTAAGTCGTGTCATTGATATATCTTCATACTGACGAATAGTAAATTGAATCGACCCGTTATGATATAAATCATTGGGTCTCAAAGAAATACATACTGACACGTTTTGGCGGACAGTTTTTCCGATGATGTTTTGAATTTGTTGGGTCATCTTTTCATTTCGTTTGAATTCCATACGTAAATTTTTAAACAGAGCATATTTTTTCGGGGCCATTTTGATACGCACATAGCTATCCAATCGCATATTTATGCGATAATCTCGTTCGATCGATTTCAATCGGCATTTGTGCGATGCTGGCAAATATTGCATGAATGTTTCGATGTCGTCCATATAGACTTGCATGGGGATGAGTTGTTGTTCAAGATAATATTTATTCGTTGCGAAGGAAGAGACGGCACCCCCTATGTATGAAGCAGCTGTTCCAACAATTGCGGCACCTGCCATTATTCCGGCAACGGCCATTTGTTTTTGATCAGGTTGGTTATATAGTTGTATTTTTTTAAAGTATAAAAAATTACAGTATTTCGTTAATCCATTTTTCTCGTAGTTTATTGTTTTTCTCTGCGGCGTTTAGTTGTTCCAACGCATCCAAAAGGCCCTTTTTAATCATCTGCCAAAAAGATTCGTCCCATTTTATGTTATATTCTCGTTGTGAGCCCTCGTAGGTTTCAATAAGTTTCGCCTTGTGAACTTTGAGCATTTTCATGTACAAAAAGCACTGTACCTTTTCATAATCACGCAAACGATTGAAAAGGCCACGCGTTCGATGTTTAAGTTCGATGACAGTTTTTGTTTTTTCATCAAATCCGTCGATTTTTCCAATGACAAAGGCACCATAGGGTGTGCCAGGTACATTGTAGAAATATGATTTGGTATTTCCCGATCGAACTGTAGGCGCTTTCTTTTGTACCTGCTGTAGATCTTTATCTTCTGCCTGGATACCTTTGGAGGTTTGTATTCGAGTCGTAGCTATTTTTTTTATATTTTTTTGGACGATTTGTGCCTTTTGAACTGTTTTTAGTTGTTGTCGTTGTTCTGCTTGTTTTTTGACGATTTTAGTGCGTATTTTGGCGAGTGCAATGGGTTTACAATACCCGTGATCACGAGCATCGTCTTGTGTCTTGCGCTTTGCTGTTGCTCTGCTTGTTTTTTGATATATTCTTGTTTCTTTGACCATAAAAAACCCCAAAAGTTTAGTGCGTTTGATTCCAGATTTGACGGTATTGAAATTTCGCAATGGCTTGGCTTTCTTTTGAGTTACGACAAGTCGGGCAATTTCTTGTTTTGTTTCAGTAAGTTTTTGTGTGGTTTGTCGTACTTCCAAATCGGCCGTTTGTTGCAATTGTTGAATGGCTTGTTTTTGTGGTATTTTGTGTGTGACGGCAGCTTCCACTACCTGTTGCATTTCGGGCGCCATTAACTTTTCTTCAACCGCTTCGGTCTTTGTTTGTGTTTGTTGGCGTTTTCGCAGTTCTTCTTGGAAATTTGTGGACGGTCTCACACCAAAACGGGGCATTCTGAGTAAGTTTTTGCGCCATGTTTTGGCCAAAGCTTCTGTTTGGTATTTTTGAAAGACACCGATGAGTTTAGAGACATCGGAAGCATTTATTTGCCAACGAAAAGGCATTTATATTTATATATTTGTAGTTAAATAATAAATAACATATGTGTTATTTATTCTCCGATACTTTTTTTAAGCACGATTTTCGGGTCAATGCCCATGGACATTAATTCTTGCATGAGTAGTTTGCCGGCATATGGCATTTTAATTTTATGCACGTCTGCCGATCCACACGACATACAAGATGTTTCTCCGTATGGATTGGTAACGACAGTGCCAATGAGACCACAATGTTCACATATGGGTGCATCATATGCGTCGGACGATATCATCATCCTTTCTCTTAAAACAGCGGATGCTCCGTGCGCCACCCCACAATCGCGTTCCATTTCGCCCCAACGAAGTCCCCCGCCGTTTGCTCGGCCATCTACCGGCTGTCGTGTAAGTCCCACGATTTTTCCCTTGGCCCGGGCGTGAATTTTATCTTCGACCATGTGTTTTAGTCTTTGATAAAACGTGGGACCGATGAATACTCGTCCTTTTAGTCTTTTGCCAGTGTGTGGATGATACATAACTTCCTTTCCATCTTCGGAATACCCCGCTTTTTTCAACATCGAACACACGGTGGAAACTGGATCGTGTGAAAATGCAGTGGCGTCCACTCTGGTCCCTAAAAGAGCCGCCAATTTGCTCGCCACGCATTCAAAAACATGGCCGATGGTCATTCTCGATGGAATGGCGTGTGGATTAACGATTAAATCCGGCACAATGCCTTCTTCAGTAAACGGCAGATCTTCTTGGTTGTACAGCATGCCTATTGTGCCTTTTTGACTGTAAAAAGTGAAAGAGTAATCCGTCAGTAGGACTTAAATAAAAAATCATATAAACATAAAAACAAAAAACTTACCCGTGCCGCGACTACAAGCAAAAGAAAAAGTAAAAAGTGGTTAGTTGAAGAATAAATTCTCATGATAAACAGTAAAAACAATGAAACTTACCGAAAACTTATCCCCAATTTGTGGTATTCTTTGCTCTCTGATGCGTGTTTTTGCGGTCTGACCCCCGTTGGCATTTTGGAAGAGAATAGTGGCGTCGACCACTCCGTCTGATTTTTTATTTTTGACAATGTGCGGGTGTTTTTTTCCGGGCGTAACATTGCAGAAAATCGCATCTCCCTTTTTGATGCGTTTATTGGGCGTGATCAGACCATCTTGATCGAGTGTTTTGGTGACATCGCCATATGTCTCTTGTTTCTTAAATTCTGACCCTGGAGCTTGTCTCGTGGAGGCATTTGATTTAGAATATGTTCGGAATGTGGTCGATCGACCAAATCCCCGATCAATGGCATATCGATTGAACAAAAGAGAATCTTCTTGGTTGTATCCCCCAAAACACATAATGGCGACAATAGCTTGGGTGCCTGCGGGTAATTTATCGCCACACAAAGCTTTGGCTACTCTGGTGGTGACGAGTGGTTTTTGTGGATAGTGCATGACATGGCCGTTTGTATCAAATCTTTTTGCATAATTTGACGCGTAGACACCCATAGCTTGTTTTCCCATTGCTGCTTGGTAAACGTTGCGTGGAGATTGGTTGTGGTCAGGATATGGTATTGTGGACGCCAGTGTGCCCAATATGAGTGCTGGATCTAATTCACAATGTGAATGTTCTGATGTCAGATCTTCGGGTCGTAGTGCGATAAGTGCGGATTCTTCTTCGTATACGGACAAGTTTTCAATGACCCCCAACGAAAATAAATCGTCCCATCGAAGTCGCCCAGCTTTCAAATCCGAGACCTGATCGTTTTGAATACACAACTTTGAATTTTTAACTACAAACACCGGTCTTGAAACACGCCCAGAGTCCGTCCAAATATCCAGTCGGGATTTGTATACGGCTATACAGGCATCGGAGGAAATGGTCCTTGTTTGTCGCGCAGTTCGAAGTACAGACGCCAATGTGCCGATATCGTTGGTCAATCCGACGGGGGCGCCGTTGTGCAATACAATATATCGACCGTCCGCGGACATGTATTTTTTTAAAATGACAACGATGGGTTGAATATCACATTGGGTGGTGATATACGCAGAAAGAGCCAGTTGCTTCACAAGACCACACGGGCCTCCTTCTGGTGTTTCACTCGGACACATGTATCCCCATTGGTTTCCGTACAACAGGCGCGGTGCAATGATTTTTTGTTGTGAATCAATGCCGGTATCCACACGTCTCAATTGCGAAATACAAGAAATGTAAGTATTTCTGTTCAATAATTGAGAAACACCAACGCGCCCAGCAAATGCGGACGATTTAATTTTCCAATTTCCAGTCGCAAGGGCATATTTAATGCCGTCCGTAATGTGTTGCGGTTGTATTAGCCGGTGCGCGCGGATTTTTTTATTCTTGTTTAATAACGCCACACACATTTTGCGGATATTGCCTAACATTTGATAAAACAAATGCATAAACATAGTACCCAACATTGCTCCAGCAGTATCCAAACGTTTGGCACGAACATGGTCTCGGTCGTCATAGGGAATCCGCTCACACAAACAATCTAAATATTTAGACCACTGCAAACACAATTGTGTGCATTTCATAGACGAATCCATGTTCGGATATACCTTTTGGTCTAAACATTTAGAGACGTCCTCGACATGCTGACCGAGCCATTCTAAAGCAGATTCTTGCGTTTCAGCGACAGAAGCATCTTCTATGGACGAACGAGCCTCGTCCACGTCAATATGCAATTGCCATTTGTTCTCCACATCTCCCAAAGCGCGAAACAAAATAATAATTGGTATTTCGGCCTCTATACCAGGCAATGCCACGCGAAAGGGAGATGTGCCGAATTTTTTCACCTTTATACGCAACGTAGAGACACGGTGGCCGATTTGGTCGTATTCTGCGTGATATATACAAGAGACGTGCGAAAAACAAAATATAATATTAGGCGAAATACGTTCTTGGACCACAAGTGTTTTCTCACGACCATTGACAATGAAATACCCCCCAGGGTCATGAGGACACTCTCCATTCGCATAATCGTCTCCAACACCCAATACACACAATGACGAACGAACCATGACTGGCATTCGGGCGAAAAATATTTTTTTGCACACATTTGTCACTGTTTTGCCCGCAACCGCGTGAGTGTGGTGGACATCTATATACATCGGGGCAGAATACATCAAATCTCGATTTCGAGCTTCCATTGGTGTGCAGCGACGTATGTCACCGTTCTTTTCCATGGTAGTCGGTATGTCATAAGTAACATTTTTGAATTCAACGGTATGCGTCGGTGCAGACTCGTCGTAACAGCTCAAATCTGCTTTGGCAACGATTGGTCGGTGATTTTCAATGACCGACGGTACAATGCGCGATATTAAATCGTCATATGAATTTAATGCTTGGCGCGTCAAACGCACGTCACGAAAAAGAGCGTCCACCACAGTTTGTTGCATTTTTTGATCTAATACATTACAGACATTTAACAAAAAATATATATGTAGAAAATATTAGTTTATAGTTTACATTCTCCACTTTGCCACTGTTGACATCCGTTGCACGAAGCTTCGCACTGATTTCCATATGTTTTATCTATACAACAGACAGGACGCCACTCCTGTGTACACGAACACGAACATGAGACTTTAAAACGCGCCGATCCAGATCCACACCCTATTGTACTCTTAAAATAGCGCACACCACCGGGTTTGGCCGCGAGTTCGTCGTTAGAAAAAGTGCGACTGTATCCCACAGGCTGATATTCGATGGTGGGCGTGCCAATGTGATTTGATGCGCATGTTTGTGTTGTGGTCTCTTGTATATTACGAATAGCTTTCCAATGAACTGTAACTACATCACCAAGACACGCGTCGATATTGTCACTACCGTCCACACCAAAATCGATGGACACACTTTTATATTTCGGAGTTTGTTTCACGGTTATTTGTTCAAAATCGGATTCGAGATTCAAATAATATAAACCGAACCCAACACCACTAATCACACAACTAATCGTAATTAAAATGAAAATAAATGACGAACAAGACTTTTTTGTTTTGGAGATTTTAAAGTTGTCCATGTCACGCGGACGACGCCCGTCATAGAACATTCTATATCGCCGGGCCAATCTTAAATACATTTATTTGTCAAACGTCGTTTTGTTTTGTTTCGCCATTTGGAACTATGCGTATGTCTTTTACGTAATGAACGGACATTTCAACGTTATTTCCCTGCCGACTGTCTTTTTTGTCACGATAGCAAGAGACAAAGCAGCCGACCAGGAAAAATAGGGCGATCAGTACACCCGCACCAATATATATTTTCAGCGCCAGTAAAATAAAAAAAACAATAAAAAAAACAGTGGTGGTAATAAATGAGCCAATCATAAATAATGTCTCGTTCATTTTTTTTGGGGGGGGCGCTATTTATAGATATTTGTCGTATACAACATACGATTTTCTGTTGTATAAAAAGTATAGTTATAGCCATCCACCAACAAAAAACCAAATTCGTCCGATCTAAAATTTAAGCGGGCTTCCTGTAAAAGTGGCGTCTTGTCAAATTCATAGCTAAACGCACCCGACCCCGCTATAAATTGACGCAGATTGCCATATTGAATGTCTTGCAAACTGTGATCATGGCCAGACACATAGGACTCTACACCATATTCTTGCATGAACGCCAGTATTTTAGGTTTGAATGTAGTTTTTCCAATGTTGTCTACATTTCCAAAAGTCCACAAAGGATGATGTCCCACAAAGATTTTACGAGACGTTATGGAATTTTGTAGGGATGTTTGTAACCACTCGTATTGCATTTCTGCGTCAATGCGCTGGGTGTACAGTGTATCGATAATCGTTCCAGAGGTCGCGTCGTGAAAATCAAAGATGTCGAGATCTAATAGAGGAGTCGTATCCAAAAACCAAATTTGGATATCGTCCAAAATTTCTGTATAGTATCTCGATTCCATGTTCCAATATGTAAATGTATTTGTCAGATCGATTTGTGCTTGAGAGTTGCCATAGTAATCATGGTTTCCCA
>Ga0233426_10001556_pt1 | contig 20720 bp, 14 predicted proteins | sample SI_118_April2016_6_FD_179875 | JGI IMG/M metagenome (GOLD analysis project Ga0233426, IMG submission 179875) | Seawater microbial communities from Saanich Inlet, British Columbia, Canada - SI_118_April2016_10_MG | ecosystem: Environmental > Aquatic > Marine > Inlet | place: Canada: British...
TAAGCGCTACGGCTGCATTCATAATCTCTACTAACTTAGCTGTTTTTTCAATAACAATATCTTGATGAATTTCAAAGACTAATTCATCGTGAACCTGCATGGTCATTTTAATACGATCATCTTTTTGTGCTTCTATCCATTCATCAACTGCAAGCATTGCTTTTTTAATGATATCAGCCGCAGTACCTTGCATAGGTGCATTAATCGCGGCACGCTCGGCGCCTTTTCTGCGCATTGCATTTTTCGATTTAATTTCAGGCAAATACAAACGTCGACCAAATAATGTTTCAACATAACCCTTCTCAGTAGCTTGTTGACGTGTGTCTTCCATATAAGCAAGTACATTGGGATAACGTTCGAAATATTTATCCATATATTCTTGTGCACGATGGCGAGGAATATCTAATTGCTTAGCCAAGCCAAAAGCTGACATGCCATAAATTAAACCAAAATTTACCGCTTTAGCACTTCGGCGTTGATCACTGGTTACATCAGCTAAATTAACACCAAATATTTCAGCCGCTGTCGCTTTGTGCACATCTCTTCCCTCTGAAAAGGCTGAAACTAAACCTGGATCATCAGACAAGTGAGCCATAATGCGCAGCTCAATTTGAGAATAATCTATCGCGACAATTTTATGATATTTCGGCGCAATAAAAGCAAGACGAATTTTTCGCCCTTCTTCACTACGAATAGGAATATTCTGTAAATTAGGATCCGTTGAAGATAAACGGCCGGTCGCTGCTACAGCTTGTTGGTAAGAAGTGTGCACGCGCCCTGATTTACCCACCAGTAAGGGTAACTTATCGGTATAAGTAGATTTAAGCTTACTTAAACCACGATTTTCTAAGATAACTTTAGGTAATGGATAATCAAGCGCTAACTCTTGTAATACTTCTTCAGCTGTTGAAGGTGCTCCTTTAGGCGTTTTCTTTAGTACTGGTATTTTTAAGTCTTCAAACAATATTTTCTGCAACTGTTTTGGTGAAGACAAATTGAATGTTTGCCCAGCAAGATTATGTGCTTCAACTTCAAGTTCTTGTAATCTCATACCAATAGAATGACTTTGCTCATTCAATAAATCACTATCTATCAGTACGCCATGCTGTTCCATTCGAGCAAGTACAGGTACCAATGGCATTTCAATAGAATGAAAGACAGAAAGCTGATCGCTACGTTTTTCTAATTGAGGGTAAATGGCTTGGTGTAATCGTAAAGTAATATCAGCATTTTCAGCGGCATAATGACCAGCTTGTTCAATGTCAATTTGATTAAACGTTAATTGTTTCTTACCTTTTCCTGCAATATCCTCAAAATGTACCGTTTTATAGCCTAAATACTTATCTGCTAAAGCATCCATATTATGACGTGTAGCAACACTGTTTAAACAGTAGGATTCAATCATGGTATCAAACTTAATGCCTTGCATTTGAATACCATAATGCGAAAGTACATTAGCGTCGTACTTTAAGTTCTGACCTACTTTAAATTGATTTATATCCTCTAGCAGCGGTTTCATTTGCGCGATAACCCAGTCACGATCAAGTTGTTCAGGCGCGTCAAGGTAATCATGGGCTAAAGGTACGTAGGCAGCTTTGCCTATTTCAACAGAAAAAGAAAGCCCCACTAATTCCGCTTTCATGTAGTCAACACTGGTCGTTTCAGTATCAAACGCAAAAACTTCAGCCGCTGTTAGTTTATCTAACCAAGCTGAAAAATCGTCTTTATTTAGGATGATTTGATAATCTGTTTCAATATCATCAACTACAACGACTGACGCTTCATCATTATCGGTTTCGTTAGAGGCCGTAATCGCTTCATGACTCGACCCTTTAGTTAAATCCGCCAGTAAACGGCGTAGTTCAAATTTTGTATAAAGTTCCGTTAGCTTGGCTACGTTTGGTTCTAATGGCTGAAGTTGCTCAGCTGACTGCTCTAATTCAACGTCTAATTTAATTGTAGCTAATTCATAAGAAAGTGGCAAAAACTCGAGTGCCTCACGAAGATTTTCTCCAATTTTTCCCTTAACACTATCAGCATTAGCCATAACATTTTCTAATGTTTCATGCTCGGCTAACCATTTGACGGCGGTTTTAGGTCCACATTTATTCACTCCTGGAATGTTATCAACTTTATCTCCCATTAAGGCAAGGTAGTCGATTATTTGATCTGCGCGAACGCCAAATTTTTCAAGAACACCACTTTCATCCATTTTTACATTTGTCATCGTGTTATAAAGCGTAACATGCTCATTCACTAGCTGAGCCATATCCTTATCGCCCGTAGATATAACCGTTTCAATGCCTGCTCTTGTCGCTTGGTCGGCTAATGTGCCAATCACATCATCAGCTTCAACACCTTCAATCACTAATAAGGGTAAACCCATCGCTTCAACAATCTCATGCAATGGAGCTATTTGTGTGCGTAAATCATCAGGCATTGGTGGACGATTAGCTTTATATTCGGGGTACATATCATTTCTGAAGGTTTTTCCCTTGGCATCAAATATCACCACAACATTACCATTAGGGTAATCTTTTTTAAGGCTATTAAGCATATTTAGTACACCAGTAATAGCACCCGTTGATTGACCACCTTTAGTCGACAATGCTTGCAGATAAGGAACATGATATGCACGAAATAAATAAGAGGAACCATCAACTAAAATAAGCGGAGATAATGAAGAGTTGGACATGATGATTGGTATCGCTAGAATGAAATTTGGCTAAGCATGCCATAAAGCCTTTCGACTCTCTAGCAATTAACCATTATTGTCAGAAAAAAAGTAGTGTAATGTGGATAACTTTGTTGAAAAGCAGCAGAAAAAACCATAAGAATATATTATCAAAATGGGCATTAAACTATTAAGGCTATGTTTTATATGGAAAAAGGTAAGAAAAAATCCTTTTATCTATATTCTTATTATTATTTTATAAATGTGGATAAGTTTTTTTATGTCTCTTGATGTTTGATTGAAAAGCAACCAACTATCCCTATCAAGGGAGTAAGAGACTACCAGAATTTTCTCGCATTACCAGTCAATTATTAAATTATTTTTAAAGAATTATGACACATGCAAATAACAAAAAAATATAAGTGAGAAAGAATAAGTGACAGCGCTTACTTTAATAATTTTTTTATATAAAAATAATTTTATAATTAGACTATCTTTAATAAAAAATTGAATGAAAATTCAAAATAAAAAGATAAAGGAAGCTTTATACAAAAATGACTAAAATAATAATAACCATTAAGGAGTTTTTTCATGATCCCATCGAGTTACATTGCAAATTTACCAACACAAAGAATTGATCGTTTTAATGCCATCTATTCTTTAATCGTCAAATTGTTCCCTAATGCTGAACTGTCAATGAAATATAAAATGCCAACCTTTACATTAGGAGAACATTGGATTGCCTTAGCTAACCAAAAGCACTATCTTTCAATTTACACCTGCAACGCCCAGCACTTAGCGGGCTTTCAACAGAAGTATCCAAAAATAAAAACAGGCAAAGGGTGTATCAACATTAAAGATAATGACCAATTTGAACTTAATGATTTAACCTCAGTGATCACCTGTGCATTATCGGTTAATTTAAAGTAGAGAAGTTCGAATAACAGCGCTTTACGCCGAGTTCATTGTTGCTGATCTGGATTGATTTAGCACAGTTAAAGTGTCTTATCACTATGCAAGCTTGAAAGATATTTCAAAACAAGCGCCAGCACAATATTCAGCGTTATATTGAATTTGTCCTTTCAGAGATTGAGTCACCAAATTATATACGATGTGCATACCTAGCCCTGTCCCTCCCTTACCTCTTTTAGTGGTAAAAAACGGCTCAAATATATGTTCAATATTATCCTCATTAATACCATTACCATTGTCAGAATATATTATTGAAACTAACTCTCCCGCTTGCGATATTTCAATATTAATATGCCCTTCGTCCATGCCAGAAAAGCCATGAACACAAGAGTTGCTGTATAAATTAGTAAAAATACGTGTAATTGCGTCAGGATCTTGTTTTATATAAATGGCCTTATCACCAGAAATATCTGTCGTGACTTGTTTATGAAGTGTTTTATTGTGAGCCACAATCGTTTCGAGTATTTCATACAAATTAAAGGTTTTAACACGCTCATCACTTTGTAATACAGCGACCTGTTTAAAGTCAGAAACTAAATTTGCCGCCCGTTTTAAATTGCCTTGAACCATACCAATACTTTGTTCTATGTCATTCACATAATTAGTCAAGCCAGACTTAGTGACGGTATTATTTTTTAAAGATGATTTTAGATCTAAGGTACCTTCATGAATTAAAGATGAAGCGGTAATAGCAATACCTAAAGGAGTATTAATTTCATGTGCTACGCCGGCGACCAGTCGACCCAGTGAAGCCATTTTTTCTGCTTCCACTAAATCTGTTTTTGCTTCAGTTAGACTATTTAATGATTGTTGGAGCTCTTGGGTTCTATTGGCCACTGTTTGTTCTAATTCTTCTTGATATTCTAATAGCTTTTTATTCGCTGAAGTGAGATCAGATCCCAATAATTTTATGCTATAGGTGACTACCGACAATATAATAATAATAATGATAGCGGAATCTAAGCCAGCACCCGTGAGTGTATGCTGATAAATTCCAAGTTCATTGACTAAGCCCATTAACATGATGCTACAAGCAATCAAGGCATAAATAGACCACAAAAATTTGTCTGTTCCCGTTAATACTGCAAAACTAATTAAGGCTGGAAATACCAATAAGACTTCATCCTTAATACCTTGATTAATAATACAAAGTAATAAAATTATTGCTGTTACCGATAAAGTAACAAGGTTTGAACCAAGGTCTAATTGTCCTTTTTTTACTAATAATCGACTAATATAAAGACTAATTAAAAAGATACCGAGTATGGCTAAATTAATCCAATCTTTTAACATAATTGGAAAAAATGAAGCTAATATGGTTGCCGATTGAGCAAGCCAAGTGACTTGAATAATACGTTTTTTTCTATACACATCAGGGTTAAATTTATTTACTTCCTTCTCCAAGAAAATCACCTTTTAACTTGTAAAAAAGCCCAAACATCCAATTATTCAGGCCCGTAATTAACTATAGTCAGTTTTTAAAATTTCGCTAAAAATACCTTTAAATGACTAGGTTAACGTTACAAATTCTTCGGCAGAAGTGGGGTGTATTGCAACAGTATTATCAAAATCAGCTTTCGTTGCGCCCATTTTCATCGCAACAGCAAACCCTTGTAATAGTTCATCGCTGCCAAAACCAATAGAATGTATACCTACAATTTTTTCTTCTTTGCCAATACAAATTAACTTCATACGAGTTGGGTCACGATAATCTTCAGTGATTGCTTGATATAGCGCGGTAAATTGTGAGTTATATACTTTGACTTGATCTTTGCCATACTCATTAATGGCTTCTTTTTCAGATAAACCAACCGTACCAATAACAGGATGACTAAAAACAACCGTCGCAATATTTGAATACTCTAGATGCTCGTAAGGTTTATTGTTAAATAGACGTTCACATAGACGACGCCCGGCCGCCACAGCAACAGGCGTTAATTGTGCACGCCCAGTGTTGTCACCCACCGCATAAATACCTTCCACATTGGTGTTTTGGTATTTGTCAGTTGGAATAAAGCCTCTCTCATTCAATTCAATACCTGTAGATTCTATATTAATATTATCAGTTGCCGGCTCGCGACCTATTGCCCAAATGAGTGTATCAACCGGACCAACCGCATTTCCATTTTCTAAATGAATTGTTAATTGGCCATTATCATGCTTTTCAATATGACTAGGGATGCTATGATTGTGAAGTGTTGGACCATGTTTTGCCATTTGTTCTACTAACGTATCGCTTAACATGTCATCAAAACCACGTAAGGGTTTCTCTTTACGCACGAGTAAGTGAGCTTCACTGCCCAACGCATGTAAAACTCCCGCAAGCTCGACAGCAATATAGCCCGCGCCAACGACGGCTACGCTTTTAGGTTGCTCTGTTAAAGCAAAAAAACCATCCGAATCAATACCAAATTCAGCGCCAGCAATATCAGGAATACTTGGGCGACCGCCAGTAGCTATCACAATATGTTCTGCCGTAATTCGCTCACCATTTACTTCTACAGTGTTTTTATTAATGAACTTTGCAAAACCATTTATCACAGTGACATCGTTACTTGCAAATCCACGAGCATAAGCGGCATGAATTCTTTCAATGTACGCTTCTCTATTTTTGATTAAGGTTGCCCAGTTAAAACTTTGCAAAGGCGCATTAAAGCCATAATCCGCTGCATAATGTAAAGCATCAGCAATTTGTCCCGCATACCACATAGCCTTTTTCGGTACACAGCCTACATTTACACATGTTCCACCGATGTGTTTTGCTTCAATTACTGCTGCTCGTTTACCATGCTTTGCTGCACGATTTGCCGATGCGATACCACCGCTTCCTGCTCCTATAGCAAGAAAGTCGAAATGTTGAGTCATGCGTTTATTCCCTAAGTAAGTGTCATTTAATATATAAGACTCGACAAAGCATGATTCAAGTTCACCTTTGAAAGTAAAAATTATAATTAAATGGTTATATCAACTGTATCATCAATTAGATATTGCATAATGGTTTTAGCGTCCACTGGTTTACTGTATAAATAACCTTGTATAGCATAGCATTTTATTTCAGCGAGATACGCCAATTGTTCTTTAGTTTCAAAACCTTCAGCAATGCAATTCATGCATAAATTATTAGCGAGAACTAACGTTGCTTCAACAATTGCTTCATCAGCTGAGTCGACACCAATACCGCTAATAAAGCTGCGATCTATTTTTAAAACATCCAAAGGAAGTTGTTTGAGATAGTTCAAAGATGAATAGCCGGTACCAAAATCATCGAGAGCTAAACTCACGCCTAATTTTGTTAACGCATGCATTCTTTCGATAACTTTATGAGGCTCTTTTATTAACGTACTTTCTGTAACTTCTAGCTTTAAGGCGTTGGCAGGTAGATCAAATTCTTTAATTATATCTTGTAAAAAAGGCACTAAACTATCCTTTGAAAAATGTATAGCGGCTAAGTTCACAAATAAAAATAATCCATCTCTTTGTTTACGCCACTCTTTCAAATCAGCCAAGCCACGTCTTATCGCTGCTTCAGTCATGGGAATAATCAAGGCAATCTCTTCGGCAATGGAGATAAACTCATCTGGCATGATCAATTTGTCCTTACGCTGCCAGCGCATTAATAATTCAGCCCCTTTTGCTTTTCCAGTAACTGAATCTACAACTGGTTGGTAATGATTAATAAATTGGTTCTGCTCGAATCCCTGTTTGATATTGAACTCAGCATGCAAGCGCTGGTTAGCTTCAACATTCATTCTTGATGTAAAGAATTGAAAGGTATTACGGCCAATTTGCTTTGCATGATACATAGCAACATCGGCATTTTTTAATAAATCATCAGAGGTTTTAGCATCTTCAGGAAAAAGTGCGATACCTATACTTGCCCCTCACACTAACAACATTTTCATGCAGCTTAATTGGTTCGCCTACCACTTCAATAATTTTCTGTGCAATTTTACCCAGCTGTGAATTGTTACTGTACGATTCCAGTAGCACTACAAATTCGTCTCCTCCTAGCCTCGCTACAGTATCGTCTACTCTTAACACTCCTTTCAATCGACTGGTTATTTCTTGTAATAACAAGTCTCCCACATCATGCCCTAAACTATCATTTACTTGCTTAAATCGGTCTAGGTCAATAAAAAACAATGCGATAGATTGAGAAACTCGTTTAGAGTACTCCATTGCGTGTTTTATTCGCTCTAATAATAGAGAACGATTAGGTAAGTCTGTGAGGTGATCATAATTAGCTAAATAACGTAGTTCTTTCTCTGCCGTTTTTTGCGCAGTAATATCCGTGAATACACAAACATAATGAAGCGTATTCGTTGTTTCATTTTTGCTTACATTTATATTAATTAATACATGAAATTCATCACCATTTTTTGCCGCAATGATCTCTTAGCCTCGCCAGTGTTCTCTTTCTTTAAGAGACATTAATAACTTTTTGTAAAAAGCTCTTTTTTTAATGTCGAAGCCAAAAATTTCAGAGTTAAATGAAAATTCTTCCTCTTGCCATGAAAAGGCGTCTTTAAGTGAGTTATTGACCATGACTCTGGTAAAATTATCGCTGATAATTAAGACCCAATCTTGGGTTTGTTTAAAAGCGTCTCCATAATATTGTGCACGTTCAGAAGCCGCTCGAGATTCATTGATGTTTGTATAGGAACCTGTAACTCTCAAAGGCTTACCTTGGACATTCACTTCAACAATCTTGCCTAAGTCTTTATACCAAATCCATTCACCATCGGAATTTCTTAAACGATATGAGCAAGAAAAATTATCTTCCAAGTCAGCATTTTCGATAAATGTTCGCCACTGATGAACAAAAGCTTCACGATCATTTTCATGAATAAGTTCTATATGATGATCGAAAGAGTAACTTCCTTCTAAGCTACTGAACCCCAATTCTTGGCTTGCTCTATAACCGAACATTAAATTGTCTTTCGCTTGCCAATCCCATACGGCAATGTTGCTGCCATGTAAGGCCAGAGAAAGGCGCTGCTCTCTATATTTAACTTGTTCGTGAGCTTCCACTAATTGCTGCGTGATTTTTTTCTTACGTTCTAGCCACACAATAAACACGGTTAAAATAAACACAAAATACAGGATATACGCCATAGGTGAGGCCCATGGAGCATAATCAACATAAATGCTAACTTTGGTTTTTTCAGAGTATTCGCCCGTTTCAGATGATCTAACCTGAACAGTTAACGTATTATCTCCAGAGGGTAAGTTAGCAAAAGTGATAAAATTATTGGTTGTTTCTGGATAGGTGATATTTCGTCCACCAGACAATTCGTAACGATAAACCAAGTCATCTTGCCGAAAAGTTAATGCCGAAAAATCAAAACGAATACCAACATCATCATAATTGAGTTGTATTTTTTCTTTAGGATTCAAAATAAATGGTAGCTTTACTTCTCTTGAAAGCACATCGATGTTGGTAGCATGTACAACTAAGTCGCCTTCAAATTTTTTCTTTTTGAAATCTGAAGGATTGAACATATTCAAACCATTCACCGAACCATAAGCCAATATACTGTCATTGATTTTTGCAAAAGCACCTGAATTAAATTCACGCGCACTAAGTCCATCATCAACATTATAGTTACGTAAATGGTTTGTCTTTAAATCTAAGCTATATATTCCATTATGACTTGAAAACCAGAGTTCACCCTCATTATCTTGCATTAAGCCGTATACGTTGTGATCAATTTGACTATTGCTTCTATTAATGAAATATTTTGTTTCGTACGTCGTTGCATCTAAGCCGACAAGGCCTTTCGTAGCAGATGCTAACCAAAGGATATTATTTTTATCAATCAACCAGCTATCAAAATAGGCAAACTCATTATCAAGATCCCCTTGAGATTGATCTTGATACAGTATGTTTATTTCTCGAGTGACAACATTAAATGAAAAAAAGCTTTTATTAGATGAAATCAGCATATTTTGGCTATCGGGTAAGAAACCGTGTATGCCGCTAAGCTCTGGTTTGTTACTTTCCAATTCAATTAACTCATCAATTTCACCAGTAATAATATTAATACGGCGAAATTTTTTATCGGTTAATACCCATAAAAAGTCATTTTCATCAAGGTAAATTGCATAAACCTCTGATGATAAAAATTGATTGGTTTCATCCGAAAAAGGTAACGGCATTTTTTGATTTGTTTGGGTGTCAAAGAGTTTGATACCTTTTTCGGTAAACAACCAAAGTCTATGGTATTTATCTTCTTTTAGGCTGTAAATAACACTTTCGCTATAAATTTCATTTCTATTGGTATTAACCAGAAAACGTTCAACTTTATTCGTTTTTAGATCAAATTTATTTAACCCGTTTTGAGTGCCTATCCAAAGTATATTCGGATCTGCTTTGCTCAATTCCAACGCCCAAATCACATTATCCGACAGCCGGTTAGGATTAGATTTTTTATAGCGAATAGTATTGACCATACTAAGTTCTGGATCCCACTTATAGATGCCTGTGGTATCAGAGCCCAACCAAAACATGCCTTGTGAATCAATCAACATTGCATTAATAATATTATTATTAATGCTGTCATACACATCATTATAGGCAAATAGGTGCTCTATTTTATCGTTAGAAAAATTAATTTTTGATAAACCTAATGCACTCCCTATATATAAAGAATCTTTACTGGGATAAAAGGAGTAACTCCCAAGGTTAACATCAAGCAACTCATAATGATTGATTAAGCTATCACTGGTAAAAAAGCTTTCGATATTATTAATATCTAATTTATAAAGTCCCTCAAAGGTTCCCATATACAACTGGTTATCATTGCTAATATAAATATTATAAATTTTATCTAATTTACTGTTTTTTATTAACTTATCTTTATTTATGCTCGGTAGTTTTTTCCATTGACCATCATTTGTGTCAACCAAATAAATTCCTGCCCGTGTTGCTAAATATAGATAATGGCCATGTTTTTCTAATTGATAAATCCTTTCATTGATTGAGAGTTCTTTCGATAAATCAACAACTGTTTCATACTCTTGAGTCGACTGAACATATTTAAGAAGAGTTTTGCTAGAGGCGATCCATAACGTACTGTCTTCGTCTGCTATAACATCCACTAGATAATAATCTTTATGCTCAGGAGCATGTTTAAGGATATGTTGATATTCATTGGTTTTTTTGTTGTAAGAAAAGAGTCCGCTAGAAGCAATCATCCAAAGAATTGATTGTTTGTCTTGAATGATTTTATAAACACCATTGTCAGTAAAACTATCTGTAAGTCCTGGTAATACTCTAAAACGATAACCATCATATAAATTGACGCCATTTTCGGTTGCGAACCAAAGAAAGCCTTCTTCATCTTGAAAGATATCGTTTATTGTCCCTTGAGATAACCCATCTTTGACTGTTAAACGTTGTAATAAAATATTCTTTTCATCACTTTTTTCAGCAAAGCTTAATGTGTTAAAACAAAAACATAACAAGAATAAAATTGGTCTTAAAAACTTTATCATAAATTTATTTTATGGCCTTATCCTGAATAGTTCTAACTAACAATCTAGTACTTATACAAATAATACTGTTTATTTCTATTTCTTCCATAAATCCAGATCAAAAGAACATAATAAACCTTTGATTTAACAAGCCATTAACATTACAAACACATAGGTTACAACAATACTTTATTAACTGACTTGAATATCCCCCAAAATGTACTTACATCTATAACCATGTTCTCCCATAGATTATAAAAATATGAGCAATCCTCTTTTAGCCCAAACACCGCTACCACAATTTTCATTAATAAAACCTGAGCACGTAAAACCAGCCGTTGAAAAAGCGATAGCTGATTGTAAAAAAACCATTGAAAAGGTGTTAAGCCAAGAAGTATTCACATGGAATAATTTAGTTTCACCAACAGATGATGTAGATGACATATTAGGTAAGCTATGGTCGCCCGTTTCTCACATGAATTCAGTGGTTAATAGTGACGAGCTGCGTGAAGCTTATGAGTCATGTTTACCCTTACTCTCTGAATACGGAACTTTTGTTGGTCAGCACCAAGGTCTGTTTGAAGCCTATCAAAAACTTGCCAATAGCCAAGAATATGCAACGCTCGATATCGCTCAGAAAAAAGTGATTGATAATGCTTTACGTGATTTTAAATTATCCGGTATTGCGCTTAATAATGAAGATAAAAAACGTTATGGTGAAATTGTTACCCGTTTATCTGAATTAAGTTCAACCTTTGGCAATAACCTACTTGATGCCACGCATGCCTATAACGTAAACATCATTGATGAAATCGAACTTGCCGGTTTACCTGACAGTGCTAAAGAAGCTGCTGCCGCTTTAGCAATAGAACATAAAAAGCAAGGCTGGTTATTTACCTTAGACATTCCAAGTTATTTACCTGTAATGATGTATTGTGATAATGCATCATTACGAGAGCAGCTCTATCGAGGTTTTGTTACCCGAGCTTCAGATCAGGGGCCGAATGCCAGTGAATTTGATAATAGTGCGATAATGAATGAATTGCTTGCACTTCGTCATGAGCTATCTAATTTACTTGGATTTGATAACTTTGCTGAAAAATCAATTGCCACTAAAATGGCCTCTTCAACTGATGAAGTGTTAGATTTTTTAGAGAACTTGGCGGTTAAATCTAAAAAACAAGGTCAGCAAGATCTTGACGAAGTTGAAGCTTTCGCGAAATCAGAATTTGGTCAGTCAGATCTTCAAGCCTGGGATTTGCCTTATTACAGCGAAAAATTAAAACAAAATCGCTATGCTATTTCAGATGAAGAATTGCGCCCATACTTTCCAGAAAATAAAGTAGTTTCAGGATTATTTGAGGTTGTGCATCGTTTATTTGGATTAACTATTCAAGAAAAATCTGATATTGATACATGGCACAAAGATGTAAAGTTTTTTGATGTGTTTGATCAGAATAAACAACTTAGAGGCAGTTTTTATCTAGATTTATATGCGCGTGCTAAAAAGCGTGGTGGTGCATGGATGGATGATTGCGTTGGTCGAAGAGCATTAACGAATGGCGATATTCAATACCCAGTTGCTTATCTTACCTGTAATTTTAATAAACCTGTTGGCAACAAACCTGCGTTATTTACACATGACGAAGTCGTCACCTTATTTCATGAATTTGGCCATGGCATTCATCATATGCTTACACAAATCAATGCAAGTGGTGTTTCAGGTATCGACGGTGTTCCGTGGGATGCTGTTGAATTACCTAGTCAATTCTTAGAAAATTGGTGTTGGCAACCGGAGGCATTAGCATTTATTTCTTCTCACTTTGAAACAGGTGAACCTTTACCGCAAACGATGCTGGACAAAATGCTTGCTGCAAAAAATTATCAATCGGCTATGCAGATGTTACGTCAATTAGAGTTCAGTATTTTTGATTTCACCATGCACGCCAATTATAACCCTGACAATAACAATGAACATTACATCCAAGAAACATTAAACCATGTTCGTGATAAGTACGCAGTAATCACAGCAACTGATTTCAATCGCTTTCAACATAGTTTCAGCCATATTTTTGGTGGCGGTTATGCAGCAGGATACTACAGTTATAAATGGGCAGAAGTGTTATCTGCAGACGCCTTTAGTCGTTTTGAAGAAGAAGGCGTTTTTAACAACAAAGTAGGCCATGACTTTTTAGTGAACATCCTCGAAAAAGGCGGTTCGCAAGAGCCAAGCGTACTGTTTGAGGCATTTAGAGGCCGTGAACCAACAATTGATGCCTTGCTTCGCCATTGTGGTATCAAGGGATAATTTTTACTGCTGTTAAAATTCATATACATTAAACCCGCCAATATTTGTGGGTTTTATGTATATGCCATTCTCAAAAACAATCAATTTAGGATATAATAAAACAATATAGTTAGAAGATAATTTAATCATTCATCGCTTGGAAGTTAGATTTGCAAGAATATTTAGTTGGCATGTCATATTTTTCTGCACTTTCAATTGTGTGCATTGTGTTGTTCGCCTTTACTTATTTTCTTCCTACTCCAGACAACCAAAATAAAGCCCGTTCTACTTTTTACTTTAGGTTATTACTCTTGTTTACTGTCGCAGCTTTTGAAGCTATTTTACTGCGATTTGAATTCTTGCCAATAGCATCAACGGTTGTCACTAATTTATTTATTTTATTAATTTCATATATGCTCATGTTCGCAATATATGCACGTTACGATTGCGAAATTACGCTACGACATTATCTATATTGCACATTGCATTGCCTATTATTTATCATCCTAATTTACCTTGCACAAATCCACCTTGATGCGGGTTATTTAAGATCATCGATAGTCTTAATGAATATTTTTATTCCTTATGCAATTACCTTAAAAAAATGTAATCAGCAATTTAAAATGCACCGCGTTGGTGACAGAATATTATATGGTTCTTTATTACTCACGTTATTAATCTTTGTCACATATATAGTCATTTATACCTTGTTTTTTTCAGATGAAAAGCAAGTACCACTTTCATTATATTTCATTGCTTTATTAAGCTTTATTTGTATTCTCTTTTTTGGTTTTGCTTTAAGTATTATCTATTCACTGGTTGGAAAATTAAGAAAAGAAATCATCACCGATAAATTAACCGGCGCAAAAAATAGAAATTACCTCAATGAAGTCGCTCAACAAATGTATTCACTTGCAAAACGAAGAGACGAGCCATTATCAATCATCTTATGTGACATTGACTGGTTTAAAAAAATTAATGACACGTATGGGCATTCTGCCGGCGATAAAGTATTAGTAAGCTTTTCTCAAGCAATAGAATCGTCTTTAAGAACAGAAGATATTTTAATTCGTATTGGTGGAGAAGAATTTATTATATTATTGCCCTTTATTGACATTGACAAAGCCCTGCTCACTGCAGAGCGTTTACGAACCGCCATCAATGATAAAACTATGGAAATTGGCTTAGAATCCATCAATATCTCGGCAAGTTTTGGTGTAGTACAAGTAGATATAACAAAAAGCATTGACGTTAATATTAATCATGCTGACATTGCTTTATATGAAGCAAAAAGAAGTGGTCGCGATAAAGTAATCGCGTATAGTCATTAACCATATAATCTTCAAAAACCTTACCCTAATAGAATAAAAAATAGAGTATTTTCATGGAATCTTTTAAAAAAATTTATCATCGTGCCTGTGAGCGAAAAGGTGGCGAAAAAGCGCTATCAATACTACTTGGTGAAGGTAACCAAGATCACCTTTTAACTCATTTTACAGATGACCGTTTTTTATCCGCATTTACTAAAAAAATATTCCAAAGTGGCTTTGTTTGGCGTGTAGTAGAAAATAAATGGGTAAATTTTGAAGAAAGCTTTTTTAATTTCGACATTGAAAAAATCTTAATGATGCCTGAAGAAATGCTAGAACGAAAAGCAGCAGATCCTAAAATCATTCGCAATTTTAACAAAGTGAAAACCATCAAAGCGAATGCTCAAATGATTTTTGATGTGCAACATAGTGACTCAGGTGATCATAAAAACTTCGCTGAATTTATCGCACACTGGCCTAGAGAGGATATTATTGGCTTATGGGCTTACCTTAAAAAACATGGTCAACGCTTGGGAGGCAACACTGGCCCTTATGCTTTACGTGCATTAGGAAAAGACACTTTCATATTATCACGTGATGTTGAAGCATACTTTCGTGCTCATGACTTAATTAATGGTGGTATTCAAACTAAATCAAGCTTGGCAGCAATTCAAAAGTCGTTTAACCAATGGCAACAAGAGTCCGACTTTTCATTAAGCCAGTTAAGCAGATTAATCGCTTTTGCCACCGGTGATAATAATGTTCAAGTTGAATAATTAATGAATTTAACTCAAGTAGCCGTTGGCTATAAAGATAAAACAGATATTGATTTAGCGAAAAAAATCGCACAACAATGGCAACTTAATTATATTGGTGATACGGCTTCAATCAACCAAAAATCAGACTTACTATTCTTATTACAAGTACATTACCAGCAAGTTGAATTGATCAAGCTTGATGAACCAAAGCTTGGAGCAATAAAAGTTGATTTTGTTGATGGTGCCGTTGCTCATCGCAGAAAATTTGGTGGCGGTAGAGGGCAAGATATCGCTAAAGCTATCGGCTTAAAGCATGGTTTTACTCCTCATGTATTAGATGCCACCGCAGGCCTAGGAAGAGACTCTTTTGTACTTGCTTCACTTGGCTGCTCAGTGACCATGATGGAACGTATGCCAATTGTTGCTGCTTTACTGGAAAATGGCTTAGCTAGAGCAAAGTTAAATCAAGACATTACAGATATCACTGATCGCATGAGCTTAATTTATGCTTCTTCTATCGATGATATGACACTCGCTACAGCACCTGATGTTATTTATTTAGATCCTATGTACCCTCATCGTGAAAAGTCAGCAGCGGTGAAAAAAGAAATGCGCGTATTCCAATCACTGGTAGGTGAAGATTTAGATGCGGATAACTTATTAGCACCAGCACTTAAATTAGCAAAATACCGCGTGGTTGTTAAGCGACCTTCTTATGCTGAACCTCTTAATAATCAGAAGCCATCAATGAGTATCAGCATGAAAAAAAATCGTTTTGATGTTTATGTTAATCAAGCAATACCCAAACCTACCGGTTAAATGGTGAATATCGTTTACCTCCACGCCTCATGTCATAAAAGCGTCACATTTATGTCGTAAAAGCTTCACAAACCTCTAATAAACTTCGGTCATTATTCTCTATTCGAGTTAAATTCTGTGCGAGTTTCAAGCTTTTCCAAAATATCAGTTATAGCAATCAGCATCTTTGCCATCATTTTTTTGGCAACGATGTATCAAGTGGGTGAATCATTAACAAAAAGCCAGGTTAAATATACTGGTTACCAAACACTTAAATCCCTTACAACGATAAAATTTAATAGAACGATTAATAAATATCTCCAAACAGGTGACGCAAGTTTACTAAATGATACTGAAGGACAACTTAACGAAATAATCACCAGCACAAAAAGCCTTGGAATTAAGACCTTAACTGAAGATATTAGCTCGCGTGCGACTCAGCTTAAAACAGACATATCGACTAAATATCGAGCTATAGGAAAGCTAAGTGGTGACCCACTTGCGCTAATAAGAAATGGTGAAAAAACGATTGCCGCTATAATAACGGATTTAGCCAAATATGCTTCATTATCTTCAGTACTAAACGAGCAGCAAAAAACTGACTTCCTTATTCTCACAACTGAATTATCAAAAGCCCTTTACGATTTAGTTAATAACCGTGAAAAAATGTTTAATAATGATCAACTAACTAACAAATCGATAACGATTTCTCTTAGTGAACTGAACACGCTAACCGAAAAAATTTCAGCTTTTCCTGATCTTGAGATATTCCCAGAAAAAGATGAAGAAGAAGATGATTTTTTTGATGATGATAATGACATTGAAGATTTAAGTATTGACGCTTTAAATGAATTAAAGTCACTCATCAATCGTTATCAAAACGAGTTAGAAAATACACTATCTCTACAAAAAAAACGTACCCAAGGTTTACAACGATTAGCTAACCAAGTTGATGAATTAGAAAAAATAATTATCGCTGGTGAATTTGCCGTGACAGAAGAACAAGCCAATATTAACAACACGTTAACAAATGTAGTGATTGGACTATTAAGCTTCTTGGTAATATTTCTAACGGCAAATTATTGGCTAATGCGTAGCGTAATACTCAACCCTTTACGCAAATTAAGAGATAGCTTTGTCACCTTAGTTAATGAAGGGAGAGTAGATAACATTACCGGTATTTCACTAAAAACTGAGTTAGGTGAAATATCGAATAGTTTTAATGAAATGGTGTCAAAACTTGCTGAAGAAGACAAACAAAAAGCAACACAATTAAACTTAGTCTCGAACGCCATGCAAACGATGAAAAATCAAGCACAGAATATACTAGATTCATCATCAATAACTAGCGAACACTTAGTTGAAGTTGGCGATATTATGCAAGCACTTTCTAATGTAACTGAAAACGTCAACACCCTTTCTCAACAGGTAGTAGATAGTGCAAAAGCAACTCAAATGGCGATGAACGATAGTCAAAACCAAGTAAGTGAAGTTCTTAGTGCGAGTGAAGAAACGAATTCAGCGGCAACCGCAGGCAAAGCATCTATTGAATCGTTAAGTCAATCGGTTGAAAGTGTGGGTACTATTGTTGATGTCATTAGCTCAATTGCCGACCAAACTAATTTACTGGCATTGAATGCAGCTATTGAAGCGGCAAGAGCCGGCGAGCACGGGCGTGGATTCTCAGTGGTTGCTGATGAAGTTAGGCAGCTTGCGGGCAAAACACAAGACTCTCTTAAACAAGTTAGTCAACGCCTTGAACAGCTTAACCAAGCAAGTTCAGCCCTGGCTGATAACATTTATGGCATCGAAAATGCGTCGAATAAACAACAAGATATTGCCGAACTATTAAAAGGGAATGCAGCGCACGTAGTTGAACAAGCCATAACTTCCGCGAATGTTGCTGAAAATACCTTAGATCAAATTAAGCAACAACGCCTGCATTTTTCTGATTTTGAACGTGCGATTCAGAATGTTAACAGCGAGGTTAATCAATCAAGCTCAATTGCTGACAATATATCTACGGATATTAATCATCAAATAAATGATATAAATCAGTCATTAAAGCTTGTCACCCAATAAATGCAAACGAAGATTCACAGTAAATATAAACAACATTTGATTCAAGCATGGGCACATTAATTAAGCTGTTTACACTTGTCAGCTTCATTAAAAATATCGTCAAAAGTATAACCTGTGATTTAATGAATATTTGTCAACTAATCCGTGCGCAAACCCATTCAATATTCTAAAATTAGAAGTAGCGTTTTTTTGGGGATTGGTTCATGGCTAAATCTTTGTGCAAATGGAAGAAAAAAGAAATAGAAAAGGGTTTGCACGAACTCGCACACATTGTCGACAAGCCTCGATATATTTGTAAGGATTGCGCGCGTTGTGCGCATGATAAAGGTTTTTTATGTAAAGCCGTCAAATTACCTCTTTCACATCCATCATAAGGATAAATAATGATTCAAGAAAATATGAAAATGCCAACTGGCGAATTACAGCAATTAGCGAATGGCAATATGATCACCCACAATACGGATGAATTGTTCGCCAACAAAAAAGTGGTACTGTTTGCCGTGCCTGGAGCGTTTACTCCCACTTGTTCTGCCGCTCATTTACCTGGCTATGTTGTTTCTGCCGATGAGCTTAAAGAAAAAGGTGTTGATGCAATAATCTGTTTATCAGTCAATGATGCTTTTGTTATGAATGCTTGGGGAGAGGCACAAAATGCTGAAAACATTATGATGCTTGCTGACGGTGATGGCAATTATACCAAGATGCTAGACTTAGGAATGGAGACAGCTGGATTTGGTGGTTATCGCTCACAACGTTATGCCATGATTATCGATAATGGTGAAGTGACAAGCTTACACATTGAAAAACCAAAAGAATTTGAAGTTAGTAAAGCTGAAGCCATTTTAAGGTTTCTTTAATGAAATCTAAACGACAATAATTAGCATTAGTAATACTTTGTTTTTATTGGTATTTTTTGTCTTTCAACTTGAAATAAAGTGCTTTTTAAGGCAATATTCTGGCATATACACATAGTGATAACATTAAAAAATTTATAGGGAAAATCATGCTAAAACCTGAAATGGTAGAACAATTAAACCAGCAAATAAATTTAGAATTTTATTCGTCAAATTTATACTTACAAATGAGTGCTTGGTGTGAAGAGCAAGGATTTGAAGGTGCCGCTGAATTTATGCGCAAGCATGCTCTTGAAGAAATGGATCATATGACTCGTTTATTCACTTATGTCAGTGAGACCGGCGCATTGCCTATTCTAGGCGCTATTGATGCTCCTCCTCATGAATATGAATCATTAGCTGATGTATTTGAAAAAACGTATCAACACGAATGTGAAATCACTGAACAGATTAATAAATTAGCGCATCAAGCATTTACCAATCAAGACTATTCTACTTTTAACTTTTTACAGTGGTATGTGGCTGAGCAGCACGAAGAAGAAACGTTATTCAAAAGTGTACTTGATAAAATTAACTTGGTGGGTCATGACGGTCACGCATTATTTTTTGTTGATAAAGATTTAGCTGAAATGGCCAAAGCAACACCAACAAGTATTATGTCAAACCCGCCAGCATAATTTTAAACTATAATGTATGTTTGATATAACAAGGCTTCTATTAAGAAGCCTTGTTACTTTTAAAGTTGCTAATGCCCTTCCAGCAAATAATATCCTTGCCCTCTCATTGACTGAATATAAAGACCGCTCGAATATTTGAACAACTTCTTTCTTAAATTTGAAATATGCATATTCATTGTCTGCTCTTTATTGGCGGCTCCTTGAAATAACTGCTGATTAATCGTTCTTCTAGGGAGCAAATTAGGTGAATGCATAATCATTAAATTCAAAAGATTAAACTCTAAACCGGTTAACTTCATCTCATTATTATTTACCAAAGCTCGCCGAGTACCCATACAAAGCCTGAGGCAACCCATCGCTTTTGTGTCGTGATTCACGCTATGATTATTTAAGCTCATTTTAGTCTCTGCCGTAACGGTGATATTAGTCTGAGGTCAGCTCTGAACTACGACTAAAAAGGTTCGCTTTATAACCCGTACCCGAAGTTTGATTATTTTCAATCACAATAAACTGATCTGTAGACTCTTCATCGAGAATTAACTCAAATGAATCTAAAATTATGTTACTGCTATTTTCTTTCGCGACAACATAAACTTGGTAAGTATTGTTATTCAAATACAGTGTTTCATGCTCAGCAAAACTAAATGAACGTTTGTAATAGGCACTATCAATAGTTTCATCGCTTCTTACAAAATATATATTAACTAACCTCAGCTCGGGATAAAAATTGAACTAAGTGCCTGTTCCACGATCCGATCTTTCGACCAAAAAAAATAAGAAAGATAAGGAACAGGCATGAATAAGTTAGTTGAATTGTTTTGTGATGTCGATG
>Ga0233426_10001557_pt1 | contig 20719 bp, 13 predicted proteins | sample SI_118_April2016_6_FD_179875 | JGI IMG/M metagenome (GOLD analysis project Ga0233426, IMG submission 179875) | Seawater microbial communities from Saanich Inlet, British Columbia, Canada - SI_118_April2016_10_MG | ecosystem: Environmental > Aquatic > Marine > Inlet | place: Canada: British...
GGTAGCCTGCTGCCATGATAATCTCCTTTGGGTTTCACCTTTGAGACTATCAACTTCACGTGACTCACTCTAGTTTATGTTCATTTTATAACCGCTGTTGCACTTCGCGGTTGAAAGGGCGCCTCAATAAATAAACACGTCATTTCAATTATTCTGTTGACCGTTATTGCGCTGGTTCCTTTCTGCGTGTTGAGAGCATGGGAGCGCTCACAACATATTATCGTACCAAGGTTTATAACCAATGTGACAGGTTTAATTGTTTGGGTTTTTTTGGTTGTTACGCTAACAGTCTACAGGCTCTAAAAGGCTAAACATAGGAAAGGCTGTCAAAGTGAGAGCGCTATTTTCTTGGGTGATTTTTTAAAGTCCGTCTTAATCAGGCGGCACAATTTTTTTGTTTTTTGCAGATTCATACCGCTCATGAAGCTCGACATCAATATAACGATCTGTTGTTGCGCTAGAGCTATGGCCTGCGTCATCTCTTACATGTTCACGCGGCCTAATTTTTACATCTTCTGAAATGCCTGTATGTCTCAACCAATGGACCGTTGCACTTCCAAGACTGTCCGCTTCCTCTGGCTCATTTATTCTACGTAAATCATCTGCAGCTGCATCGAAACATAACTGAACCAATCTTCTTAAAGGTGCTGTGTCACTCATGGGGCCTGAACCACGTAACTTAGGTATGAGTGGCGTATTATCCGCAGGCGAAGGTAGTGGCGTCATTCCTAAAAAGGTACGCCAGCGTACAAGGCTATTTAACATGGCCTTACTTACTGCAATTTGACGCTCTTTATTCCCTTTACCAACGGTTGTAAACCACCAAGCTCCGTTACTATCTTTTGCAAAGTCGTTCATTGTAGGTATCCATCTATCACTTGCTGATAATTCAGAGATTCTTAGGTACATGCCGAAAAGCATACTAAGTATAAACCGAGTTCGTTCGTGTTTTTCAGGGTACTCAGCTGCTAAACGTTCAGTGGCATTCAGAACGGCATCCCATTGTGTAAGGCTTAAGCGGCGAATGGGTGCATTTTGTTGACGCTTTCGAATAAATTTACTTTTTTGGCGAATCAGAGCAACCGGATTAGATAGCAGGTACTCTTCTGCAATGAGGAAATTAAAAAGCGTACTTAATATAGCAAACACTTCCTGAATAGCACCTTGGGATAAATTAAATTGACTAGATGTTAAAGTATCCCCGCGTTTGTTAGCAGCTTTATTTTGCGTAACGACAAAAGGTCGCCAATCAGGGTTTGGGACGCGAAGACCATCTTTTACAATAAAACGACGAACTTTCTTTAGGCCAACCCAAGTGCTTGGTGGATGTTGACAAAATCGAACAAACTGTTCTATATCATCCCGTTTTAAACAGTTAAGCGTTGTTTCTCTTACATTCCAAGTCCATTGGAGTAACCGTTCAGTTTCACGCCGATAACTGTTAAACGTTCCTAAACTACCGCTATAGCTTTTAAGAAATGATAAACACCTCACAAAATCATCTCGTACAGACTGACTGGGAAGCACCGCATACTCAGCATTTTTATGAAGATTATCCAAGGTATCAAATAAAGGAAGAAGTTTTTGTTTCATGATGGTAATCCTAAGATCAATGGTGGTTTAATAGCGATTAAACATAATTTTATGATAACGCAAACTTAGTCAAATCAACACATCAAAAAAACAGGGTAAACAACATCATAGGGTATTGTACTAAAAAACAACATATAATCAGTATATTGAAAAATAAATGCGAATAGATAATAAATTTTATGATTTATATATTGACCTGGAAAGTTAGGACTAGTATCATTTGCGCTCTGTCCTTGAGGACGGGATGACGGGGTGTAGCGCAGCCTGGTAGCGCGCCTGCTTTGGGAGCAGGATGTCGGGAGTTCGAATCTCTCCACCCCGACCAACAGTATATATTAGGAAACTGAGGTTTCCTTTAGAAAATATGCGCCCGTAGCTCATCTGGATAGAGCATCGGCCTTCTAAGCCGAGGGTAGCAGGTTCGAATCCTGCCGGGCGTGCCAGTTACGCCAAGCAGAATTCTAAATATTAATTATGGTGGGCGTAGCTCAGCTGGTAGAGCCCCGGGTTGTGATCCCGGTTGTCGTGGGTTCGAGTCCCATCGTTCACCCCAGATACATAGAAAATAGATGTCAACATTCTCTTTTTATCTTGAGACTTTACAAGATAATGCTACATTTTAATTATTCCACCCTGTTTGCGAAAGTGGCGGAACTGGTAGACGCGCTGGATTTAGGTTCCAGTGGGGTAACCCGTGAGAGTTCGAGTCTCTCCTTTCGCACCATTTTAGATCAACAAATATTCACGAGGTGTCTAGATGCAAGTTTCTGTTGAAACCCTTAAAGGTTTGGAGCGTAAAGTAACTATTTCGGTCCCATCCGAAAAAGTAGAGGAAGAAGTGAGCCAACGACTCAGAAATCTTGCTCGCAAGGTTAAAATTGATGGGTTTAGACCTGGTAAAGTGCCACTTGATGTAGTTAAAAAGCGTTACACAGATTCAGTGTTAGAAGAAGTTGCTAGAGATATGGTGCAATCTACCCTACACGAAGCGTTGAAAGATAAAGATTTGATCCCTGCAGGATATCCCGATATCGCACCAGAGCAGCTAGAGTCAGGTAAAGACTTCCGTTACTCTGCAACATTTGAAATTTTCCCTGAAATAGCAGTTAAAGAGCTCGACAAAGCTGAAGTTGAAGTAGTCAATGCATCGGTTAAAGAAAAAGATGTGAAGACGATGATAGAAACGCTACGTGAGCAAAACAAAGAGTGGCAAGATGTTACTCGTGCTGTTGCAGATGGTGATAAAGTAGTTATTGATTTTGAAGGTTTCTTGGGTGACGAGGCGTTCGAAGGCGGTGCAGCTAAGGGCCACAAGCTTGTTATTGGCTCAAACGGAATGATACCAGGCTTTGAGTCAGGCATAATTGGTGCTGAAATAGGCAAAGAATTTGACTTAAAGGTTAAGTTTCCAAAAGATTACGGTCATGCTGACTTAGCAGGTAAAGATGCTATTTTCAAAACAACCGTGCAAACCATCCAAGAAGGTAAACTACCGAAGCTTGACGATGCTTTTGCTGAGAAGTTCAATATCAAAGAAGGTGGTATTGAAGCGCTTAAAAAAGATATTAAAGACAATATGGAGCGTGAGCTAGAAAGACGTGTTGATTCTTTAAACCGTGAAAATGCATTCAATAAGCTGTTAGAAAAAAATGAATTCGAAATACCTGCTTCTCTTATTGATCAAGAAATTGAGAATTTAAAGCACGAAATGTTTCATAAAGTGTTTGGTCAAGAGCATCGTGATGATGAGCAAATTCCAGATTTTCCTCGTTCAATGTTTGAAGAACAGGCAAAACGACGAGTTCATCTAGGCCTATTATTTTCAGAGTATGTTAAAAAACATGAAATAAAAGTTGATAAAGCTCGTGTTGACGCTATGATTGAAAAAATGGCTGGTGCTTATGAAAAGCCCGAAGAACTAAAATCTTGGTATTCTGAAGATAAAAATCGTATGGCAGAAATAGAAGCATTGGTCATGGAAGAAATGGTAGCAGAAAAGATTCTAGAAGATGCTAAGTCTGTTAAAAAAGCTACGTCTTATGATGACGTAATGAATCCCAAAAAGGACAATGAAGAGAATAAAGGAGCTTAAATATGTGGGGAGAGTCGGACACCATTATTAAAAATGCCAGCGGATTGGTTCCAATGGTTATTGAGCAAACCTCAAGAGGTGAGCGATCGTATGATATATACTCTCGGCTGTTAAAAGAACGCATCATATTCTTACTTGGCGAAGTAGAAGATCATATGGCCAATCTAGTGGTTGCCCAACTGTTATTTTTAGAATCCGAAAATCCAGATAAAGATATTTCTCTCTACATTAATTCACCTGGGGGTGTTGTTACTGCAGGTTTGGCTATTTATGACACCATGCAGTTTATTAAACCAGATGTAAGTACTTTATGCATAGGGCAAGCTGCGAGTGCTGCTGCTTTATTGCTTTGCAGTGGTGCAGAAGGAAAGCGTCACTGCTTACCTAACTCAAGAGTCATGATTCATCAGCCTTTAGGTGGTTACCGCGGTCAAGCAACTGATATTGAAATTCATGCGCGAGAAACACTGGCAATTAAAGAGCGTTTGAACAATATCATGGCCAAGCACACTAAAAAAACACCTGATGAAATCTTTAGAGATACTGAAAGAGATAACTTCATGAGTGCAGAACGTGCACAAGAATATGGCATAATTGACTCTGTACTTTATGATAGAGTTGAGCCATCTAAAGACAAAGATTAAATGACCAAAGGGGGACCTTTACACTTTTTTTACCCCCTTTCGGTTCTATTACTACTGGCGATAAATTTCAAATTAGCTAAAATTTTATTAAAGACTACGTTTTTCTTTAATAGAAAAGGGGGTTGTAGATGACTAAAAGCACTGGCGACGATGGGGATAAAGTATTATATTGTTCATTTTGCGGCAAAAGTCAGCATGAAGTAAAAAAACTAATTGCAGGCCCGTCGGTATTTGTTTGCGATGAATGTGTTGATTTGTGTAACGATATCATTCGCGAAGAAGCGCAAGAAACCCTTGAAGATAAAGAATCTCACCTACCTATACCCAAAGAAATCTCTACGTTTCTTGACGAGTATGTAATCGGTCAAGCGCACGCTAAAAAAGTATTATCTGTAGCAGTGTACAACCACTACAAGAGATTGAACTTTAAAAACGAAGATGGTATTGAATTAGGGAAAAGTAACATCCTACTAATTGGTCCAACTGGTAGTGGTAAAACACTTCTGGCCCAAACCTTAGCAAGACTATTAAACGTTCCATTCACAATAGCTGATGCCACAACATTAACAGAAGCGGGTTATGTTGGTGAGGATGTAGAAAACATCATCCAGAAATTATTGCAAAAATGTGATTACGACGTAGATAAAGCCCAAAGGGGTATTGTATACATTGATGAAATTGACAAAATTTCCCGTAAATCAGATAACCCATCTATTACAAGAGATGTATCAGGTGAAGGTGTACAACAAGCCTTGTTAAAATTAATTGAAGGTACTGTTGCTTCTGTTCCCCCACAGGGTGGAAGAAAACATCCCCAACAAGAATTTCTACAAGTCGATACCTCTAATATCTTGTTCATTTGTGGCGGTGCATTTGCAGGCCTTGATAAAGTCATAAGAAATAGAAGTGATAAATCTAGTATTGGATTTTCAGCTCCACTAAAAACAAAAGCAGAGCTAGATGATACGCAAGAAGTACTTGAGTCTTTAGAATCCGAAGATTTGGTTAAATATGGCTTAATACCTGAATTTGTTGGGCGACTACCAGTAGTTGCGACATTACATGAACTAGATGAAGATGCATTAGTTGATATCTTAAATCGTCCTAAAAACGCTTTAACCAAGCAATTTCATGCTTTATTTAAAATGGAAGATGTTGAACTTGAATTTCGTGAAGAAGCCTTGCGAATGATTGCTACAAAAGCACTCAAGCGTAAAATTGGTGCCAGGGGATTACGTTCAATACTTGAAAATATACTATTAGACACCATGTATGAATTACCTTCTTTAGAAGGCGTTACCAAAGTGGTTGTTGATGAGTCTGTCATTACCAACGAAGGTAACCCTATACTGATTTATGAAGGTGAAGATAAAAAACAAACCATGGCAGGAAGTGGCGGAGACTAAATTTATACGTCAGGTTTTATACAACTACAACCTTACGTCACTTTCCTGTTGACGTTAGTTCTTTAAATATTAAGGCTCATATTGAGCCTTTTTTATTATTAAGCAAACGATTTATTCTATGGCTTCCTGACCATGAAGGTTTCAGAATAAAATGGTCACCATAACCTATCTTCATAAGTAAATTTTGTATAAGCTATTGGTTTCAATCAAATGCTAAGGCTTACTAAAAACACCGATGTTAGCGTTAAAAAGGTTTTTACGGCGGTGTTTTGATGTATTCATTGACCAATTAATTACATTTTTTGATGAAGTGATTGTGGTGTTTTCGTAAGACTTAAAGCTTTCTATTATTAATCATGAGGATAAGGGATCAAGATGTCGAGTGAAAAAGAACTGGTACCTAATGATAACGAACTAGAAGATAATTCAATTCTTCCAGTTTTACCATTGAGAGATGTAGTTGTTTATCCTCATATGGTGATACCGCTGTTTGTGGGCCGAGATAAGTCCATTAAAGCTTTAGAAGCTGCGATGTTAAATAGTAAAAAAATATTTCTTGTTGCACAAAAAAAGTCGGCAAATGATGATCCAAAACCAAAAGACCTTTATGCATCTGGAACCATAGCAAGTGTTTTACAACTTTTAAAACTCCCTGACGGTACCGTAAAGGTACTTGTTGAAGGTGAGGTTAGAGCAAATGCAACTAGGTATCTTCTAGAAGAAGGCTACATAAGCGCAGAGCTAGTTGACATTACTGAAGAAAGCAAAGCACTTAAAGAGCAAGAAATTGAAATTTTAACTCGCTCGCTAATGTCTCAATTTGAGCAATATATTAAGCTCAATAAAAAAATACCACCAGAAGTGCTTGGCTCTATATCTGGAATAGAAGAACCAGGTCGGTTGGCTGATACCATTGCAGCACACCTAAGCTTAAAGGTAGAGGATAAACAAGATTTACTAGAAGCTACTGATACAGGGATGAGATTAGAACGATTAATGGCTTTAATTGAAACGGAAATAGACTTATTACAAGTTGAAAAAAAGGTTCGTGGTCGAGTAAAGCGCCAAATGGAAAAAAGTCAGCGCGAATATTATCTTAATGAGCAAATAAAAGCCATTCAAAAAGAGCTTGGTGAGATAGGTGAAGAAGGTAGTGAAATAGATCAGCTTGAAGCATCTATAAACAAAGCTGGTATGCCAAAAGAAGCCAAAGAAAAAGCATTATCAGAGCTAAATAAACTCAAATTAATGGCACCTATGTCAGCAGAAGCTACTGTGATTCGTAATTACCTGGAGTGGATACTGTCTGTTCCTTGGAAAAAACGTAACCGTATTCAATATGATTTGAATAAAGCAGAACGGCTTTTGGATAAAGATCACTATGGACTTGAAAAAGTAAAAGAAAGGATTACAGAGTATTTAGCGGTGCAACAACGCGTTAAAAGAATGAAAGGACCTATTTTATGTTTGGTAGGACCTCCTGGAGTGGGTAAAACATCTTTAGGGCAATCCATAGCTAATGCTACTGGCCGTACATTCATTCGCATTGCACTTGGAGGGGTTAGAGATGAGGCTGAGATAAGAGGCCATAGACGTACTTATATCGGCTCCATGCCTGGAAAAATCATACAAAAATTATGTAAAGCAGGTGTGAAAAATCCGCTTATCATGTTAGACGAAGTAGATAAAATGGCAATGGACTTTCGCGGTGATCCAGCTTCAGCCTTGTTAGAAGTGTTAGATCCCGAACAAAATCATACATTTAATGACCATTATCTTGAAGTCAATTATGATTTAAGTGATGTGATGTTTATAGCAACAGCTAATTCGCTGGAAATACCTGCTCCGCTTTTAGATAGAATGGAAGTGATAAGACTAGCTGGCTATACCGAAGATGAAAAAGTAAATATTGCTAAGAACTACCTTGTTCCAAAACAAAAGAAATTAAATGGGTTAGATGACAAAGAGATAAAAGTTGATGAAGCTGCTATACATGAGATCATCCGTCATTATACAAGAGAAGCCGGCGTCCGGAATCTAGAGCGAGACATTGCAACAATATGTCGAAAAGTCGTAAAAGATATTTTGACTAATAAAAAGGCTAAACAGATCTGCGTAACAAAGAAAAACATTGAAAAATATTTGGGTGTTAAAAAATTCCGATATGGTTTGGCCGAAGAATTTGATCAGGTTGGACAAGTCACTGGTTTAGCATGGACAAGTGTGGGTGGCGAGCTACTGACTATTGAGTCATCTAGAATGCCTGGAAAAGGTAAAACGCTCCATACAGGGCAGCTTGGTGACGTTATGCAAGAATCTATCCAAGCCGCAATGACTGTAGTAAGAAGTCGGGCATTGATGTATAACTTGCCGGAAGATTTTTTTGAAAAAAATGACTTCCATATCCATGTTCCTGAAGGCGCTACACCAAAAGATGGCCCTAGTGCGGGTATAGGAATGTGTACGGCGCTTGTATCGGTTATTACGGGCATTCCTGTACGTGCAGATGTTGCCATGACAGGAGAGATAACCCTCCGTGGCCAAGTTCTCCCTATAGGTGGGTTAAAGGAAAAATTACTGGCAGCACACAGAGGCGGAATAAAACATATCATTATTCCAGAAGAAAATGAGAAAGATTTGACTGAGATTCCAGACAATATTCTAAAACAATTAGAAATACATCCAGTTAAAAATATAGAGCAAGTTTTACAGATAGCACTAAATTCAAGTCCATTGGGCAATAAGTCCACAGGGGTCATGCTTTCAAAGGAACAAACTCCCAAAAAAATACAAAATAAGGATTTACACGCCTCTCAATAAAGGGTATATTTCTCAACGTTGCCCGCTACTAGTGGGCAAGCACGGAAGTAGTAGCTTGACTACAAAAGGTGTTTCTGATTTAATCAGCTCCGTAAATGGACTACTAACAGCAAAGGGGACAAGATGAATAAAAGTGAATTGATTGAAGCTATCGCTAATGGTTCAGGTGTAACAAAAGCAACAGCTAGCAAAGTGCTAGATATGTTCATGGAAACTGTTACAGACAGCCTGAAGAAGGGCGATCAAGTTGTATTACCAGGATTCGGATCTTTCTCAACTGGTAACCGTTCTGCAAGAACAGGTCGTAACCCACAAACTGGTGCGACGATTCAAATTAAAGCTTCTAGAGTTGCTAAGTTCAAGGCTGGCAAGTCTCTTAAAGAAGCAGTGCAAAAAGCGTAATTACCCGGGTGCTTAGCTCAGCTGGGAGAGCATCGCCCTTACAAGGCGAGGGTCGCAGGTTCGATCCCTGCAGCACCCACCACGATATGGAGTGGTAGTTCAGCTGGTTAGAATACCGGCCTGTCACGCCGGGGGTCGCGGGTTCGAATCCCGTCCACTCCGCCAGTATAACGCGCCGCAAGGCGCGTTTTTTTTAGTATTTGATTAGACGTTTATACGTTGAATGAGCTTGTTATTGAATACAACTTTATATAGATTAACAGAAAAGTTTGGTCTTAAGTTTTAGTCTATCGGCTAACATATGGGTACAATACTCGTTGTAGCTATACGGCCAATTAAACATAACCAATAGGGATCGCTTATATGTTGCAGAAGTTAAATGAACGTATACAAGGTATTGTGGCCTGGGTCATCATATCGCTTATTGCGGTCACATTTGCACTCTTTGGTATTGATTACTATGTCCAGTCTAGGCATGCATCTTCGGTTGTGGTTGAAGTAAATAACCAGCCTATAAGTAAACGAGAGTTTGAACTTAGCTACAAGCGCATTCGCCAGACGCAAGACCCAGCATTATTTACATCTGAAAGAGATGCAAAACTTAAAAAACAGATATTGGATGATTTTATAATCAATAAAGTTAGCGTTCAATCTGCAAGGGCATACGGCTTTGAGGTAACTTCAGAGCAAGCCAACTCAGCTATAGTTAACATTCCTCAGTTTCAAGAGGATGGCCATTTTTCTGCAGAGCGATTCCAGCAAGCGATAACAGGCGCTTTTTTTACACCGGAGTCCTTTCAAAAAGAAGTTAGACAGGGCATGTTATTAAACCAACAGCGCTTTGCCTTTATTGGCACTTCATTTGCTTTGTCTAATGAGATTAAACGCTTTATTAAACTATACATGCAAACCCGCGACTATGACTACTTAACCACTCTCACCCAACAATTTATAAATAAAAATTCCGTTACTGATAAGGAAGTAGAACAATACTATAAAAGCCATACCAAGGCATTTTTATCTCCAGAAAAAGTAGCAGTAGAGTACATACAATTATCTCTTGATGATGTACGCAAGCAAATTGATATTAAAGATGATGAGGCTCAACAATACTACGAAGCTAATAAAGCAAATTTCTTAACACCTGCAAAATGGCAAGTATCGCATATACTTATCAGTACCCCAGAAAACGCTACAGAAGCTCAGCGACAAAAAGCTACAGAAAAAGCGGATAAATTATACAAGGAGCTTAAAGCTAATCCTGAGACATTCACCGCTAAAGTTAAAACTGAATCAGATGACAAGTTTTCAGTGGCAAAAAACGGAATGCTGCCGTGGATAGTTGCGGGACAAACAGAGTTAGACAAAGCGCTAGTAAAACTCAAAAAGCCCAATCAAATTTCTGAACCGCTTCAAACAAGTCATGGTATAGAGATACTAAAATTAATGGCATATAAACCAGCAGTTATAAAGCCATACAGCGATGTTAAAAAGGAAATTAAACAACAGCTTCTAGCAGATAAAGTACAAACCAAATATGCAGGTGTGCTGGAAGAGTTGTCAGATTTAAGTTATCAATCTCCAGACTCGTTACAGCCAGCGGCAGACTCTACTGGCCTTCCTATTCAAAAAACAGAGCTGTTCACTAAAAATGGCGGTAATACACCTTTGACTAAAAACAAAGATGTTATAAAAGCTGCATTTAGCCATGATGTTTTGGCGCTTGATAATAATAGTGACCCCGTGCAAATTGACAACAACAGCGTCATTGTACTCCGTATAATTAAGCATATTGATGCTAAAGAAAAGCCTTTAGCAATCGTAAAAGGTGACATAATTGATGCGATAGCGACGGACAAAGCAAAAGTGCGAGCTGAGCAAATTGGGAATGAAATTGTAAGTGCTAATAAAAATTTGGCTCAACAGTCTGCCTTAATTTCCAAATACAAATTAACATGGAAAACAGTAACTAGCATGTCACGTGACACGGATAAAGTTAATGCAAATATTAATGAACTTGCATTCTCCATTGCAAAACCCAATACGCTCTCTGGTCAAGTCACAAAGAGTGGGAGTTTTGTGATCGTTAAGTTACGCTCCATTCACGATGGAAAAATAAGCCAGCTAGATGAAGAGCGTCAAGCAAGCATTAAGCAGCAACTCGAAACCAATTATGGCATCATGGATTACGACATATATATCAACGGCTTAATGGAAACAGCTAAGATTAAAGACAATAACCCTCAGTAGGATAAGCAACCACAACACCATAGATGCTTGCTTTCGCACTGAGGAATAGACTGCTGTCATGCCTGCGAAAGCGGGCATCTTGTTTCCAGTTGATGCGACTAGTTAAGATGCCTGCTATCGCACTGAGTGATCCTGGCATTTAATTAATCATCCTACATGTGCCTACTTAACCCGGCTTGTCCGGGTTATCTCTCACACCTGGCAGAGATGCACCGGGCAATCCAGCGTACGTAGCTGGCATTTAATTAATCATCCTACATGTGCCTACTTAATCCGGCTTGTCCGGGTTATCTCTCACACCTGGCAGAGATGCACCGGGCAATCCAGTGTACGTAGCTGGCATTTAATTAATCATCCTACATGTGCCTACTTAACCCGGCTTAATAGTATGGACCCTACCACTTTTAAAAGGCTTCATAGTGAGCCAAAATGAGATTGAAAGATTTCATTTAAACAAAGTGGAGAGTCCATAATGAACGATATTAAAGTATTAGGCATAGATTTGGCAAAAAATGTTTTCCAACTCCATGGCACAGATAATCGAGGGAAACGAATATTGCGCAGAAGGTTGAGTCGAGAGGCACTTCTGCCATTTATAGCAAATCTAAAGCCTTGCCTGATTGGTATAGAGGCCTGTGGAGGTGCGCATTATTGGACAAGAGAGTTCACAAAGCTAGGTCATACAGTAAAAATGATGTCTCCTTAGTTTGTAAAGCCTTATGTTAAATCGAATAAAAATGATGAGCGAGATGCAGAGGCGATAGCAGAAGCAGTGATTCGTCCTAAGATGCGATTTGTACCCTTAAAAAGTATAGAGCAACAAGATATATTGCTGTTGCACCGCGCAAGAGAGCTGGCGATGAAGCAACGCGTTGCACAATCGAATCAAATTCGTGGATTTTTAGCCGAGTACGGGATTGTTGTTTCTAAAGGAGCAGGGTCGCTTGAAAAACTGCCTGAGATATTATCAGAGCATAAAGATAAATTGACCCCTCAAGCCCATCATGTCTTTATGCAATTACATGAGCAGTTGAAGACGTATAGCAAACAAGTTGAACATTATACTAAGCAAGTAGAACGGCATGCAGCTCAAGATGCTAGGTGTGTTGCTATTCAAGAAATAGAAGGCATTGGTCCAATAACTGCATCAGCAATAGTTGGAACCGTTAGTGATGCAAGTGTTTTTAAGAGTGGTCGAGAAATGGCAGCTTGGTTGGGGCTTGTACCAAAGCAACATTCAAGTGGTAATAAGGTTATTTTAGGTTCTATTAGCAAACGAGGTGATAGCTACCTAAGAGCATTACTTATTCATGGGGGGCGATCTTTTTTGAAGTCATGCACCAATAAACATGACAAGAAAAGTAACTGGGCTAATAATAAAAAGTTACGTGCGGGGTACAATAAAACGGCCGTTGCGATAGCAAATAAAAATGCTCGTACTATTTGGGCGATGCTGGCAACTGGCGAATCGTATCGCAAGCCTCAACCAGTAAATGCTGCTTAATTAGAAGTTTGTAAGAAACTTAACGATAAAAATAAGTAAACAACGAGTTCTGGAAATTGCTTAAGATAAATAGCAAGTGATAGCAAAAAGGTAAGACCTGCTCTTTCGAAACCTAACGTGGACAATGGTCATCAATAAGACCGTCGGCTTGATGAGGAGTTAGAGCGCAGATAACTATCAGGGCCCGAGCAAACGTATATTGCTCAACCAAAGGCCGTATATATGACTGCAATCCACCCTTTCGCTAAAACTGATTTATCTTGCAATACCGGTAGGGTCCATATATGTCCGGGGTATCTCTCTCTCGGCAGATATGCCCCGACAAGCCGTGGCACGTAGCTGGTAGGTTGAGTCGAAACTGCCCCAACCTAAACCTGATCAAGACACAAACAAAAATTTTCGTTTTCTCAGGATGCATATAGAAATGCTGGGCTTATCATCACCAGGCTTGTTTTATAATATCAGTGGAAAGTGGTTGAGCAATAAAATGTCAGGATTACTCAGTGCGAAAGCAGGTATCTTAGCTTGAAACGTGATAAGCGCTTCGACTAGAACCTAGATGCCTGCTTTCGCAGGCATGACATAGGAAGATCGAATGAAACAAAATTGAAGGGTTTATCTCTCCATGCTGGGCTTAACGCTGTTCAGCACCAACCGACATATCGCGTTACTCAACACCATTCCATAAGTTTCTTGAACTGATAAGTACTTAAAAATATAGGAAAAAGTTTGTACTAGTCCATATAACTGCTATATTCAATTTAAAGAATAAAAAAGGATTTTTAAAGCATGGCACAACTTAAAAGTCTGGTTTTTTTACTGCTTATCATCTTAACTTTACCAATCCAGTCAGCCACTGCTGTTGGTGAGGACGTGCCTAAAGCTTTATTTGACATCAATGAAGCGAACACAACCTTTGATAAACTGTCTTTAAAGCTATCCACTGTAAACCTAAACCCTAAAACTTTAAATCAAGCCATTAATAAGTTAACTGCGTTGGCAAAAAAGGCCAAAATATGTGTCGATGGTGCAGAAGATGAAATTGGAAGCATTAATAATCAAATTAAAACAATATTAGGTGAAGAAAGCGGGCAAAGCCAAGTTCGAGTTGATTCTGAGTATTTGGAAACCCAAAAACAAAACCTAACCAAACGCCAAGCTGAATGCCGATTATTCTTGATACGTGCTACAGAGGCATTAGAAGCATACCGTGAAGCTTCAATTTCCTTACAGCAAGAAATCACTTTTACAAGAGGTGAGAACATTCTCACCCGCATACAACAATTGCCGACTGATGTTAAGCAAATGAACATCCCGCCATTTGATAAAATTTCAATAAATAACGCAGTTAGCTGTATTGTTTATTCCATACCCCTCGCGTTGTTAGCGTTTATTTTAAGCTGGCGTCTGCAAGTGTACTTAAATAGAAAACGTCGTAAAAATAGCTTTGTTTTTCTCTCCAACACTCTTTTGTTATTTTTTGTCTTATTTTTCGCTTGCAATCTAATGGTTATACAACAACCTTTTTTAGACGCAGAAGACAATATGCTTTATCAGAGTTCTGTCATTATCTCTCTGGTTTATGTATCAGTGCTGCTCATGTATAAAGTTTTTTTCTTACTAAAACGCCCCCCAGCTCTTCTTCAGTGGTATGGGTTCGACGTTGTGTTTCTAAAACGACTCGGGGTAGCTGTTTTAACCATTTTTTATATTCATAAATTAGGCAATGAATTATTATTACTTTTGGATGCCAGCAAAAATATATTGCAGTTGTTTGATGATGCCTTGCTAATAATTTCTTTGATTACGATGGCTTATTTCATTGTAAGTCTACATCACCACCACAGCGAATGGTTTAAAAGGCGTATTAGTAAATCATTACTTTATAAATTGGTCGGAGCCATTTTGGTTGCATTTCTACTGATTGATTTTATTGGCTTTTCAATACTTGCGGTCAATTCCGCCAGTATTATGTTTTCACTTATGCTGGCTATCGCCTTAGGTACAGTGCTGTATCTTGGTGTGGGTAACAGTTATTTAATGTTGAGCTATAACCCCCATTATCGTCTTTATATGAAGAGACATTTTGGCTATTCAAGTGAGCCACCCTATATCGAGCTCCTATTTCTCAAAATGATTTTGCAATTTTCAGTGGTATTTGGGATGACCTATTTATTTGCTTATCTTATAGGTGAAGCGAGCTATTTTATAGATCAGGTGCTAGAGCTATTTATTTATGGATTTACAGTTGGCGGTATACAAATTAAACCTATGTTGTGGTTTCTTGGTATCGTTGTATTCTGTTTGCTTTCTTTATTTTCTCGCCATTTTGCTACGAAAATTAGTCGCGCTCAGCAATTTGATGACGATGATGAAGAAAAACAAAGTGAAGAAGAAAAGCAAGTAGCCATAGCTTCTATTGTGTTGTATGTAGGTTATGGTCTTTCATTAATAGTAGGGTTAGTGCTGTCTGGGTTTAGCTTTACAAGCCTGACAATTGTAGCAGGGGCCTTATCTGTTGGTATTGGACTTGGCTTGCAATCTATTGTTAACAACTTCTTTTCCGGATTGATTCTGCTGATTGAAAAACCGATAAAAGCTGGGGATAGGATTAAAATAGATAACATTGAAGGATTTGTGAAAAAAGTGAGCGTTCGCTCAACGCAAGTAGTAACCCCTTCGCAAGAAGACATCATCATACCAAATTCAGACTTAATCACGCATCAAGTCGTCAATTACATGTTTTCAGATAAATTCTGGAGAGTGAAGTGCTCGGTCGGTGTGGCTTATGGGAGTGATGTGGATAAAGTGAGTGACGTCCTTATGGAGGTTGCTATGTCTCACCCAGAAGTTGTTAAGCGATCCCCAAATAAGCCTATGGTCTTGTTCCGCTCGTTTGGTGACAGTGCGTTGCTGTTTGAAGTGTGGTGTTTAATTAAAGATGTGAATAAAAAATATATTGTCTCTAGCGAGTTAAACTTTATGATTGATAAAGCGTGTCGAGAACATAACATTACCATTGCTTTCCCTCAACAAGACGTACATATTAAATTTGATAAAAACCAACTTCCATGGGCCAAACCACAAAATCCAGAAAATAATAAGGAATAAAGGTATGGCGGATACACCAACACACATCCCCCTCAAGCGATCACTTTCAAAGCTTTTGGTACTTTTTTATGGATTAGGCACAATCTTGGGTGCTGGTATTTATGTATTGGTTGGCAAAGTTGCCGCTCAGGCAGGTTTATATGCACCATTGGCGTTTATCTTGGCAGCATTTATCGCTTTATTTACAGCCGTTTCATATGCTGAGTTAAGTTCAAGGTTTCCTAAAAGTGCTGGTGAAGCCTTTTACGTTCAACATGGTTTTAACCACTCCTGGTTATCAGGACTAGTTGGATGGCTTGTTGTATTGACTGGAGTGGTCTCAGCTGCAGCAATCACAAGAGGGTTTTCAGGTTACTTTCAATTGTTTTTTTCATTGCCTTCATGGATAAGTATTGTAGGGCTTATCGTGGTGATGACTATCATCGCTATATGGGGAATTAAAGAATCCGCACTATTGGTCATGGGTATTACACTTGTTGAAATAGCTGGCTTGGTCATCATTATCGTATTAGCTAAAGACGACTTTACACATTTACCTGCTGTATATCGATCTGCTGGGCCCATTTCGTATGGCGTGCTAGCGGGTATTTTCTCAGGCGCGTTCTTGGCGTTTTATTCCTACATTGGGTTTGAGGATATGGTAAACGTTGCGGAAGAGATCAAACATCCGGAAAAAAATTTACCCCCTGCAATTTTTTGGGCGTTAGGTATTGCAACCCTTTTATATGTTTTGGTCTCCTTTGCAATGGTGCTAGCGGTTCCTATGGATGCATTGGCTAGCAGCGGTGCGCCACTTGCTACTTTTATTGAGATCAAAGGGTATTCTCCCAACTTAATTGGCGTCATTAGTCTTATAGCCATAGTGAACGGCGCTATGGCGCAAATTATCATGGCATCAAGAGTTATTTATGGTCTTGCTATACAAAACCAAGCACCAAAGCTTTTAGGGCGTGTTAATAAGTCAACACAGACACCAATGATATCAACTCTATTGGTTTCCCTGATAATTTTAATTTTAGCGCTAGGATTTAATATAGAGTATTTAGCCAATCTTACTAGCTCGATTATATTGGTGGTGTTTATTTTGATACAGCTCGCACTGGTGCTGATTAAGCTTAGGGGAGAAAAACACCCTGAGTCAGTATCATACCCGCTATTTTTCCCTGTGGTGGGAGTCGTATTATCTACATTGTTCTTACTGGCACAATGGTTTGATGTATTTTGATGTTAGCTTCTTGCCAACACTATTGAAGCTGCTTGGTCTGGCTTGTTGGGGACATCTCTGCCTAGTTATAGAAATACCCCGGACGAGCGTATAGCCCCGGGACATAGGTAAAAGTTGGAACCGCATATGTGCTACACTTGCTATCATGTAATTATATAGTAAAAACGTTACTGCGCATCCATGTTAAGTTGAATTTCTTTATAAAATCATCTATAAAATTGTCATTCCGCACCTATGAATTTGAGTTAATCTAGACAGTCAAGCAGAAAATATTTGACATAGGGACAGCGTTTCGAGCTATTGCTCCCCTTTGGGAGTATATAAAGTAAGTACGCGATCTTATAAATAAAATCGTAACTCCCCACGTCATCCAGAGCGCAGCGAAGGATCTCCAGCAAGCTGCACGTATTAAATTAATATACAAAAACACTTGAAAAATTATTTGGTTATGATCAAATAGCTGCATGAAGAACTACGAACAAATCATAGCAACGCTTTTGGCAAAGATTGCTGAACTGGAAAAAGACGTACAGCAGCAAGCTGCAAGAATAGCAGAGCTGGAAAAGCGTCTGAATAAGAATAGCAGCAACAGCTCAAAGCCCCCATCAAGTGACGGGTTATGCAAACCACCACGAACAACGTCACTTCGTGAAAACGGAAAGCATACCAGCGGTGGCCAGAAAGGTCACAAGGGCGAAACGTTAAAACAAATCGAGTCACCGGATATTATCAAGAAACATGCCGTGTTAGCATGCCCGGATTGTCGCTGTTCATTAATCACATCGCCAGTGATTGGGATTATGAAGAGACAGGTTTTTGATATTCCACCGCCAAAAATTGAAGTCACGGAACATCAAGCTGAAGTAAAATATTGCGAATGCTGTAATAAAACGATAACAGCAGCATTTCCTGCTGGGGTTCGTGCACCCGTTCAATATGGTGAAGTCATTCGTAGTTGGAGTTTGTATTACCAATACCAGCATTTTGTTCCGGAAGACAGGCTGCAACAGTTGTTTTCTGACTTATATGGAATCCAACTTGCTACGGCAACACTGACCAGCTATAACCGGGTTGCATTTGACGCATTGGCTTCATTTGAAGAATCTGTTTTGTCTGCAGTCAAAACTGCTGCTGTAAAAAACCTGGATGAAACCGGGTTTCGCGTTGCAGGAAAAACACAATGGCTACATGTGGCATCGACTAAAACAGCGACTTACTATCACGTATCCCAAAAACGAAAATCATTACTGGATGGTCTTTCAGGCACTGTCGTTCATTGGAAAAGTTATTTCAATTTGGAGGGCGTTGAACACGCACTTTGCAACCAGCATCACTTACGCGAATTAAAAGCAATAACCGAGCATGACAAAGAACCATGGGCACAGGCTATGACCAGACTATTACGTGTAGCTCTTCGCTGTCGCCATTTTCATGAAGATCATGCGATACCTATAGCTCGCATCAAACGGCTGATCATCCTTTACGACAAGATTATCCAAGATGGGTTGGCATATCATGAAACCCTTACACCATTGTCATGCAAAGGCAAACAAGGTCTACAGCCTCGGCGTACAGGTCACAACCTCTTGCTGCGGTTATTTCATTACAAACAGGATGTTTTGCGGTTTTTGCATGATTCGGCGGTTCCATTTACCAATAATGATGCTGAACGTGATTTACGAATGATGAAGTGCAAGCAAAAAATATCCGGTGGTTTTCGTTCCTCTCAAGGGGCTGAGCAATTTGCCCGCATCCGGGGATTTATCAGTACAATCCGTAAACAAGGATTGAGTATTATCAGTTCATCCAGTCTATTTTTTCTGGTACTATTCCTGAGTTATCAGGAATCTGAAATAACAAAACAGTCCAACAGAGCAAGGAATGGTACATGCATACGGAATCATACGTTTACCTTCTGGCCAATAAACACAATAATGTTTTATATACTGGTGTTACCAGTGATTTGATACGCCGTGTTTATGAACACAAGAATAAATTGGTGGCTGGATTTACCCAAAAATACAATGTGGATCGACTGGTCTACTATGAAGTTTGTTCAGGTATCGTAGTGGCCATTGAACGAGAAAAGCAAATCAAAGGATGGTCGCGAAAAAAGAAGCATGAGTTGATTAATGCATTGAATCCCGAATGGAACGATTTGTATCTAGCACTTCTCTAAAGATTGTGCCACTGCAGGGAGATCCTTCGCTGCGCTCTGGATGACGTGCGGAGTTACATAAAATCCTAATTATCTTAATTTGGTTACTGGATTTTGCAAGGAAATAGGTATATTTCAAGAGATGCCCGAGCTGGTTATAAAAACATATATTATTCAGTTGGTTATCTGTAATTTAGATGGAAGGATCTTCACTCTATTAGAGCGCCTTGGGGTATTTATCAGAAAATTGATTGTGGAATTTTGGTGCAGAATATCGGCTTCATGTCATCATGACTGATATTTATGTATTGTTTTTATTGCACTAAAAAAAACCCATCGATTTTTTCGATGGGTTTTTATGAAATAAATAATCAACGCATGCTATTTTAATGGCAATATTTTTACAGTGACAGGCTCATTATTAGCAGCACCCACTTGTATGCTTGAGTCCATATGCCAATAATCATCATATGATGTCGCATACATTTTAGCGTCGATGGCAAAGTCTAATAAGCTTTTAGCATAAGTATTGTATAAATATTCACCTACTGGACCTTGGTAATAGTATTGCGGATAACCATTATTAGGCATACCACTTTGCCCCCAATGAGCGGGATTAGCTAAAACTCCTCTGTTAATAGTCGCTGCAAGAAGTCCCGCAAATTGATCGCCTACAGGTTGAATCTGGCCAGAAACAGCATTGCCCGTTGTTATTCCTGAAATAACTTGAACCTTACCATTTTCATTAACTGAGATACTATCTGCTGAAAGCTTTTTAATGTTAGTAAAGACGGTCCCACCATAATTAAAATTAAAATACACCCCGGTTCCATTGGTCTCATTATCTGTCACTAATGCATCTAAGCCTTTAGTAATCATCGGCTCCCATTTATTAGGCAGGCTCGTATAAAAGTGCTGGGGGGAAAATACTCTTAAAATAGTTGTGTCTGACTCGAAGAAAAACCGTGAATCATATAGCTCTGGCTCTTTATTCATGTTGTTTTTTAATTCGGAAATGACATGCTCTCGCGTCGTACCATCCTTAAAACCCAATGTTAGATTCCCTTGTTTCATTTGAATCGGTAAACCAAAGAAGTCAACGGAAGTTGTATTCCATCCCGCGGTACCGCTATCATTCCACCCTAACTCAATTTTGTCATAGATATCGGGATAGGTTGCCAAATCAGGTACCCCGTTTAATGCACCTGTTGACAGATACATACGTCCTCCATCAGTAATGCCATTACCCGGAACGTAAAAGGTTGTAGTAGTACCATTATCAAATGCCTTCACATTTTCTGATTGTACAAAGTTATCGGTGTATGAATTTGTCAAAAAATTATAGAATTTTTTTGAAGTTGATCCATGAATCATCACATTAAGTGATTGACCTGATCTCGACTTTAGCCATTTAGGCTGCTAGCGAGAGCTGATAAATCAAGGTGTTAATTGTTTCCTCAGGGTATTTATCCAAATCAAGCTGATTTTCAGACTTTGAAAAATACTTGCTTGAC
>Ga0233426_10001558_pt1 | contig 20716 bp, 14 predicted proteins | sample SI_118_April2016_6_FD_179875 | JGI IMG/M metagenome (GOLD analysis project Ga0233426, IMG submission 179875) | Seawater microbial communities from Saanich Inlet, British Columbia, Canada - SI_118_April2016_10_MG | ecosystem: Environmental > Aquatic > Marine > Inlet | place: Canada: British...
CTGATAAATTTAATGATAAGACGGTAAATGACGTTTTTCTTACACTAGGTGAAACATACCCAATAAACGTAAGTTTAGATGCTAAGCAATCTGTTGAACGTATTGAAGTTACAGGGCGCCATATTAGTCGCTTTTCAGGAGGAACTGGCCCATCAGCTCGCTTTGGTTTAGATGAACTAGAAAATGCACCTGCAATTAATCGCGACATTAAAGATATTGTTAGAGTTGACCCTCGTATATATATTGACGAAAGTAGAGAAGGTGCTATTCAATGTGGTGGAGGTAATCCTCGCTTTAATAGTTTAACGCTAGATGGCGTTAGAATGAATGATAGTTTTGGTTTGAATAGTAATGGTTACCCAACAACGCGTATTCCTTTCTCTTACGATTCAATTGAACAAGTTGCCGTTGAATTAGCTCCGTTTGATGTTAAGTACGGTGGTTTTACTTCATGTAATGTGAATGCTGTAACTAAATCAGGCGGTAATGAAGTGCATGGTAGCTTCTTTTATGATTACACCAATGATTCAATGAAAGGTGATTCAATAGAAGGTGAAGATATTGATAATGGTGATTATGACGAAAAGCGCTACGGCTTTAATGTTGGTTTCCCTTTATTAGAAGATAAGCTTTTCATGTTTGTTTCATATGAAAAATTGGATGGTGTTCAACTTTTTGAATACAACCCTTTTGGTGACAACTTCAGTCAAGCAGACTTAGACCGTATAACTCAAATTACACGTGATGTTTATGGGTATGACGCAGGTGGTATGCCAGGTAGTATGCCAGTAGACGATGAAAAAGTTCTTGTTAAATTAGATTGGAATATCAATGATGATCATCGTGCGAGCTTAATTTATAACTACAATGATGGTTTCAAGTTAGACCAATCAGATGAATGGGCATTAACCTTAGATAGCCACTTTTATGAATCTGGCGCTGAGTTTAACTCATTAATTGGTTCAATTTATTCAGATTGGACAGATAATTTTTCTACTGAAATGAGAGTTAGCCGTTCAGAGTTGGATAACCGTCAAAACTCTTTAGATGCTGCAAGTGGCTTTGGTGAAGTACAAATTCGTCATGGTGGTTCAACTATCTTTATAGGTCCAGATGATTCTCGTCAATCTAACGAAATGAGCACGGAAACATTTGATTTTAGATTCTCAGGTACTTATTACCTCGAAGAGCATACCATTACTGCGGGTTATGAATATCAAGATATCACTGCGTTCAACTTGTTTATGCAACATACTCAAGGTGAATTCCGTTTCGATTCTATTGATGACTATGAAGCCGGTAATGCTGCGCGTGTATACTACAATAACTCGGCAGGTACCAACGTACCAAGTGATGCAAGCCAAGAGTTTTCATATCAGCAACATACAATGTACATACAAGATGAATATACGTTTACTGATATTGATATGACATTAATGGTTGGTCTACGATATGACATGTATACCAGTGATGACAAACCTCGTTATAACCAAAACTTTGTTGACAGATACGGTTTTGCCAATGATGGCAATATGGATGATAAAAACTTATTACAACCACGTGTAGGTTTCAATTGGATACCTCAAGATAATTTAGAAATTAGAGGTGGTTTTGGATTGTATTCAGGCGGTAACCCAAATGTTTGGATTTCAAATGCCTACTCAAATGATGGTATCGTTCAAATTGGACTACAAGAAAGAGGCGTTGATTTATTAAATACACCAATGACCAATGGCGATGGCCCAGGTTTTGGTATTCCTCAATATATGTATGATGAAATTCAAAACTTCCCTGTAGGTGGTGGTGATGGTGCTGTAAATGCCATTGACCCTGATTTTGAAATTCCATCAGAAATGAAATATGCGTTAGGTGCAACATATACATTTGAAAATGATGTTATTGTCGCATTAGATTTCTTGCATAACAAAAAACGTAATACAGCGACTATAAAAGACTATGCTTTACAGCGTACAGGTGAACAATCATTTGACGGTCGTCCTTTATTTGAAAATAAAGAAGGGTTCCGCTCAGGTGATTTCGTCTTAACTAACAGTGACAGAGATGGTGAATCTACAATCTTATCTTTCGCCGTTAATAAAGATTTTGATTTTGGCTTAAGTGCTACATTCGCCTATTCTTACACTGAATCAAACGACACTAACCCAATGACGAGTTCGGTTGCGGGTTCAAATTACGGTAATATTGCAACGACTGTTCCAGATCAGCCACCAATGGCTACTTCTAACTATGAAGTTCCTCATCGCTTTACGTTGAACTTAAGCTATGTTACTCAAATAATTGACAACTTAGACACGCGTTTTAGCTTATTTGGCTCGGCAAGTGAAGGTCAACCTTATACCTTTACGTTTGATAGCTCAGACAGAGAGTGGGGCGATTCAAACTGGAATGGTTCACGTCAGTTATTGTACGTACCAGCAGCAAACGATGCTAACGTAGTCTACGATGCTGGATTTGATAAAGCAGCGTTTGATGCGTTTGTTGAATCAGAAGGTTTAGCACGTGGCGCAACAGTAGGTCGTAATGCTCAAAATGCTGACTGGCATGTTAAATTTGACTTTAAGATTAGCCAAGAAATCCCAGGTTTATACGAAGGACAAAAAGGCAGCGCATTCTTTATTGTTAAGAACGTTGGTAACTTCTTGAACGACGATTGGGGTGTGATGAAACAAGGCCAATTCGTTGGTAACCGTATGGTTGAGATGAGTATGAATGATTCTGGACAATATGTTTATGAAGAATTTAACGACGGTAATGAAGAGCAAGAAATATATAATGATGCCTCTTTATGGGAAATCCGTTTTGGTGTTAGATATACATTCTAATCTTTGTATATAACTAACTTTAAAAGCCGAGTTCATTCTCGGCTTTTTTATATCAAAAACAATATACTTCTTAAAATGAATACTCTATAGTTGACCAATTGGTAGGTTTTTATTGTAAAGCTATTTATGACAGTAACAAATGAACAAAAAACAACATTAATTCAACAGGCTAAGAAAGCTTACGAACGAGCTTATGCCCCCTATAGCAAATTTCACGTAGGTGCTGCAGCATTAACAACACATCAAAACATTGTGAGTGGTTGTAATGTTGAAAATGCCTCTTACGGTTTAACTGTTTGTGCTGAAAGAAACTGCATTTCACAAGCAATTATCAACGGTGAGCAACATTTTAAAACTTTGGTGATTTATACAGAGCAAGAAAAACTAACGCCACCTTGTGGTGCTTGTCGACAAGTTATTGTCGAGTTTTTTGAGCCTGAGGCAATCATTATGGCCGTTAATCACTTAGACCAATCAAAAACATGGACAGTGGACGAATTGTTACCTTCTGCTTTCACCCCTAAAGATCTTTTATAAAAAGGTATTGTATGTATCTTCCTCAAGAAATTATTCGTAGAAAACGTGATGGACTTATCTTATCTCAGCAAAACATTAATGATTTTGTTGATGGCTTAGTTACCGGAAAATTTAATGATGCTCAAGTTGGCTCAATGGCAATGGCTATTTTTCAAAAAGGGATGAATACTGATGAAATAGTACAATTGACACACGCTATGATGCACTCAGGTGACGTGATCACATGGCCTGAATTAGATAAACCTGTTGTTGATAAACATTCAACTGGTGGAGTAGGCGATAAAGTCAGTTTTATGCTGGCAGCCATTGTTGCCAGTTGTGGCGCTTATGTTCCTATGATTGCAGGTCGAGGTTTAGGACATACAGGTGGTACTGTCGATAAGTTAGAAAGTATCAAAGGTTTTAATGTTCAACCATCAATTGCTGACTTTAAACACATTACTAAAGAGTTAGGTGTTGCAATTATTTCGCAAACCGACAACTTAGCACCTGCCGATAAGCGCTTATATGGTATTCGAGATATAACCGCAACCGTTGAGTCAATTCCTTTGATTACAGCGTCAATTTTATCAAAAAAATTAGCCGCTGGACTAGATGCACTAGTTATGGACGTTAAAGTAGGCAACGGGGCTATGATGCACAACATTGATGATGCAACAGCGCTTGCTCAATCTATTGTGAATGTTGCGAAAGGTGCAGGCGTTAATACTCAAGCAATTATTACTGATATGAATCAAGTGCTGGGTTCAACAGCCGGTAATGCTTTAGAAATGAAAGAAACGGTTGATTACTTAACCGGTAAACAGCGAGAGCCAAGATTACACCAAGTGACTTGTCAATTAGCAAGTGCGATGTTGGTAAATACTAAAATCGTTGAAAATCATGCCAGTGCCATGGAAAAAATCGAAAAGGTGCTTTCGTCAGGCGAAGCGGCTGAATTATTTAATAAAATGATAGCAACGTTAGGAGGTCCAAATGATTTTATTGATAATCCTTGGGATTCAATGACAAAAGCAAATGTTATTGTTGATATTCTTGCACCACAAAATGGTTATATCAATGCCATGCAAACGCGCGATATTGGTTTAGCGGTTGTTGGTATGAAAGGTGGGCGTTCAGCTAACGGACAAAAAATTGACTATAGTGTTGGGTTTGATCGTATTTTACCTATAGGCACGCTGGTTAATCGCGGTGATGTAATCGCTCGTGTTCATGCGAGTGATACAGAAAGTGCGAGTATTGCAAAAGAGCAATATAATCAATCTGTTGCTATTGGTGAATCAATGCCAAGTAATCAAGACGTTATTTATAAAGTCATATAACACTTTCTTACATATAGACACTTCAATTAATCATTCTCATTAATTTACCGAGAACTTCTTAAGAGGTTCTCGTTATGCTCCGTTATTTATCAAAAGTTATTATTCCTGAAACATGTTGTTAATCTTTCGATGAACTGTCTATTGTGAGAGTTCAACAACCTGTTATAGACTAAGAGAATATCTTATATTCAATAGCGTGTTATTTAATTGCTTATAAGTATTAATAAAATAATAAATTATTACAACAAAAGGGAACTCAGATGGAAAGACGTGACTTTATAAAGTTATCTGGCGTAGGGGCAGGTGCAATAGCACTTCCTATCTCCGGCATGGCTGTATCTGCAGAACAATTGCTCGATAAACCAATGGATGTGATTTATAAGAAGAAATTAGCGGACATTGCACTTAATGCAGCAAAAGCTAAAGGAGCAACTTATGCAGATGCTCGAATTGGCCGTTATTTGAATCAGTTTGTTACGACGCGTGAAACACGTGTTGATAATATTGTTAATACTGAATCAGCAGGTATTGGTGTGCGTGTTATTGCCAATGGTACATGGGGATTTGCTTCAACTTCAAATATGACTCCTGATAGCGTTGCCAAAGCTGCTGAGCAGGCAGTCGCCGTAGCTAAAGCAAACTCTAAATTCCAAACAGTTCCCGTGCAATTAGCACCTGTTAAAGGTGTTGGTGATGTGAGCTGGCAAACACCCATTAAAAAGAACGCATTAGAAGTGCCTATTAAAGATAAAGTTGATCTTTTACTTTCTGCTAATGATGCAGCACTTAAAAACGGTGCCAATTACATTACCTCTATTTTATTCTTAGTGAATGAACAAAAATACTTTGCATCAACGGATGGTTCTTATATTGATCAAGATGTTCACCGTTTATGGGCACCGTTTTTCGCAACTGCAGTAGGTAAATCAGGCTTCAAGCAGCGTACCGGGTTAGGTAATCCTGTTGGAATGGGCTTTGAATACCTTGATGGTAAAGAAGAAGATAAAATCCGCATCTCTGGCGCAGGCGTTGGTTATAAAAACTCTTACGACATGATTGAAGATGCTGCAGCCGCAGGTAAACAATTACAAGCTAAGCTTAAAGCAAAATCTGTAGAGCCAGGTAAATACGACCTTGTACTTGACCCTGCTCATTTAATGTTAACCATTCATGAATCTGTTGGTCACCCTTTAGAGCTTGACCGAGTATTAGGTTATGAAGCTAACTTTGCCGGCACAAGTTTCGCCACGTTAGATAAATGGAAAAGTAAAAAATTCCAATATGGTTCTGACATCGTTAATTTATTCGCGGATAAAACTCAAGATTATTCTTTGGGTAATGTTGGCTATGATGATGAAGGTGTTAAAACTAAAGAATGGGATCTCGTTAAAGATGGTGTGTTAGTTAACTATCAAGCAACACGTGATCAAGTTCACATGATAGACCAAAAAGAATCACATGGTTGTTGTTATTCTCAAAGTTGGAGAGACGTTCAATTCCAACGTATGCCTAATGTTTCATTAAAACCAAATGAGAAAGATATTTCAGCAGAAGACGTGATAAAAGATGTTGAAAATGGAATATACATTGCGGGTCGTGGTTCATTCTCAATCGATCAACAGCGTTATAATTTTCAGTTTGGCGGTCAGTTATTTTTCGAAATTAAAAACGGTAAAATAACTGAGCAAATTGAAGATGTAGCATATCAATCTAATACCCAGCAATTTTGGAATAGTTGTACTCAAATGGCAGGGAAATCCGATTATCGCTTAGGCGGTTCTTTCTTCGATGGTAAAGGTCAGCCTTCTCAAGTAAGTGCTGTTTCACATGGTTGTCCAACGACGCGCTTTAATGACATTAATGTTATTAACACAGCACGAAAAGTGTGATCTTTACGAAAAGAATAAATTATAAGGAAGAAAATAATCATGACAATTGTAACAGAACAACATGCTAAAGAGCTGTTAACAAAAGTACTGGCTTACTCAAAAGCTGACGAAATAGAATGTAATTTAGATGGCCGCATTGGTGGTAATATTCGTTATGCACGAAACACGGTCTCTACTGCAGGCGAATCAAGTGATTTAACACTAGCAGTGCAATCAACCTTTGGTAAAAGAGTGGGTGTGGCAACCATTAATGAATTTGATGATGCGTCATTACAAAAAGTTGTACGACGTTCTGAAGAATTGGCTAAGTTAGCCCCTGAAAACCCGGAACATATGCCAAATTTGGGTAAACAAACTTACGGTAAATCATCTACTTATTTTGCTAATACCGCTAAAGTCACTCCCGAGAATAGGGCTCAAGCTGCAGAAGATAGTATTATACCTTCAAAAGCGAATGACTTAGTGTCATCAGGATTTCTTGAAGAAGAAGTGACGTGTACAGCAATAATGAACAGTAGCGGTTTATTTGTATATAACACTTCAACAAATGTAGATTTTTCTGTCACTATCCGTACTAAAGACGGAAAAGGATCTGGGTGGGCAACTCGTAATTATAGTGACGTAGATTTGCTTGATACAAAAGAAGCGTCAAATATTGCCATTCAAAAATCAAAAGGTTCAGTTGATGCTAAAGAAATGGAACCAGGTAAGTACACGGTTATTTTAGAACCTGCAGCGAGTGTTGGCTTGTTAGGACGCCTTGTTGGTGCGATGGATCAACGTCAAGCTGATGAAGGTCGTAGCTTCCTAAGTAACAAGCTAGAAGAAGGTAAAGAAGGGCCTAAAAATAAATTAGGGCAGAAAATGTTTGATGAAAGGGTCCATATTTACTCTGATCCAAGCCACCCAATTGCGCCAAGTGCTCCGTTTTCAGGTAATGGTTACCCGAGAGGGAAAGTTGACTGGATTAAAGGGGGCGTGGTAACCAACATGCCAAATACGCCTTATTGGGCAAAACATACTGACGCTAAGTATGTTCCAACTGCTGGGGCTTATATTATGGCTGGTGGTGATGAGTCACTTGAAGATATGATCAAAAATACCCGTCGAGGTATTTTAGTGACTCGTCTTTGGTATATACGTGCTTTAGATCCTCAAACACTTTTACAAACAGGTTTAACACGTGACGGCACCTTTTATATTGAAAACGGTAAGATTAAATATCCTATTAAAAACTTCCGTTTCAATGAAAGTCCAATCGTCATGTTAAATAACATAGAAGCTTTAGGGAAACCTGAACGTATTGATGGTCATATGGTTCCACCAATGAAGATACGTGACTTTACCTTTAGTAGTTTGTCAGACGCAGTATAGATTGAAATGCCAAGTTCATAAATTGTATTTTTGAACTTGGCTTTCTTTTCCCTTCTATGAATAAAAGACAATTTATAAAATATGTGTCAGCTTTAACAGCTAGCCACTTAGTGCCTTTTGCTGCAAGAGCAGAGCAGGATTCTTCTTTTGATTTCTATTTTACTCGATTAAGTTATGAATCAGGTGATTGGGAAGTTGATGAGAGAATGCCTGCTAACGTTTTAAACTCACTTATTGAGTACACAAGTTTACGTGTTGATATTAAAGAGCGAATTATTCCGCTATCTGATCCACAAATGCTCAACTCTCCGTTTTGTTATATGGCGGGACATCGTCTTGTACAATTTAGTCATGAAGAAAAAGAAAACTTTAAACGTTATGTAGAAAATGGCGGTTTTGTTTTTGTTGATGACTGTAATCACGATATCGATGGCATGTTTGCACGCAGTTTTGAGAAACAAATGTCAGCACTTTTTGGTGACGAATCATTAAATAAAATACCTAATGATCATCCAATTTATTCTTCATTTTTCAAGTTTGATGGCCCACCTCGCACGTCAATTGAGTTGAATGGTTGGGGTGACGATCTTGTGCATGATTATTTGAAAGCAATAGAGATCAATGGTCGTATTGCCGTGTTATATAGCAATAAAGATCTCGGTTGTGAATGGGATTATGACTTTAGAAATAAACGTTGGTTAAAAGTTGATAATACCCGATTTGCCGTCAATATTGTCATTTACTCAATGACAGCATAAAAAGAAACTTTAAACTTTAATCAATACATTCAATATTAATTATTCATTAAATAGGCCAGATATGGAAGCAGTAGAATTAAATGAACAACAAGTAAAAGAAACTTTAGGTCAATTACAATTGGTAAGTGATGAAGTAGGAAAAGTTATTGTTGGTCAGCAAGAGGTGATTGAAGAATTATTAATTTGTATTTTGGCTGGCGGTCATTGTTTATTAGAAGGCGTTCCTGGTCTCGCGAAGACATTAATGGTCAGTTCTTTAGCTAAAACACTTGAACTTGAATTTAATCGCGTACAATTTACACCTGATTTAATGCCTAGCGATATTGTTGGTACTGAAATTTTAGAAACAGATCATGACAGTGGTGACCGTTTTTTTAAATTTCAAAAAGGACCAGTATTTACCAATATTTTATTAGCGGATGAAATCAACCGAACTCCCCCTAAAACACAAGCTGCTTTATTGGAGGCTATGCAAGAGAAGTCAGTGAGCTATGGTGGGAAAGCATATCAATTACCACAGCCCTTTTTTGTTTTAGCAACCCAAAACCCTGTTGAGCAAGCTGGAACTTATCCTTTACCTGAAGCTCAACTTGATCGTTTTTTAATGCTAGTTAGAGTGGGGTACCCCTCTGCAACAGATGAAATTGAAATTTTAAAGCGAACCACAGGTAATGTTTCTGCAATTTTAAACAAAGTGCTTTCAGGCGAAAACATGCTGGTGCTTCAACAGTTAACACGATCTGTAGAAATATCTGACGCCCTTGTCGGTTATGTTACTGATATTGTGAGAGCAACACGTACCGATGTTCATCAGAAAAGTATTTGCCAGAAAGTTAATGAATATATTCGCTGGGGAGCAGGCCCTCGTGCAGGACAAGCACTAGTGTTATGTGCAAAAGCTAAGGCGCTGTTGTCAGGTAGATTCGCTGTTACTCTAAAAGATATCAACTCTGTTGCTTATGCTGTATTAAGGCACCGTATGTTATTAAATTTTCAAGCAGAAGCTGAAAGTGTTTCTACTGACGACGTAATCAAAGCATTGCTTTTAGATGTTCAAGAGCCTAAAAGCCCTCTTAGTTAGTTTTGCCCTTTAGTAGGTTTGAATGAAAAATTTTATCGACCCTAAAACGTTATCTCGTGTTAAAGATTTACCTTTAGTCGCGAAAACGCTTGCTCAAGGTTTTATGCACGGTGTTCATCACAGTGTGCAACGTGGTGTGGGTATAGAATTTAGCCAATATCGAGTTTATGAACCAGGTGATGAACTTTCAAAAGTTGATTGGAAACTTTTTGCTCGTTCAGACCGTTACTTTGTCAGAGAAGCTGAACGTGAAAGTGATGTAAATATATGGTTGGTGATTGATAGCAGTGCTTCAATGGCACAAAAATCTGTTGGGAATAGTACAAAGAGTCATTTAAGCAAGTTCGAATATGGTAAGTTTTTAGCGGCCACAATGGGGTATTTAGGACAAAGTCAAGGGGATAATGTCGGACTTGTTGGACTATCGACCGAAAATAAGCATTTTTTACCCGCACTTTCAGGGCAAAGGCATTATCAAAAATTATTAATTAATTTGGCGCAAATTAACAGCGGTGGACATGTTCCTTCATTAAAGCATATTCGTTCGCAACTTCATTCAATGCAAAAATCAGGAATCATATTTGTGATCAGCGATTTTTATCAGTATGACGATAAAAATGAAAACGATATCGTGAATATTGTCTCTAATCTTGTTAACGAAAGAACAGAGGTCATAGCGGTTCAATTACAATCAAATGATGAAGTTGAATTTCAATTTAAAGGTGCTTTAAAGATTGAAGATTTAGAAACTAAGCAACAATTATTACTCTCTTCACATCAAGTAAAAGAACAATACCTGCAAGCACGTGGTGAATTTAATCAAACGCTAAATGAAATATTGTCTAATAAACGAGTTAAACATTGGTCTGTAAATATTGATCAACCTATGGATGAAGTTTTGCATGAGTTTCTAAACGTAAGAAACAGGATGAATCGATAGCATGTCGTCATTTTTCACAAGTTTTCCTAGTTATTTATGGGGATTATTCGCATTAGCTGTGCCGATAATTATTCATTTATTAAGCAAAAGCAAAGGAAAACCAGTAGCCGTAGGCACATTAAAGTTTTTTCAGCAGGTTAAACCAGTCAAAATGACACAAGTTAAATTGGTTGAAATCTTATTGTTAATCTTGCGTTTATTAATGTTAGTTAGTGCAATATTACTAGTTGGGCAACTATGGTGGTTAGATAATAAAAGTGACTCAAACGAAGATGTTTATTTAATCACTAAAAACTGGCTTACCTATTCATCTATCGATGAGAAACGTGCATTGGTAAGTAAACTCTCTGAAAATAAAGCCTATATTTTGGATGACAAGCTTTCTTCATTCAATTCAGAACAAATTTTAACATGGGAACATAGTGATGATTTTCAATCTATAGCGAAACCGCTTTGGTCAGCAATAAGTATGGCCCATTTAAAACTGTCAAAAAAAGCTATTTTTCATATTTATACTGATAATTTAGCAACAAGTTTCATTGGTGAACCTGTAAAAATTTCACAGCCAATCCAATGGAATATTCTATCTAACGATGAGAAACCGTTGTCGAGTAATGAAATATCACCAATAAAAGTGGCTGTGATAGCTGATCCTAATAGGACTCATTCAGTTTTACGTATTCAACAAGCCTTGATTTTATTAAAAGAAGACTTAATGCCTGAACTGTCTATTTATATGCTTGAAAGTCAGCAAGTCATGAATGCAGATAAGTCTATCGAAAAAGTAATGCCTGCAAATTTAAAAAATACAGATTGGTTGTTTTATTTATCCTCCGACGAAGACTCAATATTTTTGAGAGATGCTTTAAACAAACGGGTTAATGTATTCTTTGATGCTAAGGGGATGACGAAAAAACGTATCAATACAGTTATTTCTTCTGAAAATGAAATGTTACTTGAAAGCTTTTTAATGCATCAACGTGGAGATCGTTTTCCATTTGAGCAATTATTGGAAGATGACGATTTAGAAAATCAGCACCAAGTAAAGCCTGTGTGGACTTCTGACAAGGGGACTGTCGCTTTAGAAAAGCATGAAATATTATCGGATAACAGCACTCAAGTTATTTATCAGTTCAATAGCCGATTAGAAACCCAGTGGAGTTCTCTGGCAGAACAACCGCAATTTGTTCGAGTGATTTTATCACTATTATTAGATAAAACGACTCCTTTAAAACAAGTTCCACATTTAAATGCCAGGTTAAGTCTTGCTCAAATAGAAGCATTTAACACGCTAGAAAAGCCTAATTCTAAAACTGAAATTCAAAAATATTTAATGCTTTTAAATTATGAAAAACAATCTCTCACAAGGTGGTTAATGTTCTTATTGGTTGTCTCGTGGTGCAGCGAAAGGCTCTTGAGTGAACGTTTCTTGCGCAAAGGTATAATTGGTCATGTTTTTTTTGGTAAAGAAATACAGTCTACAAATACAAATCAAGTATCAAGCTCGTTTGATAAAAGTGAATTAACCTGATGTTAGGTAATATATTAGAAAGCCAACAACAATTAACCTTTTTGATTGATGATTATCTAGAGAAAGTACGATGGTATTTCCTTATCAATAACTTGATAAAGTTTTTACCTTTGTTAATCATCGTTACTTACATCATTTTTGTTATATCTTCATTATTATCGAATTCGGATAATCTGCCATACATTTTCAGTTCTTTTGTTTTTGGTTGTCTTTTGTTTTTCAAGTTCTTGAGTTTGAAACGCAGTATTAAGTTTAGGTCTATTAATAGAGATAATTACTTAGCACATTGTAATCGTCATTTTGAATCGTTGGAAGAAAGTGCTCATTTAGTTTTGATAAATTCACAAGACTTAAATGTCTTACAACGTTTACAGCAAAGTAAAACATGTAATGAACTTCTAGGTTTATTGAATACACATGAGTTAGACAAGAATTTACGGAATAAACAGATATTAATAGGAAAATTTCAAAGTCAGTTATCGATTGTATATTCTTTATTATTGTGCAGCGGTTTATGGCTATATTCGCCATTATCAGTATTTGAAAAGGTAGGTTGGAACGTTGAGAGTTCTCTCTCCAATACAACTATTCCGCCTTTAAATTTGACCTTTGATGAAAGCTCAAACGTTTCTTTAATCGCGAGTCAACTTAAAGTGCTTCCTCCTAAATACACGAGTTTACCAAGCACAATACAAAAAGATTTAAATGTTGAGCTTTTAGCGGGATCTGAAATAACGTGGCAATTAGAATTCTCAGATACCAATCAATCTTATTTTATTGAATTTGCCAATGGAGAAATTAACCAACTTATTCTATCTGAAAACAATCTCTTTACGCTTAATTATGTAATTGAACATACGGGGTTATATAAGCTTTATTCTCAAGATAAATCTTTTCAACAAATACATACGCTTCGAGTTGCTTTAGATAAAAAACCTATCATTAAGATCATAACGCCAAAAGACACTGTCACAGAAATCGAAAAAAAGGGTGAATCATCGGTGATATCTCAGGTTAATATCAGTGATGATTATCAAATTAGCCATGTTGAAATATTAGCTTCTATTGCTAAAGGTTCAGGGGAATCGGTTAAATTTAGAGATCAAGTTTTTGCCTTTGACACGATAACTGAACTGACGTCAACAAAAGCTAGTCAACATCAAGCTCTTTATGAAAAAAAATGGGATTTCGCTTCGTTAAATATGGAACCGGGTGATGAGCTTTATTTCACCGTAAAAGCCTGGGATAACAAACAGCCATTAGCTCAACTAACGAGTTCAGAAACCAAAATTATCCGCTGGTTGGAAGACGAAGAACAAATGGTAATGGCTGACGGAATATTAATCGACTTTATGCCTGAATATTTTAAAAGTCAGAGGCAAATTATCATTGAAACCAAAGAGTTAATTGTAGATAAAGAGCAATTAGACGAAGACATTTTTATTGAAACCTCTGAGCTTTTAGGTGTCGCTCAAAGTCAATTAAAACAGAAGTATGGTCAATATTTAGGTGACGAATTTGACGATGGAGGGGCTGTTCATGTTCCTAATATGTCAGATGAAAGTCCAGATGAACATCATGATGATGAGCATAATGATGATCAGAATGAAAATCATCAATTAGCAAAATCAAATGCCGTTAGTGGACATGACCATGGTGTTGCCGGACAAACTGAACTGGAGCATTCTAGTGATGATAAATCTGGTTATAGTCAGTTAATTGAAACCTATGCACATAACCATGAAGATACTGATATAGGTATGATGAGCCGTCAAGACCCTAAAGCTTTAATGAAACAATCAATCGCTAATATGTGGCAAGCAGAACTTTACTTAATGTTGTCTCAACCTAAAAAAGCCCTACCTTTTGAGGAACAAGCACTAACGTTATTAAAAATGGCTAAAAAGGCAGAACGGATTTACGTCAAAAGGCTAGGTTTCGAACCTCCGCCAGTTAGTGAACAACGTCGTTATCAAGGTGATTTAAGTGATATTCTATCTGAAAGTAAGCAAAGGAATACTGAGCTTACTGAAACAGAACAGCACCGTATCGCTAAATTATATCGTTTAATCAAACAACATAATTTGCAAGTAAGCCATGGTGATATGACCACTTTAAAAGGAGAAAATACGTTACTGCCTTCGCAACGTATAATCATTCAATCGGTAAAAGAGTTACTGCAAAATCAATTAAATGAAAGGCCTGCGCTTATTCATGATGTAGCAACACTAGAGCGAATAGTGCTAGCTGATTCAATGGTTATAGATGAATGTTATAACTGTGTTGAAAAACTTAAAAATAGATTATGGCAATTATTAGATCAACCAACAGGCTTACCTAACATACGTAAAGTTAATTTTTTATTTGATGACTCGTTAATGGATAAATATAATTCGCATTTATTGGATAGTACCGCTTATGAAACTAAGAGCATTACTAAGGAGATAAATAGATGAATTGGCTTGAAAATCTTATTATTCCTACGCTTTCATTAAACGAAAAGTTAGTAATTATTTTATTATTATTAGTAACCTTAGTGGTTGTTTATCAAGCGACTATTCGTTTGTTTAATCAATCATTTATTCGATTTATATTAGTTCTTATCGCTAATATAGTTTCACTTAGTGCCATTATTATATTGATAATTCCTATTCAATTTAATCACAAAAATTTTAATACGGTAGCTCTACTTACCAAAGGATTTAGCCAGAGTGTAATTAGTAAAGAACAGATTTGTCTGAAAAAGCCAAGTATTTATTATTTAAATAAAAGTAATGTTCATGGTGAAATAACGACCCTAGACATTGAGTGCGATCTGAATGTTTTGAGCATTAACCATATTAGCGAACTGCCAGTCTTTGAGCCGGCTATAAACCAATTGAATGTATACGGAGACGGTTTATCTATTGAGCAGTGGCAACAAATTCAACCACTAAACTCTGCATTTTTCCCAAGTAAATTAAAATCTGGTTTTATTAATCCTCAATGGGAAAAAGAGGCCACACTAGGTGAAACCGTCACTTTTAAAGCAAAATTACAAATGGCTAGTCAAAGCCCCCGTATAGACGGGATTCACTCAGTACAATTAATTGATGTTAATGGTGAAGTACTTAAGGAGGTAAAAGTAAAAAATGATGAATTTTTCTCTTTTGTTTTTACACCTAAAACCATTGGACAACACCTCTATCGGGTTCATTTATTAGATAAATCGGTCTCCGATAAAGAGGCAAAAACGGTATTAATTAATGAGCCTTTTGGTGTGAATATTGTTGCGTCAAGTATTCCTCGCGTTTTGGTCGTACAATCATCACCAAAATATGAAACCAAACACTTTAAACATTGGTTAACTGAAAATAATGGTCAATTATTTACGCTCACCCAAATAAGCAAAAATCATGTGATGACTGAAGAAGTGAATTTGATGAATGATCTATCAACGTTTTTAGCTTATTCAAAACAACGTAAAATAAACACGCTTAATGAGCTGTTATCGACTGATTTAATTAATTATTTTGACCTTGTTATGATTGATTCTAAAGCACTATTATCTCTTAATAATGATAAGTTAAGGTTGATCAATAATGCGATACATAATGGATTAGGTTTACTGATTTTTACTGATGAATCATTGGTAAAAGTCATTAAAAACAATGCATTACCTTTATTGGGTGGTTTTCAGCAGCAAGAAATTAATCGTTCCTTAAATTCAAGGGAAATTGATTCAAGCTTAAATACAAATAATGATAATCAAACCAAGCAAGTAACGCTTAATTGGCACAATAAAATAACTGAACATTTGATTGAAGCGAATAATATAGTTTTACAAACCTTCAGTGCTTTCCATTTAGTGTATGACCAGATAAAACAACCCTTAGTGATTAGTAATAATCGTGGTAAAGGTAAAATAGCGTTAACAACGGTAAATAGTAGTTTTCAGTTAAAGATAAATGATATGTACGATGATTACAGCCAATATTGGCAGTTTATTACTACGTCATTAGCAAGTAATAAGCAGCGTATGTTTTGGTTACCTCAACCCAAGAGTGCTTTAACTTTTAAAGGGCAAATGGCAAAAGCATGTTTTTTCTCAGAGGAAAAGTTATTTAATTCAGCAAACGTTAGTCAAATAAATAACCCAATAAATAGGCAAAAAGAACAAACCACACTTTATTTTGACTCGCATCTAAAAAACAAAAATAGATACTGTGGTTTACATTTCTCGGGTAAAGGAGGTTGGCAACAACTGCTTTTTATGGCAAAAGAGGATACTCAAATCAGTTTAAATAACGCTCATTATATCTATCATTATGAAGCAGATGACTGGCTCGCTTGGCAACAATCACTAAAACATTCATACAGTGAAAAAATGGCACTAAAGCCTGCTGTGGCTAACAATCACAATACAACCAATGAATATACAAAACCGGTAAGTAAGTTTTTAGTTTTATTCATATTATTTATTTGCTCATCTTTTTTATGGATAGAAAGAAAGGTTTTCTAATTGCTGTTCTAACGGCTTTATTTCAATTAAGAATATTGCCTTAATAAACGTGAATTTTATTTAAAGTTTTAGCTAAATAAGGCGATACATAGATTAAGTTAAATAATAAAGCTTAATCTATTGGAAACTCAGTCGGTAAACTCCAACTTATTAGTTGAAGAATTACAATTAGGTGAACAACTTAATCATTGTGTTCATAGTGATAGGCGATCAGACTTTGTTTTGATGCTATCTATGTTAACTGATGATGTTTTGGCATATAGTCAATTTAAATTACCACAAACAGTTAAGTCGGCTCAGTTAACAACAGAAGATTCATTGAGAAAAACATTTGAACTGCCTAAAAAACAGCGTTTGTGTCTTGATAACTTAACGGAAATTGATGAGTTTTCACAAGCACATTTAATTCAATCGCATCAATTATCAACATTACATTTATCGCAAGCTTTATCTCCCAAACCTTTAGCGTTTAGAAACGATAAATTACATATAAATTCAACGGTTTTATCGAACACTCGATTATATTGTCAGCAGCAATACCAACTGAAAAAACAAGCTGGTAATGATGAAATTAATAAAGAGCATAATAATCGATTGGCTTTTAATGTTAATGCTTGGTTGAAATCAGTACAAACAACTATTGTTAAAGCACCTCTTCTGGCGACTATGGCTTAAAACTGCTTAGAGCTTGGCAAGTTTATCCACAGTCGTAGAACAAGCAGTTAAGAAGGTATCGATGAAATATTCAACTTCAGGCATTTCGGCTTTAATATCGTTTAGTTTTTTACCTAACCGTTCTTCAACATGATCAAACTCATGATTGTTATGGTTTAATTCATCAAGTGCCTTAATGTAGGCAACTAAAATATCAGCCGCTTTGACTGTTTTTTTATATTCAACATCAACATTGTCTTGAACGATAATATCTGCAAATAAATCTTGAAACTCTTCCGGCAAAGAAGCTAAACACTCTTGCTCTGCTAAGCTTTCAATTTTTTTAAATTCACGAGCAATTTCTTTATTTGCATACTTTGTCGGACTTACAATATCCCCGTATCGAGTCTCGCTGGCTTCATGATACAAAGCAATGGTCGCAACTCTGTCAGCATTAATATCACCATTAAATTTCTTATTTTTTATAATTGCTAATAAATGAGCAACTATAGCCACTTGATGAGAATGTTCAGCAACATTTTCAGGCTTTACACAAAACATTAATGCCCATCTTTTTATCAATGGCATTCTAAACATCCATGCTAAAAAAGTGCTCTGCGTGTTTATATCTTCAGTGGCCATATTAACTCCTAATCATGCGATTATGTGGCTTTATAATGAGGTTTATACTTGATGATAAGTTTTGAAAAAGTTTTTAATTTTTTCAATCGCCAGTGTTAATTCGTCCACGTGAGGTAAGAAGACCAATCTAAAGTAATTTTTTTCTTCAATATTAAAGCCACTACCGTGAACAACGAGTATTTTCTCTTGTTTTAGTAAATCTAAAACCATTTTTTCGTCATTTGTAATATTGAATTTTTCCGCATCAACTTTAACGAATAAATATAAAGCGCCCATAGCAGTGTTACACGATAAACCATCAATATCATTTATCAATTTATGCGCTAAATTTCGTTGTTTAATTAAACGGCCATCATCTTTAATTAGTTCATTAATACTTTGATAACCGCCCAGCGCTGTTTGAATTGCATGTTGACAAGGAACATTTGCACAAAGGCGCATCGATGAAAGAATGTTAAGCCCTTCAAGAAAATCTTCAGCATGAATTTTAGGACCTGTAATCACCATCCAACCAGCTCTAAAACCCGCAATACGATAGTTTTTTGATAAACCACCCATGGTAATAATTAATACATCGTTTGCTAAACTTGCTGTTGGGATGTGCTTTGCTTCGTCATACAAAATTTTATCGTAAATTTCATCACTAAAAACAATTAGTTGATGTTTTCTCGCTAGTGCAATTACCCCTTGCAGCACGTCTTTAGAATATACGGCGCCTGTTGGGTTATTGGGGTTAATTAAAACTATGGCTTTGGTATTTTTGGTGATTTTACTTTCTATGTCATCTAAGTCGGGGAACCATTGGTTTTCTTCATCGCAACGATAATGAACCGCTTTTCCGCCTGAAAGCGCTACAGACGCAGTCCATAATGGATAATCAGGCGCAGGTATCAACACTTCGTCATCATTATTTAATAAACCTTGCATGGCCATAACGATTAATTCACTTACGCCATTACCTATATAGATATCATCAACACTTACATCGAGAATGCCATTTTGTTGAAAGTATTGCATCACAGCTACCCGGGCAGGATAAATACCTTTTGACTCGCAATAACCTTGAGCTGTTGGCAGGTTATGAATAACGTCTTTTAAAATATCATCAGGGGCTTCAAAACCAAATGGGGCAGGGTTACCTATGTTTAGTTTTAAAATTTTATGCCCTTCATCTTCTAAACGACGGGCTTCAGCAGCAATTTGTCCACGTATTTCGTAACAGACATTATTGAGCTTTGATGATTTTTTTACGATTTTCATAATTTACTACTTTTTAAGGGCCATAAGTGAATGAGTTATATAATGAGAACGTCTCCATTGTTGCCAATTATCACAGTATTTGAAACAGTTACTTGCAATTTTTTTATAGCTTTAATTGAAAATAACGATAATCTTGTTATTAGTAGTACACAAAACAGACTAAATGAGGGGATTTATGCCGTTACCATTATTATGGCTTGGTGCCGCAGCTGTTTCTGCATTGGCAGTAAAAGGATTGTCTGACGATAGAAAATCACAGCAAAAACTACGAAGCCGTTATCGTAAAGTACAAACTTTAACTGATTTAGAAAGACACGAGTCTCCCATTGCTATTTATCCATCAGATGTGATGTCTACTGAGCAAATTGTAAAGCCTAAAGTAGGAGCAATAGTTTGCTGTGGTATTGGTGGTGTTTTAGATCACACGGGTATATGGGTAGATGATGACACTATTATAGAATTAGATGGTGAAGGTTTAATAAAACCAATCTCAGTGAGACGATTTACAAAAGAACGTTCTGGAAAACACATATTTATGGCGTGTGATTCAAATGCCAATCCACTAGCTTGTAGTAATGCTGCCAAAAAGGCTGTTGATCAAATTTTTCAAGCGCGTGAATATCATGTTCTAGATAATAATTGTCATCAATTTGTTTGGGAATGCTTTCAAGTCGATAATAAAAAAGTAATGACCTTTAAAGATTTAAATATAAACTTGTCGAAAAAATTTAATCGAAAAATTTATTGGGATCTATGTGATTGCTAAACTTTTAATCGATAAGCTCAATGTTTCTTGAAAAAAGATAATATAAACTTTTAAAACGAAGTTGTTAGCTGTACTTTTTGCTTAAAAACATTACCATATTAAATAACGTTTATTTAATGTCTCAATTCCTTTGAAACTATTTATCAAATCATTAGCTTTTATTATTATCGCCCTTATTTTAACGTGCTTGAGTCTTATTTATATTGCCTTACAATCACACCAATCAACCGTACAAGTGAATCAAATTAACGCGGCTTCAGCCAAGCATAGTCAACAACTGGTTCAGCGGATTGCGAGCACGTTAAAGCAAAAAAATACTATTACGAGTATAACGATTAACCAAAGTGAGATTAATGGTTTAACGGCTTTACTTCATCGAGCTTTCCCAATCGTGAATGCTGAAGTTAGGTTATCTCAATATGGTGCAGCAGCAGAGGCTTCAATAACATTGCCTTTACCTAATTTTATCAAGTACTTAAATGTAAACGCGTACATTTCTCCCTCGACCAATGGTTTGTTAATTGATGAAGTTAGTATTGGAGGACTGAATGTTAGCGGTGATTTTTTTATTTCACTGATTAGATTTGCATCAGACCATTTTATTAAGAAGGACTTGCT
>Ga0233426_10001560_pt1 | contig 20697 bp, 12 predicted proteins | sample SI_118_April2016_6_FD_179875 | JGI IMG/M metagenome (GOLD analysis project Ga0233426, IMG submission 179875) | Seawater microbial communities from Saanich Inlet, British Columbia, Canada - SI_118_April2016_10_MG | ecosystem: Environmental > Aquatic > Marine > Inlet | place: Canada: British...
AATAAAATAATATATGAAATATTTAAAAAAATTAGAAAAATGATTTTTTGCATTTTGGGTTGTTCGTTCAAGAATAACATATTTACTTGCAATAGTTATAGCTCTGTATGGTTTTATAGCTCTTAATAGTATACCAAAAGAAAGTTCTCCACAGGTAAATCTTCCTCTTGTTTCGGTAACAACAAGATATGATTGAGCCAGTGCTGTTATTATGGACTCAGAAGTCACAGAAAAGTTAGAAGAATCTATAGAAGATATTGATTCTATTGCTTCATATACATCGAGTTCATCAGAGTGAAATTCACGTATTAGTATAACAGTAAAAGACTGATTTAATATAGATGATGCTGTTGATGAAATAGAAAATGCTGTTGATGGGGTAAATCTACCATCTGCAATTGACGATGACTATCCAACAGTAACTCAAAGAGATTTTACATCAACAGATATGTTTTCGATACTTCTCTATGGAAATGATGAACAATTTAGTTTTGAAAATCTTCTAGACCTTGCCGCTCAGCTTCAAAGTAGTACACAATGAAACGCATGAATAAAAGAGGTTACTATTGATACGAATACGAGCTATGATATTCGTCTCATATTTTCAAAAGCTACACTTGATAGTCTTTGACTCAGTCTCAGCAATATTTCTAGTGCAATAAATAATAATAATATAGACAGTCCAATAGGAAGTTATGAGCTCGATTGAACAAACTATAGTTATACACTTGTATGAAAAATCAAGACGGTAAATGAACTCCTCAAAACAAATATACAGATATGAAATTCTAAAACACCTCTATCAAGTCTCGCTGAACTTGAACTGTATTATTGAGAAGAACGTATAAATAAATACTGATCTCTCAAAGATGTATGATATAATTATATATCTCTTACATATTCGAAACTAGCTTGAGCAAATATTTTTGATGTTTCAGATAATGCAAAAGCAATTATAGAATGAGAATTACAAAAAGATATATATTCATGACTCGATTTTAAATATACAGATGATGAAGCAAAAGAAGTTGTAGAATGATTTTCTGAACTCTCAATGTCTGCTATTCAAACTCTTGTACTCGTATTTCTTGCTCTTGTATTTTTTGTATGAGTGAGAGAATCAACGATTGCTACCTTTATCCTTCCACTTGCATTTTTTCTCGGATTTATTGTAGTTAATTATATATGAGAAACATTTAATAATATAACGACCTTTGCTTTTGTACTCGCATTTGGTATTGCTATAGATACGATTATTATAATCATCGAATGAGCATCAGAAAAAGTACGTCAATGATATAATCCAAGAACAGCAGTTCTGATTGCACTCAAGGAATATAAGTCTCCTATTATTATTGGGACCCTTACAACTATTTCTGCTTTTATTCCGATACTAACACTTCCTGGAATTTTATGAATATTTCTATCATTTATTCCACTGGTTGTATTTATTATATTGGTCTCTACTCTCTTTGTATCACTCACTATAGCTGGACCACTTTTTATTCTTTTCTCAAAATCTAAGAAAAAATATGAAGTATTCGATGAAAGAGAAAAAGTAATGAACAAAGATGAGAAAGAACTTCTTGAATATGAACGTATGTGAAAAATAAAACAAGATGAAACAAAACTTAATCTCAAAGAAAAGATATTTCACTCATATTCAAACTGGTATAAAAAAGCAGTAGAAAAAATAATATCAAGAAAAAGAAACAGAGTTATTTCAATCCTCACACCTATAGTATTACTATTTGTTTGTATATTTAGTTTTGCAGGAAACCTTGGTTTTGAGATATTTCCTCAATGAGCAAGAGATCAAATATCACTAAATTTATCTGGACCTGAATGACTTCAGCCAGGTGACCTGAATAACCAAATTGATTTTATAGAAAATCTCTATGCAAAAACAGAAGAAATAGATTTTTTTACTCTTTCTATTTCATGAAATAGAATATCATCAGATATATATCTTGTTCCAGCTATTGAGAGACAAGAGTTATGACAAAGAGAAAATACTCTCCTACAAACAGAACTTAATGATATAATAAATGAAAAATTTTGATCAGAGTGATTCAATGCATGATCAAGTTGAAGAAGAAGATGACCTCCATGATGAGCAGATCCAGTTTGAATACAAATAATAGCATCTAATGCAAACCTTTATGATAGTATAGTAGAATTATCAAGTAATTTTGAAGACTATCTTTGAACTATTGAAGAAGTATCAAATGTAACTGTAAGTGCTCCAAATCCTGTTGCATGAATAGAGTTTAGTGTGAATCAAGATCAAGCAGATCTATTATGAATCAGTGAAAGAGAAATTTTTAACGCTGTTTCAAATGCTATTCGTTGACAACAATCTATCAGTATAACATGAGCTTCTGATGATAATGATGTAGAACTCTATATAAGAGAATTTATGGATAATTTATCTCCAAGTGATATAGAAGATATAAATATCTACGTCTGAGGAAATATAATAAAAGCATGAAGCGTTCTTGATTATACTATTACTAAAACATCTCCAACTATCACAAGAGATGATTGAAATATACAAGTATCTATCACTGCTAGTGTTATTAGTTGAGAATTTACATCTGAAGTTCAGCAAAAACTTATACAATTTGCTTCAGAATATGATTTTCCACTATGAATTTCATATAAAGCTGCATGAGAAAATGAACAAAATTCTGAACTTATTTGAACAGTACTTCAATGAATATTTATAGCATTTTTCTTTATATTTGCAATCCTTGTATATCAATTTAATTCTTATGGACAACCTCTAGCTATACTTTACTCGGTATTTATGTCCCTAAGTTGAGTAATATTTTGATTGTATGTAACAGGAAATCCTCTCTCAATGCCAGTATGAATTTGATTTATATCACTTATGTGAATCGTAGTAAATGATGCTATTGTTCTGGTTGATAAAATAAATAAAAATATTCATAAATGAATGGAGTTATCAATAGCAATAGTAGAATGATCTGTATCACGTCTGAATCCTGTACTTGTTACAACTATAACAACTGTTGCATGAATACTTCCTATTGCACTTCAAGATGTGTTCTGGGCATGATTATGATTTACCGTTGCATTTGGTTTAACTACTGGTTCACTTTTAACACTTTTTGTTATTCCAACTCTCTATTATTCTCTGGAAGCCAGAAAATATAAAAAAAGTAATTCTTAATTAAGAATTACTTTTTTTATACCATTATATTTACGTAAATATTTCATATAAATCTCCTCTAATTTTTCCTATAATAAAGAAAATAAAAATTTAATCTATATAAAAATCAAACATGAAAAAACCATGGCTAAGAGTGCAATCTCAGCCATGATTTTTTGTTAATTTATGAAATGGTGAATTACCCAACACCAGCACGTAAATTTATTACTTTGAATTTCTCTTTTGTTAGGGAGAAGTTAGGGAAAGCTAAAAATAGGTAAAATAATATTAGTTAGTCTATATCGTAATATGATAATTTATTAGATAATATGTTATCATATAAATTATATTCATAAAAATCTGGTTGTTCCCATTCATGTGCATCAAATTTTAGAATTGTATTATTATCTTTCAGTTCAAATTTATTATATGTATAACGATATGAGATATAATCGTATCTATCGTTATATATATCGAAGAATATCTTTTTTGACAGAATAAGTTTCTTAGTGCCATTCGTATCAATATATAAATTTTTTACTCCTGATTCCCACTCAACAGTAACAAGTCATCAAGGAATTTTAAAAGTATCTAGTAGCTCATGATTGATTGTATTTACATATTTTGTAAGTAATAATTTTCCTTGAAATTCAAAACCAACAACATATTTAATAATAAAATCATTCTCTGTATTAATAGTTAATAATTCAACTTCATAGATATTTTCTTTCTCTATAATATTTTCAATAATATGTTCATGTTTATTTTTAAACGTATATTGTGATTGAAAATCTTTGAAATTTATACTTTCTGTTCCTTTTCCTGCATATGCGTCTACTTTCAAATTATATGCCTCTTGTAGCTTTCATGAAAAAATATATTGATAGTATTGATGGATAATTTTTTCATAGTTAGTTTCTTCTTTCTCTATTACTATTTCTTTAGGAATAATAATTTTATTTATGGTCTGAGAAGTTATTTTATTTTCGATATTTGCATAAGGATTATTTATTGCTGATTCAAAAAATAATTTATAAATAAATAACACTAACGTTAATCATCATAAAATAGAATAAAATATTATTTTAAACATAGTTTTTTATAAATAGTAAATAGCAGGAGAAAACTCCTGCTAGTAAATCATACACCTTTCAGTATTATTCACTCATATTAATTTCGTCATTTCTATTTAATCCAGTATAATACTTAGAATTACTAGAATTATTAGAACCAATATATTGATATTCACAAGTAGAGTTACTATAACTAACTACATAATCTTGATCAATAATTTTAGGTTTATCATCTTCACGAGTAGCGCGTTCAAATAAAGAAGTACATTCATTAAGATTATTAGGATTTTTTTGATATCGCTCATAATAAGCATTTAAACTAATATTAGTTATAAATTCATCAGTATAACTTGAAAAATTTACACGGTTCAACTTAAATGTTTGCGGATTTTCATGACTGCTTAAACGATTATTATAATCGGTTGAATTTAAAGCATAAATATCATTATATTTTCTCCATTCTGGATAATAACGTAACTCATAATGTAAATGTGCAATACCAAATGCTGAACCTGTCTGTCCGATTTTTCCTATTGTTTTCACATAACCTAATCTGTCATAGCCATCCGAAACAGCTCTTGCTCCATAGAAAGATCCGACTACTAAAGTATTATGAATATTGGAGGATTCATTATGTAAATATAAAGAATAAATATCTTTACCATTTATTCCAGATTTTGGATGTAAAAATACAAGACCATTACCATATGTAGGATGGTTATTTGTTTTTGCTACCAATAAACCAGGCATAGGTAAAGTTACGTAATCTTTTGATATAGTATATCCAGAATTTGACATATTGGGACTTTCCCAAATATCAATACCCATATGATATGCGTTACTATAGTTACCTACCCTTCCATGCCAACCAAACATTCTATCACCAGCAGTAGACTGATAATAAGTTGTACTAGTATAAGTTGGATTTGTCACTGTTTTTTGTGGATTAACAACATATTTTGCTGTATCATCCAATCTTTCACCTGCATTATTTGAATAACCATATGGTTCAGATGCAATAGCATTTATTGATAAACCAAAACCTAATGCAACAATAATACTTTTAATTTTCATATTTGAAAATTCCTTTTATTTCTGTTTTTGTTTTTGAAAAATGTTTACTTCAATCATTTGAAGCAAAAAGACTATATGAAAAAAGAAATCTTTTGTAAAACATTTTTTAATTTTATTGGCTATATTAAAACATTTATTTACGATTCCAATATCCTATATAATGAAGTATACTAACTAGATATTAACAGAACATTAATTTTTTGAATATAATTTTATTTAATATTAAAAACTCAATTTTAATACAGTATTGATATTATTTTTTAAGTATCATACGATTATTTTACACATGAAAAAACCATGGCTAAGAGTGCAATCTCAGCCATGGTTTTTTGTTTATTTATGAAATGGTGGGTCATCCGGGGCTCGAACCCAGGACCTTGTCCTTAAAAGGGACCTGCTCTACCAACTGAGCTAATAACCCATAATTTTGAGTTTTAGAGAAAGAATAATGAAATGGTGGGTCATCCGGGGCTCGAACCCAGGACCTTGTCCTTAAAAGGGACCTGCTCTACCAACTGAGCTAATAACCCATTCTTTTTCTCTAAAGCTCGTGTATTGTATGAAAAAATAGTTCAATTGCAAATCTTTTTTTAGATTTTTCTTTTTGGTTTTAGTATCCCCTCACTGTAAACAACTGTATTAGATATTCTTCATCAATTCATGACTAAATATTCCCCTTCTGAGTAGTTAAAACTTTTCATATTTGTAATTAAACCCTGGTCTAATCTTTTTATTAAAACTTCATCTAAAGTTATTATTTTGTCATCTCAAAATAACTCTATCTCAGAAAAATATTTGGTTTTATCAAAATTATCTAAAATTTGTGCATTTATAACATTTAACTTATCTATTTTTGTTCTTCTTAAATATGATATAAAACCTCCTGTTCACAGTAACTCACCTAAATCAAAAGCAATACTTCTAACATATGTTCCAGCAGAAACTTTTGCTCTAATAGTTATTTCAGGATAATTGTATGATAATATTTCAATTTCAAAAATTGTAGCTTTTCTTTTTTTCATTTCAAATTCCTCTCCTGCTCTGATTTTATCTAGTGCTTTCCTTCATCAAATTTTTAATGCTGAATATTTAGGTGGAATTTGTTCAATCTCTCAAGTGAAGTTATTATCTATAACTTTTTGAATATCTGTTAGATTTAGCTCAGATTTATATTTTTGCTGTAATTCTTCTGATATATACTCAACTTCAGTTTCAGAGTCATAAGAGGCAGTTACACCGTTTAATTGAACTGTGAATTCATATTCTTTATTATCTTTTTCAAAATAAGGAATGAGTTTTGTATAACTTCAAACAGCCACTAAAAGAGCCCCTGTTGCCAGAGGATCTAAGGTACCTGTATGTCACATTTTTTTTATATTTAATTTTTTTTTGAGTACACGTAATACATCAAAACTAGAAAATCAAATTGGTTTATCTATTAAATAAAAAGCACTAGTATTCATAATTTTTTGGTGAATTTAAAAATTTTGGTGTTGTATCAATTCCTAATTTTGGATGAGTGAACTCAAATTTACTGAAACTAAAGTATCCTAAATCTAAGAATACTTTTCCTGTTAAATCTTGAACATCTACAAAGTTACTTGATCATGGATATGAACATGAAGAAAAACAATGTCTTGAATCTGTAGAATGATTTCTATTATCTCATAATACAAAAAATTCATTATTCGGTACTTTATATTCTTTTCTTTCACGTAGTCCTCCAACAAAAGTATAACCTTTATTTTCATCATTTAAATACATTTCATCTAACTCAACAAATTCGTTTGATCATTTTATTTTTACTGAAACTTTTCATTCTTCAATACGTATACTATCTCAAGGGACTCAAATAATTCTTTTTAGAAAGAATTCTTTTACTGAGCTCACTTTTGGTTTAAATACAACTACATCTCATCTTTCCGGCATTCATATTCTATAAGATAATCTATCTACAATAATAAATTCTTTATCATAATATGAACCATACATTGATTGACCATTAATTTGAAATGGCATTGCCAAGAAAGTACGTATAAAAAGTACTATTAATACTATTACGACAAGATCCTTAAAAAAATCAATTACTTCTCATGTAAATGTTAATTCTTCTTCTTCTTTTTCATTAGGTATTTTTTCTCAGATAATCTTTTCTGCTAATTTTATTTCTTTTCTTAATTCTTCTTCCTTGTCTTGTACTTGATTTTCTAAATCTTCAATAATCTTATTTTCTTCTTGAATTTTTAACTCTTCTTTTTTAGTTTTATTTTTTTTATTTTTTTCTCCCAAAACATAACTATTAATACAAATACAAATTGTTCATTGAGATTATATCGTATTTTTACAAATTGCAAAAAAAAGAGAGCTAGAATAACTCTCTTTTTTTATTTATCTTCATCAGTTTTTAACCAATCTGGTATTTTCATACCATCATCCCATAACTCATCTTCTGTTTTCTTTTCTTCTTTTGTTGTTATTATTTCTTTTGTTTGTATTTCTTTTACTTGTTTTGTTACTATTTTTTTAGGTTTTGGTTTTTCTGATTTTTTTATTTCTACTTCTTTTTTAACTATTTTTTTATTTTCTTCTGGAGTTTTATTCTCTAAATTTTCTTCTATTTTTTTAGAATTCAACGGAGATTCAATCTCTTTCTTTTCTTTAATAGTTGTAACAGTTTTTTCTTTAATAACATTTTCAGCTATTACCTTAACTGGATCAACGATAATCTCATCTTCTTTTTTAATTGTTTTTTTAATAACTGTTTCTTGTTTTTCTCAGTTATTTTCTTTTGTTACTTTAATTGTTTTATCTACTTTTTTTTCATGATTCTTGTTCACTTTATTTTGAGATTCTTCTTCCTTTGTATTATTTACTATTTCTTTTTTAATATCAGCTTTTTTATTAGTATCAGTTTCTTTATTATCAAGAACTGATTCTTCTAAACTTCACTTTAACCAATCAGGAATATCATCTTTTTTAGTTTCTTTTCTTTTCGGTTGAGTAGAATTTTCACTATCTGAAGATGTTGATAAACTCCCTTTTAGCCAATCAGGTATTTCAGTATTTTTAACTTCTTTTACTTCTGTTATTTTATCTAAATCTTCTTTGTTATCCATTTTTGGTAACTTAGTTGATTTACTATTATCTTTTTGTGTATGATTAATAGCTTTTTTATTACTTTCATCAACTTTATTAATCTTTTTAGTATCTTCACTTATTGCTCATTTTAACCAATCAGGTATTTCACCATCATTTTTTTCTTGATTTTCTTTATTCTTATCAATTTTTTCATTTTTGCTATTATCTTCAGATTTAGCTTTCGTAATATTTTTATTATAATTATTACTCATTTTTTTCTCTATTTTTTCCTCATTTTTATCAGATTGTTTTGTTTCTTCAACAAAACTACCTTTTAACCAATCTGGTACTCATGCATCATCATTTTTAGTTGATGTATTCTTATCTATTATTTTTTCTTCCTTTTTATCTATTGTCTCTTTTATATCTTTTTGTTCTGAAGTTTTTACTATTTTTTTAGTTTCTTTTACTTCTTCAGTTTCTATTACTTCTTCTTTATTAAAATTTCTTTTATTAATATTTTTTTCTTCTGTCTTTTCTTCTGAAAAATTACCCTTTAACCAATCTGGTACTTCTTCTTTATTTGTTTTTATATCAGAAGGTTTTGTTTTTGTATCAATAGTTTCTAAAGAATCTTCTTTTTTATTATTTTCTACTTTTGTAGTTGCATCTGATATGCTTTCTTTTGAACCTAGATCTGCATCAAGTTCTTTTAAGATATCTTCAGTTTCATCTTTTTGTACTACTATTTTTCTTTTCTTACCTGATGTTTTTTCAATAATAAAATCTTGAAAACCTACATTATCATCTTTATTTGTAATTTTATAAAACAAGAAGAATATAATAAATATTCCTATAAATATTCCTACTATAATAACAAATATGAAGAGAATCGTTTTAATAACATCAACAAATGCACTTGTTTCATCAGAATTATTATTTCCTGGTTCTGTAGGTTCTTTAATAATAGGATCTTTTACATCTGCTGGCATATTATCAACTCCCCCATAAATAAAACTAGATAATATAGCTTTGAAGTTTTGTTTATCAGAATTAGTCATATCTGGATATACAGCTATAACTTCTAAAATTTCTTTTGCTAAAACTTTATTTTCATCTATATCATTATTTATTTTTATAACGTCTAATCTTTCAATAATAGCATTATAACATTTACCATCAGTTAGATCCGTCGATAATTCACAGTCTATATTTGTTGGTGTGAGATTTTTTAACGCTACAAACATTAAATTTTTTTCACTTTTATCGTCTTCACCTTCGAGTAATAATGCTTCTAATAATCCATAAATATTTATTGCATTCGTAGAATCAATTTCTGAAATATAACCTTCAAATTCTACAATTACTTTTGTTTTTTCAGCAACATCAAACCATTCTTCTTGAAGCTTTTGAACATACATGAGAGATTTTAGTCTATATTCTTTCGGTAATTTTTTAATTTCTGATTTTAATTCTTCGATAGTGATTTGTTCAGATTCAGTAACTCCTTTGAATTCAATACTATTAATATCAATTTCTTCATCATTAATATATTCCTTAATGATAAGTAATTCTTGTGAATCTAATATATTCCCTTCAATATCATAACCTATGATATTAATGCTTTGATTTTTTGTATCATTTAATTTAATTTCAAGAATTGAATCATTTTTTCAGTATGATAATGAAATATCTTTATCATCATCTTTTCCTCAATTTAAATTAGAGTCATACTCCATATTTGTATCCAGAGTAAAATCAGTCAAACTATTATCTACCGTTCATTTTGACTCCCCTAAATACAAGAATAATTTTTGTTTATCATCAATAATAGTAATTGTATTTTCTTTTATCTCTTGATTAGAAAATATTACAATTCATTCTTTTCTTGCTGCAATTAAATTTTTAACATTTTTCTTTATGTTAAATTTTTTAGTTTCAGTTTTTATTCATTCTTTCAATTCTAATGATATATCATATGAACCTTTACTCTCATCAAAAGTATGAATAAAGGCAGTTGAATCTGATACTTTAGTTCCAGCTCATAAATTCCATTCTATAGAATCTATTTTTCAAATACTTGTATTAAATATTGCAAATTTATTACCAATAGATACATAATCCATATTTGGTTTTAATAGATTTGATACATTCATAGTTATACTCTTTGTATTACTATATCCTTTATATTTAGCTTTAACTTTAGCATAAAATTCTCATGATCTTTCATATGTATAAGATATACTTGGAGTATTCGTTTTTTGTTCATAAAAACCATCTCCATCTAAATCCCATGAATATTCTGCTTTTTTTGATAAATTATACCCTAATATATTTTCAACCTCTGCTGAAAATACTACTTCTTCTCATACTGAGATAGATGAATCATTTACTGTTAAATTTACTAGAGGAACATTAATATTATCTCATGTAAGAGTAATAAAATATTTTGATCCGGTAATTTCTTCAGAAGAAACCCTTACTTCATTATTATCTTTCATAAGTACAACGAAGTAATAATTTCATGTTACTTTAGGTAATACAAATGTAGTATTTGATTGTTTTGTTGCTCTAAAATCTTGAGGTTCTGGGTCAATATCAGTATAATAATACCATAAGTATGATTGAATAACACCATCTAAATCTTTAGCTCCTAGTGCTGAAACTTTTACGACTACTGGATCAGCTGTACCATCTACAACTTGTACATCAACTGAAGATAATGTTGGTTTTAAATTTTCAACTTTCATCCATGTTTTCAGCTTATTTGTTTGCCCTTTTGTTTTACTTTTAACAGTTAACTGTATAGGAAAACAACCTAATTCATCAAATTTTTGAGTAAAGTTAATACTAGAAAAGTATTTATTTTGCCCTAATTTCCAAGAATAAGTTAAACCTGTATTTTTCCCGGTTACATCTATACTTTCATCTGCAGAAAAACTTACAGTTCCTGCTCTATCAACAACATATGCACTTTCACCATAACATGCTCATGCTTGTGTTTCAACTTCATTTCCTTGAGTATTTTTTACATTAATATACGCTAAAGGTCTATTTGAATCTCAAATATACACTTTTTTAAAATATGTATTAATCTTATCATCAGAATCAGATACTTCTAATTTAACTGTATAAATACCACTTTCTTTATATACATGTGTAATATTAGAATTTCTACCACTTTTAATATTTCCATCACCAAAATTCCATGCAAAAACACTTGCTTCTGGAGAATCAGCTTGAAAATTTATTGGTGTTTCCCTTTGAGTAACTCTTGGGTAAGCTGCAAAATCTAATGATAAAATAGATTTAATTACTACTTTTTTAGTTATTTGTGATGACATTCCTTCAGGATCAGTCACTTGTAATAATACACTATGACTTTCTATTGAATCAAAAGTATAATATCCTACAGAACCGTTAAAACTTGCTCTATCAAGTTCAACTCTTTCACCATCAATTATCCATTCATACCTTAATTTACCATCATCTACTCCATCTAGATCATAACTCTTAGAAGCATCTAAAAGTACTGTATTTGGCTGATGAGAATGTGGTATTCTATAATTATATTCTGCTACTGGTTCACGTGAATTAATATAAATAATTTTTGTATCAATATCAACTTCTCATGATGATTCTGTAACTTTTAATTTAACATTATATTTACCCTTTTTTGGGAAACTATAAGTAAATGTTTTTCAACTTTTATTAAAAATTTGTTTATCAAAATCTATATCTATGATTTCCCAATCATAACTTAGATTATCATCTGAACCTGTAGGTTTAGCTGAAAATGTAAATTTATCTCCTAAATATCATTGTTCTTGAGAAGCATTAACCGTTGCTATTGGATCATGAACATTGATAGTAAACTTTCTTTCGACTGTTTTTCATTCATTCGTTCTCAATTTTAATGCAACCGTATATTCTCATTCTTTAGAGTATTTGATTCTTTCTATTTCTGGTTCACCAGTGTTTGTACGTTCAACACCATTACCAAAATCCCATTCAGTTTTTGTAAACTTAGCTCCACCTGTTGGAGTAGAACTTGTTGCATCAAAAACTAAACCATATCATGCTTCTTCTGGAGTAAATTTTAATTCATCTTTATCTCTGAGTGTATCACTATTAACTTTAATAATAAGTGATGCTATTTTTTCTTTTACAACAATATCAGCTCTAGAACGAAATGGTAAAACATCTGTAAACCCTTTTGAATTTTTATGTGATGATGTTACATCTAAGAATGCTGAAAATGTACCTTCTTCTCTAAAAACATAATGAATAGATGGTTTATTACCGATTACTTTTCTTTTTCACGCATCATCAATCCACCAAACATAATTATATTCTGGTATTTTCGTACCTGTTTCATCTCTTACACTCCCTCTTAGAGTAACACTCATTGGTGCATTCCCTTTTTCAGGTGTAGCAGTTACACTCCCCTTAATAGATTTAATATTTACATCTTCTAAATAATTATCTAATGCATCAACTAATCCTAAATACATTGTATCATTTGCTGGATATTTTGCTGATTTAGCTAATGCTATTTCTAATTTTTTATATAAATTCTTATTAATAAGATTATCAGGAAGGTAGTTATAACTCTCTTTTGCAATTTTATAAATATCTACAATTGTAGATTCTTTTACAGATCATGCTACTTCAAAATCATTTCTTAGTGTAAAAAATTGTTCTGTAAGTTTGTATCTGTATTCATTAAACGTTCAAAGGTCCACCGTTCTTAATTTAGTGAACGCTGTATCTCAAGATGAATTCGCTGCAAAAACAGCAGAAATATTTCCGCTTAGTATTGAGAAAACACAGAGTATTACGAGGATTTTTTTCATCATAACTTTTTATTACCAAATAGTTTATTCCTTTTTATAGTACCATACTTCAAAATACCACGCAAAATATCAGACTCAATAATTATAAGAATATCTTGACATATTTTATTTTTATACTGAATAGTTAAATGTTATTTATACAAAAAAAGAAATAAAATATTATATTTATTAAAAAATATTCTTATATACATTTTATATACTTTTTATAAAAAAACATTTGCATTAATATTTTTTTAGCTATAATTTTATTGCACATATATATACTATTATAACATAAACTTAGTAAGATGGACTTAAATAAAGCACAAGTAATTGGTAGGATTACACAAGAAGTAGAATTAAAACAAACTCCTAACGGACAAAACGTAACGAGCTTCTCTATTGCTACAAATAGAAATTGGACTGATTCGAGTGGAATGAAACAAGAACAAGTAGAATTTCATAATGTAGTTCTTTGGGGTAAATTAGCTGAAATTGCTGGACAATATGTTCAAAAATGAAGTAAATTATTCATGGAAGGAAGACTTCAAACAAGATCATGGGAAGCACAAGACGGAACAAAAAGATATAGAACAGAAATCGTAGGTGAAAATATGATTATGTTAGATAATAAAACTGATTCTAAACCAGGTGAATTCTCAAAACCAGGAGCATCTACAAATGATACTCCCGCAGTAAAAAGAACAACTCCAAAACAAGAGGAAGAAATCTCAGTAGAAGATATTCCATTTTAATAAACATTTCAAAACCCCTAAGAATTATTCTTAGGGGTTTTTATTCTTTTTTCATATTGACAAATATTTACACTAAGTATAATATTGTAACTTTCCAAAATAGAAAAAAATAAAAATGAAAAAAATAGAAAATTTACTCAAATTAAGAAATTTTCAATATATAAATTTTGAAGAAACAAATGAATTAATTAGTATTACTTTTAGAAAAAAACATCTATTAAGTGCATCTAATTTAATGATATATATACCAAAAAAAATCTACACTGGTATATTGTTAACAGATAAAGATAATTTCGCTATAAAATTGGCATATTTTTTAAAGAACGATATTAATTTCGACATAGACATTGTATTTACAAAAAATAAATGGTTACTAATCTGTAATGAAAATAGTATCGAGACAACTCTAAATTTAGATAAAATACAATTTATAATTCAAGAGTTGATAAAAAATCCTAAAGAAGCACTCAATGAGGTTTTTAAATTATTAAAAAATCTTATTTCACTCCCGGCATAAGTCGGGTTTTTATTTTTCCTTGTTTTTGCTTTACAAATCTAATATTTTTCATAAAATCCTTGCAGACTTTTAGACTATAAAAATATAGATAAATAATGGATTTATACGGAATTTTGGGAATAGAAAAAAATGCTAATAAAGATGAAATCAAAAAAGCATATAGAAAACAAGCAATGAAATATCATCCTGATAGAAATAGTGGTGATAAAGAAGCTGAATCTAAATTTAAAGAAGTAAACGAAGCATACTCTACTCTTTCTGATGATAGTAAAAGACAACAATATGACATGTATGGTTCTGCATGATGAGCAGCTGGATGAAATCCTTTTGGTGGATGATTTTGAGGAAGTGCACAAGGAGCTGATTTTTGAGATATCTTTGAATCATTTTTTGGTTGAGCAAGAAATGGTGGATCAAGACAAAGAAGAACAGAATATAAAGGTGAAGATTTAGAATATAATCTAAATATAGATCTAAAAACAAGTATCTATGGAACAAATGAAACAATTGAATTCAAAAAAAGAGAATCATGTGGTACATGTAATGGAGATGGATGAAGTGGAAAAACTACCTGTACAAAATGTAATGGTCATGGTCAAGTAACACAAACATCTCAAAGTATTTTTGGTACTATTCAACAAACAGTAACTTGTGATCAATGTAGTGGTTCAGGTGAGTCATTCAAAGATATCTGTAATGATTGTCATGGAGAAAAAAGAAAAGTTGTAAAGAAAAAAATAGATATTGAAATTCCAGCATGAATTGATAATGGAATGATTATAAAAATGACTGGTGAATGAAATGATGGTGTTGGAACAAAACAATGCGGTGATTTATATATCAAATTTACAATTCCTAGTGAAGAAAAAGGTTTAGAAAGAGATGGTGTTAACTTATATTACACAATAGAAGTTGACGTTATTGAAGCTATATTAGGTACAAATAAAGATTTTGTATTACCTATTATTGGAAAAAGAAATATAGAAATTAAATCTGGAACTTCTCATGGAACAATCATTAAAATAAATAATGATGGTGTAAAACATATAGATTCTGAAGAAAAATGAGATTTGATCATTACTGTAAATATAAAAATACCAAAGAAACTTTCAAAAAAAGAAAGAGATCATTATGAAGCAATTGCTACAGAAAAAAAGTTAAACGTAAACAAAGGTTGAATCTTTGAAAAGATATTTAAATAATTTCCTCCTAAAAAAACTAATTTAGTTTTTTTAGGATTTTTTAATACAAAAATATGAAAAAAATCCAAAAATACATTACTCCACTATTTGTTATATTTTTCTTTATTTTATTAAGTATTCAACAATGAGAAGAATATTATAATTTTCATATAGAGAAAAAACAAAATATTCAGCATCAAGAAAATATATCTAATAAACTAGATAATTTTTCATTAGATCAAATAAAAGAAATAAACAATTTATCAATATATAGAACTCCAAATCTTTCTTTGTTAGATCAAATAGTTAGTGAGATAAATAATGCTCAATCGAGAGTATTATTAGAAACATATATATTAACAGAGACTAGAATACAACAGGCACTCAAAGATGCATTTAATAGATGAATAGATGTTCAAGTTATATTAGAAAAAAATCCATATATGGCTTATAATATAAATAACAAATCTTTTAATAATCTTGAAAAATCATGAATCCCAATAGTTTGGTCAGATAGTGAAGATTATAGTTTTAATCATTCAAAATTTATTATTATTGATAATTATTTCTATATTTCTACTGGAAACTATAGTTATTCTACATTTAAATATAATAGAGATTTTTTTATGAAGTCTGATGATCCAGAAATACTAGATAAAATTCTAAAAATTTATAATCATGATTATATTTGAGAAAAAAAAGATTTTTATCATCCTAACATTGTATTAAGTCCTTTTAATTCAAGATCTATATTTGAAAAATATTTTCTCTCTGCAGAAAAAACTATAGACTTATATTTTCAATATTTCAAAGATGAAGAACTAGTAAACACTCTTATCAATCAACAAAAATCTTGAATACAAGTCACTGCAATAATTCCTAAAACAGCATTAGAAAGTAATTCAGATGTAATAAATAATATGCAGAAATCTTGAATAAAATTTCATATTATGACTAAGAAAAAAATGCATTCTAAAGTTATAATAATAGATAAAAAATATGGATTTATCTGAAGTATTAATTTTTCTAGCTATAGTTTAGATCAAAATAGAGAACTCTGATTATTAATAAAAAACAGTCGTATTATCAAAGAACTTCTAGATTATTATCAAGATGATATAGCCAATAATACAGTAAAAAAATAATTTTACTAAAAGCCAAGCTAAAATAAAATAATATCTTTACAAGGCTCTTCATAAAAGTATTATTTTATATAAATTAAAGACTAAACAAATATAATGCAAATTATCTCAAAAATATTTCTATTTTTCATAAGCTCTATATGTCTATTTTTTCTTGTTTTTTTTACTTTTATCATTCCTTCATATGATCAGCAAGTGAAAAATCAATATAAAGTAACTCAGACAGGGACATATGAGATTTTATGAGAATTAAACAATTATGACATACAAAAGAGTCCAGGCTCTTGAGAATCCTCAAAATTAAAAATGCATAACCTTTCTATATGAAATAATATATATTTTTATCAAGGTATCATTGAAAGTGATACAAACAATAATATTAACTTATGAACTTGAATATACTATTTTGATATAAATTCATTAAACTTTAATAAAACAATTAGTATAAATTGATCAATAATTCAAGCTCAATGACCTGGATGATTTATCATAAATACTCAGCATAAAATTCAAAGAAGTATTTATTCAATAAGTTCTAAAGTTGCAATTAAATTATATAATGAATCATTATCAGAAGAAGAGTCTACATTAGTAGACTTGTATCCAAATATGTTTCTTATGTATAATCCTGGATTAAATAAACAAATCATCAATGCAGATCTATTAAGAATACAGAATGTACAGTATTTAGACATGATTAATTCTCCATTATATATTGAAGCACTTGATGATAATTGAGAAAAATATCAAGATTTACATAATGATATTAAAAAATATGTATTTTTTCAAAAAGAAGAAAACTATGATTTTATAAAAAAAATATTTTCTTTCAAAAAATATCAAGAAAAAAAAGCTAAAGCTATATTTGTACAGTTATCTAAAAATAATTTTTATAACTTCCCTTGAGAGTCTTATATAATAAAGTATTATTCTTATTTTCTAAATGAAGAAAAGAAGAAAGTTTATTATAAAAATCTTATTTTAAAAGAATTAATATGAATATTAAATTCAAATAATAATAATAATAATACGAATCAAAATAATTTCGATGAAAATATTAAAATATTAAAAGAAATTAACAGTCTCGAATTTGAAGAAATTAAAGATACTATTAATTTCTATTATGAAAATATTTTATTATCTCAAAAACAATCCCCTCAATTGTTAATTGATATAACAAAACTAGTATCAAAATTAGATAATAGAGATTTTACTTCTAGTTATGATTCACTTATTGTATTACGTAATATTTATTCAAAATATCATAATTGAGAAATTTCTTCTTTTCATAAAAGTCTCAATGCTTTTATTGATCAATATAAAGTTCAAATGAATATGTCAATTTATGATGAAAATCATAGAATTCATAATTATTTTCTATTTTATTTAAAAAATATTCTTATTGCAGATTTTTCAAAAGTAAAAGACCATAATGAGATAATTACACTCTTTAATAAATATACAGATATTAAAAGTGTGTTTATTGAAAAATGAAATGACATTACAAGAAAAACCGCACTCTTTGATAATGCTTCACTATTAAAAGTTTTTGTAGATATTACAAAAATAAATTTCTTTCAAAAAGATAGAGATGATAAAGATTTATTAATTCTTCTAAAACCAGCATGAATCACTAATCAAAATTATTTAATATTATATAAAAATTTAACTACTTTATTAACATTTTACGAAAAAAATCAATATTTTATTGAAAATAGCAATAATAGAAAAGATAAAATTTTAAGTTTAAGTTATAGTAAATATAGTACTGAATTAGATGAATATTTTTTAGCATTAAATAATTATAATGATTATTTATTAAAATATGATGATATTTGAGATCCTATACCTGAAGGAACTACAGAAGAATTAGGTTTAGATAAATTAGATGCTATATTATTCTTAAAACAATTTAATTGAGTCTCATCCATTGACACAGACATTCAAATAAGAGATTATTCTTATTGTTTACAGCCTATTGAAGAGTATGATACTCCTGTGAGTAATGTTAAAGATTGATATTGTTATAAAATATGAAATTTATCTATTAGTTGATTTATATTTTCATTTATATTAACTCCAAGTGAAGGTAATTCTATAACATACCTTAAATATAAAGACAGAGAATGAACAGATGTATCTCTAAATATTAACTATCAGATGGACCAATTGAAAGAGGATATGTTCATACAATATCAAAGATCTCAAAGTTCAGATAAAGATCAATATGATTTCAGTAAATTCTTTAGTAATAATTTTATTAATAAAAATATTACTCCTGAAAATGAGAATGTAGTTACTGTAGAAGAAATTGATCCATTTACTCCACCAAAATCTAATGATTCTTTTCAAATCAGAAAATTAAAACTCACATTACTATGAAAAAACAGTTATTTAGAAAAAATAAGAGATATATTACCTATTTCATATGATTACTTAATAGTTGAACGTGAGGATGATAAATATAACATAAATGTATTTCCAACAAATTTTGAGTTATCTGTCAAAGGGACTTCTATAACAAATAAGTTTTATTGAAAATTTCAGTGAAAATATTCTTATGGTACAAATGTTTCTAATAATACATTTAAAGATTCTTCTATCTTAATATACGATAAAAATGATAGAATTAATTCTACTTTTTTACTGAATGAAACTGCAATCAATATAAATTGAGAGTACCCTATTTTAGAAACAGAAGAAATATTAACAAAATTATTATTCCCTTATGGAAAAATAGAAAATATCTATAATGTTATTTTTAATAAATTTCCAACAACTGATTTTAACATTACATATAATATCAAAGACAATACTGTCTCATACGATCCTAAAAATTCATATTTATTTATATATAATATGGAATGATTAGTTGATATTTATAAAAATAATTCTAAAATAGAGACAATAACATACAATACATTAAATACTTACTTAAAAAACATACAATAAATTATGAAAAAAAATACAATAACAAGAATTATAGCAGGGCTTGCTTTCTTTTGAATAGTTCTTTCTATTCTCTCAACATGACTATTACTTATTTTTAGTGAACCTCAAACTCATGAGTTTAGTCCTGAACAACTAGCTGAAATTCAAAAAATGATTGATTCTCAAACATGAGCAACTTCTGCTTCTGGAGAATTAATTATTCCAGAATTAAATATATCTGATGAAGTAGAAATATTAGAAGAAACTAAATAAGTTTATCCAATTGGGATAAACTTATTTTTTTCTTTTAAAATAGCGTTTGAATTCTATAAAAAATCATTATGATATGTTCAGAAAAAAGAAAATAATTTTTTGAATATAATAAATGAACTTAAATACAAGAATAACTGGTCCTGCTGGAGCATGAGTAAACTCAACGGTAGATATTATATCGAGTTTATATGCTGAACTGTGATACGACGTAATCACTGATATTGAATACGAATCTAGAATTAAATGATGAGTAAATTATTTTGATGTAAATATTTCTGACATGAAAGAATTATTTTTAACAAAATACTCTGATATAATTCTTGCTTTTAATGCTGATAGTTTACAAAAACAACTTCACAGTCTTAAAAAAGGATGAACTATTATTATTAATAATAAATGGCTCAAAAAAATTACAGAAGATCTATCTGATTATCAAATATTAGATTTAGAAATTTCTGACAAATACGACAATACATATTTATTGGGTATTTATGCTCTGTATTTAAATCTAGATTTAAATATCATTTTAGAAAAAGTAGAAACTGTTTTCGCTAGAAAATGAGAAGAAATCGTAAATAAAAACAAAGATATTATTAAAAATATTTTTGAAACATATATTATTTCTAAAAAATCTAATATTTCTCTCTCGAGAGTAGACGATGC
>Ga0233426_10001564_pt1 | contig 20649 bp, 23 predicted proteins | sample SI_118_April2016_6_FD_179875 | JGI IMG/M metagenome (GOLD analysis project Ga0233426, IMG submission 179875) | Seawater microbial communities from Saanich Inlet, British Columbia, Canada - SI_118_April2016_10_MG | ecosystem: Environmental > Aquatic > Marine > Inlet | place: Canada: British...
ATTTTACTATTTAAAACAAATAAAAAAAGATACAATATTGTATCTTTTTTTATTTCATATTCCCCAATTTTAATTGAGCAATACATTTTAGTAGCATATCTTCAGCTTCTATGAATTTTTCCATATCAACTTTATCTTGTGCATTTTTATATTTTTCCATTAGAGCAAGTGCTTCGTTTCTAGCTCTTTCTGCTTTATCAAGGTCTAGATCATCAATATCAACCAGCATATCTGCCATGATTTTAACTGAACTATTACTTATTTCAACTACACCAGATCAAATAGCAAAATCATCTCTTTTATCTGTACCATGTTTATCTTTATAAACAACATACATAGTAGATGGTTTAATACTCGTTAATAGTGGAGCATGATCTTCAAGGACAGTTATTTCACCAATACCTGTCATTAAAGTAGCAGAAGATACCGTATCAGAAGAAAACACTTCTCCTCAGAATGATAAGATTTTTAATTCCATTTTAGAAATGTTTAAAAATTATTTAGTTTCTTCTAGTGATTTTTCATATTTAGCAACAACTGAATCTAGATCTTTTTTATAAAGGAAGAATCCTTCAGGAATATGATCTACATCACCGTTAAGTATTTTTCTAAAACCAGCAACCGTATCTGTTGATTTAGCATAAACACCTTTAGCACCAGTAAATTGTTCAGCAACATGGAAAGCTTGAGATAAGAAATTTCTAACTTTTCTTGCTCTGTTTACTGTTAATTTATCTTCATCAGATAATTCATCCATACCTAGAATTGCAATAATATCTTGTAATTCTTTATATTTTTGAAGTGTTTTTTGAACTGATCTAGCAACATCGTAATGTTCTTCACCAACAACAGCTGGATCTAATACAGTAGATGTAGAATCTAGTGGATCTACAGCTGGATAGATACCTAATTCTGCAATTGATCTATTTAATACAATTGTTGAATCTAGATGGGCAAAAGTAGCAGCAGGAGCTGGATCTGTTAGATCATCAGCAGGAACATAAACTGCTTGTACTGAAGTGATTGAACCATCTTTAGTAGATGTAATTCTTTCTTGTAGAGCACCCATATCAGTAGCAAGAGTAGGTTGATACCCTACAGCAGAAGGGATTCTACCTAATAGTGCAGAAATTTCTGATCATGCTTGAGTATATCTAAATATATTATCAACAAAGAATAATACATCTTTCTTTTCTCTATCTCTGAAATGTTCAGCCATAGCTAAACCAGTTAGAGCAACTCTTGCTCTAGGACCTGGAGCTTCGTTCATTTGACCGAAAACCATTGCAGTTTTATCAATAACACCAGTATCACTCATTTCATGAAATAAGTCATTCCCTTCTCTTGTTCTTTCACCTACACCAGCAAATACTGAGTAACCTCCGTGACCTTGAGCAATATTATTAATAAGTTCTTGAATAATTACTGTTTTCCCTACACCGGCACCACCGAAAAGACCAACTTTTCAACCTTTAAGCATAGGTGCAATTAAATCAACTACTTTAATACCAGTTTCGAAAACTTCAGCAGTAGTAGTTAAATCAGCAAAAGCAGGAGCTTCTCTATGAATAGGATCCATATGTTCTGTTTTTAATGCTGGCTTTCCATCGATAGGATCTCCAATTACATTAAACATTCTCCCAAGTACTTGTTCTCATACTGGAACTCTAATAGGACTTTCAGTAGCTTCTACATCCATTCCTCTTTTTAAACCATCAACGTTATTCATCGCAATAGTTCTCACTGTTCCATCACCAAGTTGTTGTTGAACTTCAAGAACAACTTTTTGTTGCGAACCGACAATATTTAATGCATCATAGATAGCAGGAACATATCCTCCATCGTATTTTACATCGATTACTACTCAAACGATTCTAGTAATTTTTCAAATTTTCATTTGTGAATTTGGTAAATTTATAAAAAATTTTATTTATTCCACTATCAGTGAATTTTATTTAATTTCTTTATCAATATATATCTTCATTTCTTCATCAAAAGCATTTTCTTCTTTTGTTTGCTTTACTTCTACTTGTTTTATTACTTTTTTAATGATTATTTTTTCTTCAGTTTTAATTGTTTCTTTATTTCAAAGAGAAACGTAGAAAAATCTTCTGAGAATAAATGTAATCAAAGTAATAAATCAAACTGTTGCGATGGCTAATGCCATATGTATTGGATGTTCTGATCCAGGTACAGTATTTCAGCCTTTTACCATAATGAGACCAAATATAAAATTTTCTATTATTATTGCTACAAGAGCATATAAACAGAATAAACATACATTTGCAATAATTCTTAACATTGTTGCTATAAATCTCATAATTAAAGTTATTAGTAAATAATTTTATATATAATAATACTTTTAATCGCATTGTAAAGTTAGACTATACATCTTTCATTGATTCTACACCTGCCGTTATTTCAGAAACTTCCTGAGTAATAATTGCTTGTCTAGCTTTATTGTATTTCAAAGTTAATTTATTTGCTATTTTTACAGCTGATTCGTTAGCATTTTTCATTGCAATCATACGAGATGAATGTTCTGAAGCTTTTGATTCAAGTAAAATATCATAAAAAATCATATCAAGAATCATAGGAATTACTTCATTAGCTAGTGCTTCTGGAGTAGGTTCTAAATCATAACTATTGATATCACCCATTGCTTGTATTTCTTTTTCAAGATCAACATAGTCTTCAACAATATGAGTCAGGTATTTTTTAATTTCATCTGAATCAATTGGTAAAGATATTTTAGCAACTGGAACTTGTTTAATAGTATTTATATAGTGGTTGTAGAATACAACAACTTTTTTATATTTTCCAGATAAGAATTCTTCTCTGAATAAATTTGAAATGTTTTTTGTAAAAAGTGGTTCGATATTATCAGTAAAATCAGCTGAATAATCTGCAATAAGTTTATTACCAGTTTTAGCTACAAAATTTGCAGCTCTCTTCCCTACAGCAATAAATTCTAGATCTTCACCAGTTTCTTTGATATAACTGTTCACTTTTTTCATAACATTTACGTTATAACCTCCACAAAGACCTTTGTTTGAAGTTATAACCAAAGCTAATGTTTTATCTCATTTACCTTCATTAAATAAAGGAAAATCATCTAAATATCATTCAACTTTGAGAAAGATTTTTAACATTTCCAATACAAAGTCTCTTTTACCTAAAGCAAGATCTTGAGCTTTTTTCATCTTTACAGTTGAAATAAGTTCCATTGCCTTAGTAATTTTCCCAGTATTTTTAATAGATCAAATCTTTCTTTTTATCTCTTTTGCATTAGACATAAAAAGTTTAAGTTAAAAATTAATTTTTAGTATCATCGTTTATATGTTTTTTAAATCATGTAAACTTTGAAAAGTATAGATAAATGATATTTAATCAAAGATAAATAAAAATTGTGAAATTCAAAATATAATCTGAATATGACAATTCATTATTAATTGAATTAGTTATATAATCAATAGAAACCATTCCGGCTAATATTAATAATATACTATTAATTAAGATTAAAAATATTCTCATAATTAAATATATTAAATATTATTTATTAATTTCTACTACTTTATTGATAACTTCAACTAATTTAGCTTCAGTATCTTCTTTGATAACTTTATCAGCAACAATAGCTTTTAAGATAGTTTTTTCATCTTCAAGAGCAGTGTAAAGATCTTGTTCAAATTTAGTAACTTTTGAAGTTGCAATAGAGTCAAGATGACCTTTTGCACCAGCAAAGATTGAACAAATTTGTTTTTCAACAGTAACAGGAGCATAAACACCTTGTTTTAATAATTCCATCATTCTTTCACCTCTATCTAGTTGCGCTTTAGTAGTAGCATCTAAATCAGAAGCAAATTGAGAAAATGCAGCTAATTCTCTATATTGAGCAAGGTCTAACTTTAGAGTACCAGATACTTTTTTCATACCTTTTACTTGTGCAGCACCTCAAACTCTTGATACAGATAAACCAACATTAATTGCAGGTTTTTGACCAGCGTTGAATAAATCAGATTCTAAGAATATTTGACCATCTGTAATTGAAATAACATTTGTTGGGATATATGCAGATACATCTCATGCTTGTGTTTCAACAATTGGAAGAGCAGTCATTGAACCGTTTCCTAATTCATCGTTTAATTTTGAAGATCTTTCTAGTAATCTAGAGTGAGTATAAAATACATCACCTGGATAAGCTTCTCTACCTGGTGGTCTTCTTAGTAATAATGACATTTCTCTATAAGCATTTGCTTGTTTAGTAAGGTCATCATATACAATTAATGAGTGTTCACCTTTGAACATGAAATATTCTGCCATTGCACAACCTGCATATGGAGATAAAAATTGCATAGATGCTGGATCAGATGCTCCTGCAGCTACAACGATTGTATATTCCATTGCACCTCTTTTTGTAAGTTCGTTTACAATTCTTGCAATTTTTGCTTCTTTTTGACCAATAGCTACATACACACATGTAACACCTTGACCTTTTTGATTTAAAATTGCATCAATAGCAACTTGAGTTTTACCAGTTTGTCTATCACCGATAATAAGTTCTCTTTGACCTCTCCCAATTGGGACAAGAGCATCGATTGCTTTAATACCAGTTTCCATAGGTTCATGAACAGATTTTCTATCCATAACACCTGTAGCAACGTTTTCAACTGGTCTAGTTTGAGTAGTTTTAATTTCACCTAATCCATCGATTGGAGAACCAAGTGCATCTACAACTCTCCCAACCATTTCTGGTCCTACTGGAACTTCTAAAATTTTTCCAGAAGCCGTAGCTTTTTCTCCTTCAGAGATTTTTTGAAAACCTTCAAGAACTACTATACCAACAAAATGTTCTTCTAAGTTCAGAGCAATACCTCTTGCACCTGATTCAAAAGTAACAACTTCGTTATATGCAACGTTTCTTAATCCAGAAACTTTTGCAACACCATCTCATAAATAGAAAACTTCACCTACATTTTCTACTTCAGGAGTAATGTCTGTAGAATCAATTCTAGTTTCTATTTCACTAATAATATTATTTAGTAAGTCGTTTGACATAAAACTATATTTAAAAGTAAATAAAATAATTATTTTTTAATTGATTTTTCAATTTTTGAAAAACTAAGATCAACCATAGAATCATCTAGGTATACTTTAATTCCTCATTTTAATGTGTCTTTTGAGATAAATTTTATTTTATCTCTGAGTACATCTAATTCAAAAGCTTTTTTATAAACACTTTGAGCTTGTTCCCAAGCCATATCTTCAGAAACTGAACTAAAATGTTCAACAACAAGAAGTGATTCTCAAGAATGTTTTCTATCAAATAGTTCTTCTCATCTATTTCCAAGCTTTTTTTTCAAATCTTGATAAAGTTTTAACTCTGATAAAAGATTTTTTAATCCTTTTTCATCAAGATTTTGTACTTTATTTAATAAAGCTGTTTTATCCATAATTGTAAAAAGATTATATTATTTTAAAGCTTCTAGTTCTTTTTCCATAAAATCTTTGTTTGCAGATTCTTTGCTAAACATTTTTTCGTTTAATCTTAAAGAAAGATTAACAACTTTAGATTTCATTTCATTCATCATAGAAAGTTTTTCTTTTTCTATATTAGCTCTAGCATTACCTAGAATAGAATCCGCTTCCATAGAAGCTTTTTCTTTTGATTTTTCAACATTTTTCTTTGCAATACCATCAGCATTTGATTCAATTTCAAGTGCTTTGTTTCTTGCAGAGATAATTAATTCTTCTGCTTGTTTTTCAGCAGCTTCAATTTTTTCTTTCACTTGAATTTCAGCATCATCGAATTTACTTAAGTGTGCTCTACGCTCTTCAATAGCTTTAACTATTTTTTCACCTAAGAAATGTTTAAAGATGAAGAATAAAATTCAGAAATTTATCATTTGAGCGATTACTACACCCAATTTTAAATCATCCATAAATTCAAATTAATATTAATAAGTATTATCCAATAACTTTAGTAACTTCTTCTGCTACTTTCGAAGCATCGTTTATTACTTTAAAAGCAATAATCATACCGTATATTGCTACAACTTCTACAAGTGCAACAAATAATACCATAAATGCCATTACTTTCCCTTTTTGTTCTGGGTTTTGGTTGATACCTTTAATAGCACCTTTAATCAATAACCCTTCACCAACACCAGCACCAAGACCAGCTAAACCTATAGCAAGACCTGCACCAATAGCAGCAACTCCACTTAATACTTCTGCATCAAGAATTTGGAAAGCAACAATTAAAGCATAGATAGCTGCTGATTCTACAAGTGCAACCCCTAGAATAGAAACCGTTAATAGGAAACTAATCATTTTAGGATTTTTACCCATAGTTTTAAGAGATTCTTCTGAAAGATATCCTCTCCCAATACCAACACCAAGACCAGCTACACCAATTGCAAGACCAGCACCTAATGCTACTAATGGATCTAAACCTTCAGCACCACTTATTTGGAAAGCAATAATTAACCCATAGATTGCAGTAACTTCTACTAATGCTACGAATAATACCATAAATGTAAGGATTTTACCTTTGATTTGTGGATTTCTAGCAATAGCTGACATAGCTCCTGAAACCAGAATACCTTCACCAATACCTGCACCTAAACCGGCAAAACCGATTGCAGCACCTGCACCAGCAGCAGCATATAAAGCTAAATCTTTAGCGAGTACATCAAATGCAACAACTAAACCATAAATGGCCGCTGATTCAACTAATGCGATACCTAGGATAGTAACAGTCAAGAAGAAAGAAATCATTTTTTCTCTTTTTCCCATCATTTCCATAGCTTTTTCAGCTAAGATACCTTCACCAATTGCAACACCAAGACCAGCTAAACCAACAGCTAACCCCATACCTAAGAATGCTTCTGGAACTGCTCCAGTGAAACCTTCTTTGAAAGCTTCATGTCCTAAGATATTAAATGAAATAACTAAACCATATATAGCAGCTGATTCAACTAATGCGATAAATAGAACCATAAATGTCATGATTTTTCATTTCATTTCAGGATTTTTATCCATAGCAGTGATAGCACCTGCGATAAGTTTTCATTCACCAACTCAAGCACCAAGACCAGCTAAACCTATAGCAAGACCTGCACCAATAGAAGCAGTTAATGAAATAGTTTGTGAGTCTAAAATTTGAAACGCAACAATTAAACCATAGATTGCAGCTGATTCAACAAGTGCAATACCAAGAATTGTTACTGTTAGAAGAAATGACATCATTTCTTTTCTTTTTCCTATAACTTCTACAGCTCTTTTAGCAAGAATACCTTGACCGATAGCAACACCGATACCAGCTAAACCTACAGCTAGTCATGGACCGATGTAATTAACTAATTCCATACATACAAAGAATTAAAAAATAAATAATTATATTAATGTACTTTCGCTACTTTAATAAAAATCGCGATAAGTAATGGGAATACTAATGCTTGAATGAAAGCAACTAAAAGTGCTTGCAAGTGTAATATGATAGGCCCAAGAACTGGGAATTCAAATCAAATTAAGTTTGTTGTTAAAGCTGAAACAGCTCAAACTAACATAACCATTAATAGTCCACCTGATGTAACATTCCCAAATAATCTGAATGATAACGAAATTATTTTCGCACCATGACCAACTATTTCTAAAGCCCCTAAGAACATAGAAATAATAATATCAAATGTTTTCACCAATAAGAATACAGGTAAATCTATATACTTAGGCAGATTCCCTCTTTCGAATGGAATATAATTTTTTCATCCAATCGGAGCATATTCATATATAGCCTTCCAGAAACCTAAGAATTTGAATTGTTCATATATAACAATTACAACTCAGATTACAGCCATAGCAACATTGAAGTTGATATCAGCAGTAGGAATTTTAATAAAATGCTCTAATTCATGACCAAATATATTTAAGAAAAATTCTAAGAATGATCCTAAAATATTAGAGAAAAGAATAATGAAAAATAATAATGTAATATACATTTTCGTCCATCTCTTTTCTTCTGTCCCCAAAATGTCTTCAAAAAATTCAAATATTTTTTCAAAAAACATCTCGAAAAACACCATAAAACTTGAATTTCTCCAAGCTTGAAATGCCAGCATAAACAAGCCAATAATAGCAAGTTCTACACCAAGTCCAACGATTACTCCTGGATGTGTGTATAATGACAACATTTCGTCAAAAATTTTGTCCATATTGTTCTTCTCTGTTAAAGTTAAAAAACGCTAGGAGTATATTAAAAAAAAGCTATATTGCAAATAGTTTTTAACATCAAATTCGACAAAAAAAAGAAGTAAATATTTACTTCTTTTTTTGTTTATATTTTGTGTTTTTAACTCAATATTTGAAATGCTACAATTAATCCATAAATAGCTAATACTTCAATTAATGCTAGAAATAATACCATGAAGGCAAGATCTCTCGATTTAAGTGAAGGATTTCTATACATACTACAGAATGTTCATCCTACTAACATACCTTCTCAGATACCAGCACCAAGAGCAGCTAACCCTATTGCAGTACCTGCTCATAATCATGCGAGAGCCATTTCTGGAGCTAGACCTAAAACTTGAAAAGCGATAACTAAACCATAAATTGCAGCAGACTCAGCTAATGCTACTCATAGAATAGTAGTAGTTAAAAACGTAGACTTCATTTTAGATTTTTTTCAAATAACATCCATAGAATATGAAGAAAGGATTCATTCCCCTACTCATACTCATAATCCAGCTAATCAAATTGCTAATCAAGCTCACAATGCAATAAATCAATTTATATCTAGTGATCACAGTATTTGTGTTCATACAACTAGTCCATAAATAGCAACAGATTCGATCAATGCTATAAATAAAATCATAAATGTAAGAATTTTTCTTCTATTTTTAGGATCCATTTTCATTGCTTGCATTGCTTCTCAGACCATTTTTCATTCTCAGATTCATACTCATAATCCAGCTAATCACACAGCTAACCCTACTCATACTGCTGCTAAAGGGTCAATGAAATTTGTACTTAATAATTGCACCCCCATAATTAAACCATAGATTGCGGCTGATTCCACTAATGCAATACCTAATATAGTAACTGTTAAATAATATCCTGAATTTTTAAAATCAGTAGATATTACATCCATAGCTCTACGTGCTAATATTCATTCTCAGATTCATACTCATAATCATGCTAATCATACTGATAATCCTATTCAGATCGATGTAAGCATATTCACATCATTTCACATGATTTGAAATGCCATAACTAATCCATATATTGCAGCTGATTCAATAAGAGCTAAAAACAAAATCATAAATGTAAGTATTTTATTTTTATTTTCAGGAGAAGTTTCAATAGCTTTCATTGCTCATGCAATCATATTCCCTTCTCAGATTCATACTCATAAACCTGCTAATCATACAGCAAGTCACATACCTACAGCTTGTGCTAGATTTAATCCAGCATCTCATATTAATTGGAAACCTATAACTAAAGCATAAATAGCAGCTGATTCAACCAATGCAATACCTAAAATAGTCACTGTTAAAAAATATCATTGCATATGTGGTTTTTCTCACATTGCAATTAACGATGTTCTTGATAATAATCCTTCACCAATACCAACTCATAATCAAGCAGCTCACACAGCAATTCATGCTCATAATGCAGCTAATTCAAATACACTCGTATTATCTAATAATTGAAATGATACAACCAGAGCGTATATTGCAGCTGATTCAATCAAAGCAAGGAATAAAATCATAAATGTCATAATTTTTCTCTTTGACTCTGGGTTTTGTTTCATAGCTTGAAGTGCTCATGAAACCATTTTTCATTCTCATATTCATACTCCCAAACCAGCTAATCAAATAGCTAAACCAATACCTATTGCAGCTAATTCTAAAGTAGCAGTTGAGTTTAATAATTGCATTGAAAGTATAAGTCCATAAATAGCCGCTGATTCAACAAGCGCAATACCTAATATAGAAATAGTTAAGTAAAAACTGTTATTTTCAATATCCTCAGACATAACTTCTAATGATTTTCTTGCAAGAATTCATTCACCTACTCACACTCATAAACCTGCCAATCAGATTGCTAATCATGCTCAAATTGCATAAAATCCAGAAATATTTTCAGCTGTAATTATTTGAAATGATGTAATCAAACCATAAATAGCAGCCGATTCAATCAGAGCTAAGAATAAAATCATAAATGTTAATAATTTCCCTCTATTTTCTGGGTTTTTATACATTCATTCTAATGCTCATGCTACCATTTTTCATTCTCAAATACCTACTCATAATCACGCAAATCATACAGCTAATCAAGCTCCAACCATTCACATAGTATTTATAGTATCGAGTGATAATACTTGGAAGGCAATAATTAATCAATAAATTGCAGCAGATTCAACAAGTGCAATACCTAATATTGCAACTGTTAAATAATATCAAGAATTTTTAAAATCATTTGAAATTACTTGTAATGCTTTTTGTGCAAGAATTCATTCCCCAATTCAAACTCAAAGACCAGCTAATCAAATAGATAATCAAGCAGCTAATGCTAAGTAACCATCAATAGATGGATCTGATAATATTTGAAACCCTACCACTAGCCCATAAATTGCAGCTGATTCTATAAGAGCGAGAAATAAAATCATATACGTCATGATTTTGTTTTTATTTTCTGGTTCTTTATTCATAGCATCAAAGGCTCCTGAGATCATTTTTCATTCTCAAATTCATACTCATAATCCAGCTAATCAAATAGCTAAACCAACTCATATTGCAGCAAGAGGATCTATCGTTGTAGAAAGTAATACTTGAAAAGCCATAATTAATCCATAAATAGCAGCTGATTCTACTAAAGCAATTCATAATATAGCAATAGTAAGGTAGTATGTACTCATTTTAGGATTTTTTCCTATCGTAGTCATAGCACTAAATGTGAGATATCATTGTCCAATTGCAACTCAAATACATGCGAGTCAAATAGCAATAGCAGCTCAAAATTGAGTAAATCCTTCCATAATATTATTTTTTCTAAATAAAATATAATTTGTCTTACTATAATTAGACCATAATATGGCTTAAAGAACAAAAAAAGAACTGTAAAATCATTTGATTTTCAGTTCTTTTTATTTGTAATATAAAAATATTATTTAACCAAGTAGGTATAAATAATTTAACAAATCAGTTTTACAAACTTCTTTGGAATTATTTTAGATTCACAGTATCATATTTTTTTCCTGATTCTAAATCACTCGTCATAATCTTATTATCAGAGATTGATATAGAAGTATCTCAAATCCATAGTGATCTTTTTACGTAATCATTTCTATAATTATATGATTTACTTGCTTTATATTCTCCTATATTACTATCAGCAAAACAATATTGAGGCACATAAGAATATGTTTTAGCAGAACAATATTGCGTTCCATCTAATAACAATTTACAATTTGATTCTTCTTGTTTTTGAGAGTATTTAGCACATTCGTCAGTTCTTTGTTTTTCAATATCTGACATATCTATATGTGACACTCTATATTTTTCTGATATTCAAGTATCTTTATTTATTTCTAATGCAAATAATCCTTGATAGAAGTCTATTCTTTTATAATAATCATCTGGAGAATTTACATAGAGTTGAGCTGGTAATAGAAGAGTATTTTTGGCTGTATTCCACATAAACATTCTAGGATTATTTAATGCTTCTGAATAACTTCCATTTCCACCTAGTGTTTTAGTAAATTTTTGAGCTACATAAATATCTCATAAATTTTCTTGAAAATTTCATTCTTCATCTTCTTCCATTTTTTCAGCTGGTTCTCTATCATAATCTATTTCATATAAATCAATTTTAAGACCATCATTCATAGTTCCACCCCATTTATTTGTAGTTGTATTATAACCAAGTCATATAATGTGATTTTCATCATATGGATGAAGATATGTTGAATATCCAGGTATTTTTAATTCTCACATTACTTTAGGATTGTCTGTAGACATATCTATTACATAAAATGGATCAATTTGTTTAAATGTAACTAAGAATAATTTATCTCACATAAAACGAGAACTTTTGAAATTTTCTGTTTTTCATAAACCTCATAAACTTCAAAGTAAAGATAAATCATTATCTAATACATATACACCTGTCTCTCTATCTGGATATGATTTTTGAGTAATAATTCTAAATTTTCCATCATGTTCATCCATTGAGTATTGACTTAAAGGTTGGCCTGGAACAATAGTAGAATCTTGATAAGTAAGTTCGTTTTCATCAACATTAATTTTGTGTACTAATGTGTTTTCACCTCTTGAATAATAAGGCATTGAACAAAACATTCCTCTTGGACATGAAAAGTCATAATTTTGATACATATATGAAGTAAGATATAGATTATCTTGACTCATAAATATTTCAGCATTGTTTCATGCTATCACATCTGTATTTACTGATTCTTCAACATCATTGATATTTATCACTGAGATAACATTATATGAAGGTGAAAAATCAAATTTTTTCAATGTATCTTTTCCAGGTAGTGCATATGATATTTCATCACATTCTATAGCTTTCCCTGCTTTAAATTCATAAGGATATTGTTTATCTTTGATTTTTAAATTTTGATCTTCAGTATTAGTAGTTTTGGTTAATTCAACAGCCTTAGGAATAATATCATTTGCAGAAAATTTAATATCTTTTACAGAATCAAATTTATAATATGGAATATCAAAAGAATTATTAGAAAGAACATATAAGTAGTCTCCTATTTTTCTAGATTTATTAAAATTCCCTTCTGATGCATACAATTTAATTAATTTTGGCTCATTGATATTTGTAGTATCAAAAACTATAGTATAGGTTTTTTGATTTCTATTATACCAATAATTGTTTTTATAATTTGATTGAGAATAACCTCCTGAAACAATTGTTAATCTATTTTCATCAATATATAATACTGGTGAATAAAAATTATCTGGAACTTTAATTTTTTTCACAATATCTAAATCTTCTTTATCTGAAGCATTTACAATGTAAACATATTTATCTTTAGAATTATAATAATAAATATGTTTTCCATCAGTTTTAACAATATCCGATTCATCTACTCACTTTACTTGAGTATTTGTTTCTGAAAAATCATTACTTACTCAAGCAGTTTTAGAACTTGTTGACTTAACTGAAACTGCATCATCCATCATTGATTCAGATTCAATAAAATCAACTGAATTCTCCATTATAACATCACCTCAATTAAATCATCTATAATGAGAATATTGTGGTCTATCTTTCCAGTTTTCTTCCCAATAATCTTTCATGTAATCACCCATAACATCTTGCATATTTTCACAAGAATCAAATGTTTTTAATGAAAAATCAACATTCAGTTCTTGCGTATTTTCTTTATTTAATTCTTGTTCAATAGAATTATCTTCTAAAGAAGCAAATGAAATATTTATAACACAGAATGATAATAGTATTCATGATACAATTTTAATATATTTTGATTTCATAATATTTAATTATTTTTAAAGTATATAATTTATAACGACAAACTTTTTAATTCGTGACATTAATTATTTCAAAACACTTCTTCTCTTGATAATCACTTTCATAACAATTTTTATCTTCTAGTATACAGGTTCTATTTCAATCTTCTAAAACTTTAATTAACCCATTATATTCTCAACAAATATCAAAGAATATATCTTCTATTATTATTATTGATTCACTTTCCATACTCATAATTCACATTGATTCCACAGCTTCTGATTCAGGAATATTTTCATTCATAGTTGAGTCTTCCATCATACTATCCATTGAAAACATCATTGGCATTACGTCTTCTAATACTTCATCAGAAATATTATCTATTGAATCTGTAGAAATATTTACTTGATCATTAGTGATGTTATTTTCAACTATAGCTCATCTGGTTTTCATAGTTGCTATAGATTTACTCTGCATTTTAGATGATTCTGGTTCACTTTCTAACATATCTTCATCAGCCATATCAGATAACATCATCATTGCTGCTGGAGCAATACTTTCTGTATCTGATTGAATTGATTCAATTAATCATGTCTCAACATTAGTTTTTGACTGAAATTCATCTGAGAAATATACAAATCAAAATACTGCAAAACCAAAACTAAATACAGGTAGGAAAAACTTTAAAAATCATAGTATTCCTCATGATTTTTGAGGATTGTATTTAGCAATTGCATCTAAACGTTGTTTTAGTTCATTTTTATAATTTTGATCTGGAACTATATCCGGATTCATTTGTTTCATAAGAGAAATCACTTCCTTGATATCCACCTTAGATTCTTTTAATTCTGGATGTTCAAGGAGCAACTCTTCATATAATTTTTTTTCTGAGTTCATAATCTAAAATAAAAGAATAATAAGTAGAAGTAAAATGAAGTTAGCTTGTATGTTTTTCAGAGATCTAGATACGATTTTTTTACAATTATCAAGACTCTTTCATGTAATATCGGCTATTTCTTTATAACTAAGGTCTTCCCAAATACGAAGCATAATAACTTCTTTTTGATCAGATTTTAAAGTATCGAGAAATTTTAATACCTTAGAGAGTTGCTCTTTATTATCTACATCATTTGCAAAGTCATGATGTATTCCTAAATCAAAACACTCTTCAATATCAGTTTCAGTTTTTTGGGTCCTATAAAAATCTATAACCTTATTATTAGCAATAGTGTATATCCATGATTTAAAGCTCGATGTTTCTTCATTACTTCTAAAAGTATTAATAGAATTCATAGCTTTATAAAAAACATCACTGGTTATATCTTCTGCTGTCTCTTGGTTAGAGGTTTTCATATACACGAATTTATAGATTTTATCTATATAACGATCATACAACTCAGAGAATGCTCCCAAATTTCCAGACTGACACTGGATAACTAATTCTTTATCTTCCATACTCTCTTAAACGATAGTGAAATAAAAAAGTGACAAAAAAAATACTCTTATAAATTATAAGAGTATTTTTTTGAAAGCAAAACCTTCTAGCTAATTCACTTGATTGATTATTGTATTGTTTTTTACTTATGATAACTGGTACCTTTTTTTATCATTCATACTCTATATATTTGTTCAATCAGAACAAGTATAGCAAGACTATGAGGTAAAACCATTTTTCCTAAATTAATTTGTGTATCAATATGTGGTTTCAATTTATTATAGTCTATTCCTAAAGCTCCTCATATAATAAAAATTATATTTTTATTATATTGCTTCTTTGTTTCTATAAATTCATAAAACTCTTCTGTTGAATAATTTTTTCCATTTGGATTCAATACTATTTTTAGACCATTTTCTTTTGATAATCTTTGAATTAATAAATCAGTTTCTTTAGAAATAATTTGTTCATCAGAACCATTTTTTTCTGGTTTTAATTTAATTATTTCACATTCTTTACCAAGTCTCTTTTCATATTCTTTAATAGCCGTTTCAAAATGTTTGAAACTATCTACAAGAGTTAATATTTTTATCATGAATTATTTATAATAATATAGTTTTTTTTTATTATCTTGGTGTTCAAATACTCATGCCTTCTATTTTATCTATTTTGTATAATTCTCATGAAAATATATCAATAACATTTTCTGAAATTTTATTACAAATATCTTCGTAAACATGACCTTCTTTAAGTCATGCTAATCATTTTACTTTTTTATTTCTATTCTGAATAATTTCAAGTGATTTTTTATCTTTATATTGAAATATATACCTAATGTTACAAGATTTCATAAATATATAAATTAAGAATAATTTTAATACTTATACCATATTTAGATAAATAATCAACTATATTTTCACTATTACTGATTCTTCTCATCTCACTGTTAATTCATATCCTCATAAATCAAGAGTTTTGGGAGTAATTGCGATTCTATTTGGAATCCCATATAGTTCACAATCTCCTGCTTTTTGACCAAAACCAATTTTTCTTCACATTCTATCATCTAAGATAACAGTATTTCATTGCGATTCTAGTTTTTCAGCTAATTTTTCAGCAATCTCTAAATTTTCTTCTTTCATAACAATAATATAATGACTCGCTGGAGCAATTGATTCAGGCCAAGCAATACCTTTATCCGTCATGAAGTACTCAGCAATAACTCACATAAGTCTTGATATACCAATACCATAACAACCCATAAGTACATCCTGTGCTTTATTATTTTCATCAGCCATTTTTAAACCAAATGCATTTGAAAATTTAGTTTCGAGTGGGAAAATATTTCCTACTTCTGATGCTTTAATTATTTTATGATTTGTAGATTTACATGATGAACAAGAAAAACCAGATTCTAAATCTACCACTTCTTCATTATGAGCAATTCAACAGTCTTCACAAACATATATTGTATCTTCTCAAATAGAAATTTCTACTTGGAATTCATGAGAATATTTTTCAGTAAAATCACCTCCATCAGCTAGAGTCATATACGTAACATCTGCTAATCCTAATTTCTTGAAAATATTCATATATACTTTTTGCATTCCAGCATAATATTCATCAAATTCAACTCAGTCAATATGGAAAGAGTATGCATCTTTCATAAGGAATTCTCTCCCTCTAAGTATTCCAGATTTTGCTCTTTTTTCATTTCTAAATTTATTTTGAATTTGATATACACATTTTCATGCATCTTTATATGATTCTATAAATTCATTCATCATTGGTGTTACTACTTCTTCGTGAGTAGGATTGAGAGCATACTCTTTTCAATCATGAGCTGGCACTTTGAATAATACATCTACTTTATCCCATCTAGCTGTTTTTTCCCATAAATCTCTCGGAGAAAGTGCTGAAAGTAATACTTCATTTGCTCCATAATTATTCATTTCTTCTCTCACTATATTTTCAATATTTCTTAAAACTTTTAAACCAAGTGTTGTATAATTATATACTCCTGCCATAGTTTGTCTGATAAATCCAGCTTGTAATAATATAGAAGTAGAAACATTATCACTTACTACTGGTCTTGTTTTTAATGTTTTGAATGCAAATGTGCTTAATTTTAACATAATATATTTTTTAATTATTAATTGTTTTTATTTCTCTATAAAACGTTTTTCCCTAAATTTATCTAAATCTAAATATCCTCAACGTTTTTTCTTATCTTTCACTAACCATTGTCATTCACCTGCCTGTATAATATCATCTTGTAATCAAAGAATAATATTAACTTGTCTCATAGTTAGATCTCTAATAGTTCAAGTTTTAACATTATGAATATCTTTTAATAGAGATATTCAATTATTATTTATCCTTGAATCAATTCAGTTTTTATTGGTTCCATGTTATTCATTATTAGTATATAAAAAATTTGTATTAAAAAACTCCCTAAAAGCATAGAGAGTTTGTAATGAAAATTATATTCTTATACAACGAAAAACTCCCTAAGATTTAGGGTTTAGGGGTTGCAGGCTGATAAGTAATAATTTTTTCATAATCTTTTTTCAAGAAATATTCATTTATAGATTAATGATCTAAGAAAAAAAGTCAAAAATAAAAACCTCCCTTAATATTTAAGAGAGGTTTTTATTTTATAATGCTGTAGAATAATAATCATGAATACTTTGCATCTTATTCGCATCTTTTGCTGCCTTGAGTGAACGATATCTATTAATTTTTTCTGTAATAGCTGCTGGATTACTCGGCATAACCAAAAGAACCTCTAAAAAACTTGGAATTTTTTCGAGTTGTTCTTGAACCTCAGGATGTAGATCTAATTCAGTATTATTATCTCCTACAGTCATAAATATTTATTAATAATATTTTATATAAGACAATCTTAACATAATAAACTTCTCTATGCAAAAATTGACTTTCAAAAAAATATAATTATAACATCATCACTAAATTTTTGACAGAAATAAAGGAACAAAATGTCAGAATCAAAAACAAAAATAAATTTCTTCGTATTTTGTAGAAATCATATTGAAACATATAGATTATTACAAAATAGATCAGCTGATTTTAAACGTGACTGCAAAAAGCTAGAACAAAATATTCTTAGATCACAAGCAAAACAAATTGAATCAAAAATTATAAAATTTATACAAGATTATATAAATAAACCTGATAATATTAATCAATTAATAGAACAATATTATCCTCCTGAAAATACTGGAATATACTTTTACGAAGCATAATCCCCCCCCTACACCACTTCAATATGAAGTGGTTTTTTTATTTGACTTTAAAATGAAATTCCTTATAAATTTATTGTCTATAAAATGACATTAACTTTTTTTTCACATATAAGTATTAGTGACAACCAAACAACGGATGGATCAATAATGACTAAGAAAAAGAAATTAAGTAGTACCCAGAGAACTAAAATTAATCGCTATATGCTTAACCATAAATGTACTCATGAAGTAGCAATGCGTAAGTTAAAACTTTAAAAGTAAATTAGTTTCTAAAAGTACAGAAAAAAGAGGAAATTCGAACCACTATTATTAGTGGTTCGTTTTATTTTTATTTTGATTCAATAGAAAATATAATATATACTAAGTAATGTAAAATACATTTTCTAGACTTACTTTTATTAGTAATCGGTGGTTTTACAACAAAAAAATAAAGGAACTTAAAATGACAATTGCAGCGACTGAAACAAACTTACTTGCTAATGCTCAACTAAGAACTAAAGGTGATATGAATCAAGATGTTTATAAAATGCTGGATAACAATTTATTAAGTATATTAAATGATGACTTGTGTTCTGGTGAATACCAAGAAAAAACCAAGATAACTTTTTTAGACTTTAGTACAATTGGTGGTTATATAATTGTTTTGAAACATTCAGTTTCAGAAGGTTATAAGACAGCTATTAGTTGTTTCAAAATTGCATTGAGTGAATTTGAAACAGTTGCTGCATAAAATGTTATTTTTGAGATAAAAAAACGACCCTAGGGTCGTTTTTTGTTTGACTCATTTATAAATTATTTGACTATTAATTTATTTTATGTAAATTTCTTACACTCAAATGTTGAGTATAACTAAAATGGATGTAATTATATGTTAGGTAAAAATACTGATGCGTTAATCGAATCTGCAAGAAAAACTGGTAAAGCACGTGAAACTCAAGTTAAACCTGGATGTATACTATCTAGGCACGTTAGACTTTCAGGTGATAATACAAAACTTATCACAAATACTACATTTGCAATCGGTGGTCGCGAAGGTTGTACCTCAAGAGTAGAACAGTTTTAAAAAAAAGTTGGAAAAAAAATCAGTCTCCCATAGGGAACTGATTTTTTGTTTGACTTAATTGTTAATATCTTTATAATATATTAACAATTTTACCAAGAAAGTAGATATTGATTTAGTTACTAACGGTTGAAAATTGTAAAATGGAGAATATTAATGAAAGTTGAAAAAAATACAGAGTTGAAAAAAATCATATCAGTATTAAGACAAAATGAAGGTATGTCTGTTGAAATGCTAGCTATTAAACTAAATACTAAAAAATTGCGTTTATTAGCAAAATTAAATTTAAAACAAGCTCAGCTTAATTCTAAAGATTATGCCTTGCTACAAAAATTTAAACCAATGACAAATGAAGCAATTCGAACTAGAAGTGACGATAAATCTATTCAAAAAAGACAACGATATTTACAAAAAAATAGGCATCAGAATGATCCCTTATTAGCATCACTAGCCACGGCAAATGATGATATAACGCAACGTCGATTTGAAAAACATAGTATAGAACAAGCGAATCAAGTACTGTAATTTTTCATCTTTCTAACATCAAACCCGGAATGATCCGGGTTTTTTATTGTCTTAAAATTAGTAATAAAACACATAATTAGCACCTTTGTAACTTTTGTGCTAATTTTCTTTTGACATGATTTTATTTTTGAATAATATACAGTCACGTCATAAAAATTATGGCCGTTAAAACACATATTAAATTATAATAATAAAATATTATGGGAAAAATTATTGGTATCGATTTAGGTACAACAAATTCATGTGTTGCTTTTATGGAAGGTTGAGAAGCTAAAGTAATTGCAAATGCTGAAGGTAACAGAACTACTCCAAGTATTGTTGCTCATAAAGATGGTGCTGTTATTGTTGGTACTCCTGCTAAAAGACAAGCTATCACAAATCCTGCTGGGACTATATTCTCTGCAAAAAGATTTATTGGGAGAAAATTTGATGAAGTTCAAGAAGAAATCAAATCAGTTCCTTACGAAGTTGTAAAAGGTTCAAATGGTGAAGCATTAATTAAATTTGATGGAAAAGATGTAAGACCAGAAGAAATTGGTGCTCACGTTTTAATGAAAATCAAAGAAGATGCTGAAAAATTCTTAGGTCAAACAGTAACTGAAGCTGTAATTACAGTTCCTGCATACTTTAATGATGATCAAAGACAAGCTACAATCAATGCTGGTAAAATTGCTGGTTTAGAAGTTAAAAGAATCGTAAATGAGCCTACTGCTGCTGCCCTATCGTATGGTGCCGGTAAAGGTAAAAATGAAAAAATTGCTGTTTATGATCTTGGTGGTGGTACATTTGATATCTCTATCTTAGAATTATCTGACGAAGGAACTTTTGAAGTACTTTCTACTAATGGTGAT
>Ga0233426_10001565_pt1 | contig 20636 bp, 16 predicted proteins | sample SI_118_April2016_6_FD_179875 | JGI IMG/M metagenome (GOLD analysis project Ga0233426, IMG submission 179875) | Seawater microbial communities from Saanich Inlet, British Columbia, Canada - SI_118_April2016_10_MG | ecosystem: Environmental > Aquatic > Marine > Inlet | place: Canada: British...
TTTTGGTAGCTCCAAAGTAAGGAACAAAAATGGGAAAAGTGATACCGTTGCAATCAATAGCACAATTTGTTGGCGTTTAGAGTGCTTCCAAATATACCTAAAAAGAGAAATTTCGATCTTAATGCTTCGCCAATCGACGTTGTGATCGCCCCCAGAATCTCAGGGCCGCCGTGGAAGATGTTAGCAGTCTCTTAGTTTGCGACGCAAATGTAATTTCGAGCAGTACAAAAAGCCAAAATGCACTGAAATTTCCATCCAAAAAATGTGGCGTCCGAGCAGAAATTAGTCAAAAAGGCCCACAAGAAATACTCCCATGGGCTTTTAATTTTTTCACCTATTCGTCAAATCCAACTTCTTCGGTGATTTTCAGCGATGCGGGCCTTAATTTCGCAATTTCAATCAAAGGCTTACTATCAGAAATCAACTCACCCCAACTTGCCACAAGCGCGGAAGCCTTGGCACCCGTTTTCAGCGGGTATTCACCATTTTGTTCAGCATAGATTTGTTGAGCGGTATCGCCAGTAAGCCATTCCATCAGCTTGATCGCATTTTCTTTATTCGGAGACGCTTTCGTCAACGCCATTCCAGATAAATTCACGTGCGTACCGCCATTGGCAAATTTTGGAAACACAATGCGTACGCTATCTGCCCAAGCAACCTGCTCTTCGTTTTCAAGCATCTTTTTCATGTAATATGTGTTACCGAGCGAGATATCACATTCACCAGCATGGATCGCTTTGACTTGACTGCGGTCATTGCCAGATGGTTTGCGGGCAAGATTTGATTTAATCCCCTTCAGCCAGTCTTTCGCAACCTCTTCACCGTGGTGCGCGATGACCGCAGATGTAAGGGCGAGGTTGTAAGCGTTTGTACCAGAACGAATGCAAATCCGGCCCTTCCATTTATCAGACGCAAGGTCTTCGTAGGTTGTGATCTCGCCGTCTGCGACCCGATCTTTAGATGCATAGATAATACGTGCACGCGACGTTAGGCCGAACCATTGCCCTTCGGGGTCGCGAAATTCCGAAGGGATGTTTGCGTTAATAACAGCCGATGTCACAGGCTGAGTAACACCCGCTTCAACAACAGCGTTCAAACGGGAAATATCAACCGTAACAATAACATCGGCAGGGCTACGATCACCCTCGGTTTGTAGCCGTTCTACCAACCCTTTGTTTAGAAAAGATACGTTTACATCAACGCTGGTTTCAGCTGTGAAAGCGTCAAACAACGGTTTTATCAACTCTGGTTGGCGGTAAGAATATACATTGATTTCATCTGCTTGGACGGTGGTACCAAGCACGGAGGCTGCACAGGCGGCCGCAAAAATATTACGATACATGATAGGTTGCTCCTTTGATCACGATAGGAATCGGATAGCAGACAAATTTTAGCGCCACAATACCTGAGTGAAATAATAAGTTATTATTTCTGACTTTTTCACTAAAGTAATTAATACGACCGTGGTAGACCGAGGGTATGTTCAGCCAAATATGACAAAATCAAGTTCGTTGATATCGGCGCTGTTTGATACAAACGCGTTTCGCGAAACTTCCGCTCGATGTCGTATTCTTCGGCAAAACCAAAACCACCATGCGTTTGAACGCACATATTTGCGGCTTCAAAGGACGCATCCGCCGCAAGCATTTTTGCCATATTCGCCTCTGCACCTGGGTTCTCGCCCAACTCGTAAAGACGGATCGCTTCATGAACCATCAGTTCTGCTGCCCGCATGTTGGCATAGGCTTTAGCGATTGGAAATTGGATGCCTTGGTTCTGCCCAATTGGGCGGCCAAATACTTCGCGATCTTTGGCATAAACGCTGGCTTTATCGATGAACCATTTGGCGTCGCCCACACATTCAGCTGCAATCAATATCCGTTCGGCGTTCATCCCCGTCAGTATGTATTTAAACCCCTTACCCTCCTCTCCTATCAAATTGGATGCCGGGACCCGAAGATTATCAAAGAAAACCTCTGTGGTGGCATGGTTCATCATCGTGCGAATGGGGCGAATGGTAAGACCGTTCCCAAGCGCCTGGCGCATATCAACAAGGATAACCGACAAGCCAGACGTCTTTTTCATTCCATCAAAAAGCGGTGTCGTGCGTGCTATCAAGAGCATCAAATCAGAGTGTTCCGCGCGGCTGGTCCAAATTTTTTGCCCGTTGATTATGAAATCATCACCGTCACGCAATGCAGTAGTTTTTAGCGCACCCGTGTCAGTTCCTGAGGTTGGTTCAGTTACGCCAAACGCTTGAAGGCGCAAATCGCCATTCGCAATTTGAGGTAAGTATTCTTGTTTTTGTGCGTCTGATCCATGACGTAACAATGTGCCCATTGTGTACATTTGTGCATGACATGCACCACCGTTACACCCTTGTGCCTGCATTTCTTCCAAAATTGCAGCGGCGCCGGACAAAGGAAGACCAGCACCGCCAAATTCTTCTGGGATCAGGACAGACAGCCACCCAGCTTTGGTCAACTCTTCTACGAATGCGGTGGGATAGGTCATATCCCGATCCAAAGCCCGCCAGTATTTGCCTGGGTATTTCGCGCAAAGTTTTGCTACTGCATCACGCAGATCAGAATAGTCAGTTTCCATATCAATTCTTTCGCAGGTTTTGATTGCATCTAGGCAGATCGACTCGTTTTCGACAAGGATCGTTGTCCGCAAGTTTTTGGGTTTCAGGCTTGGCAATATGTGATCCATCTTCCACAAAGGGAAGCAAGTTATGACAAGAGCTGTGTAAATTAAACGCTGCGCCAACAGGAATGATAGACAATGACGCAACCCACCAAGAAAATTGATTTGAATTCAGACCTTGGAGAGGGGTTTGGCCCTTGGCGGATGGGCGATGATCCAACGATGTTGTCGCTTGTCACCAGTGCGAACATCGCTTGCGGTGGTCATGCGAGCGACCCAGAAACAATGTTTGAGACACTGACTTTGGCGAAAAAAAATGATGTCATCGTAGGCGCCCATCCAGGTTACAATGATCGCGAGGGGTTCGGACGGCGCGTTATCCCGATGTTCCCTGACGAAATTGGGCGAATGGTTGTTGCGCAAATTGGATCGTTACACGCGATGGCCAAACTAGCAGGAACGCAGGTGTCGTATGTTAAGGCGCACGGCGCTTTGGCAAATTTAGCCGCACGTGACGCCGATGTGGCCAAAGCGATGGTTCAGGCGATCAAACGTTTGGACGACAACCTGACAATCCTCGCCATTTCTGGAACTCAAGTTGAACACGCAGCCAATGCAGCGTCGATGCGTGTTTATTCCGAAATATTTGCGGATCGTGGATATTTATCCTCAGGCCAACTGGTGCCACGCGGACAAGCGGGCGCAATGATCCATGACCCAGCCGAGGCGGCAAACAGGCTTTTGCAAATGTTAGAAACAGGATTGATGCCCGTGATCGACGGCGACCCAATCCCACTGACGGCACATTCCATTTGTGTACACGGAGACAGCGCGAGTGCGGTGGCAATGGCGCAAGAAATACGCTCCGAGTTGAACAATGCAGGAATTTCGATCCGCAGTTTTATGAGCGATTGATGCAGTTTCCAACCTTCAAACCCGTAGCAGATCACGCGCTATTGATAGAATTTGGCACACAGGTAGATGATGCATTGAATCGGCGCGTTGTGGCTTTGGATAAGACCATTTCACAAGCAAAAATCATTGGCGTTGTGGAATTGGTCCCTGCTCTCGTGAATCTTTTGATTGTGTTTGATCCAGTAAAGACGACGCACAAAGATCTTGAAACGGCTGTTCGCGACTTATTTCCACTCAAAGAAGCGGAGGAAGCAGACGCGAAAGTTCACCGTGTTCCAATTTGTTACGATACAGAGCTGTGTCCCGACTTAGCCGTTGTTGCAAAAACCGTTGGGTTATCAATTGAAGCCGTGATCGCAGAGCATGCGGCATCAGAATTGCGCGTTTCGATGTATGGATTTGCGCCTGGCTTTGCCTATTTATCTGGTATTCCTAAAACCATCCAAGTGCCTCGAAAACCATCCGCAACGCGCGGCATCCCAACAGGGCAGGTTATGATCGCTGGCCCACAGTGTTTGGTTACCACAGTTGTTATGCCAACCGGTTGGTCGATCATTGGGCGCACTGCGCTCAAAGTTATTCAAGATGATCCCGATAATCCGTTCTTGTTCAACGTGGGTGACACCGTTGCGTTTGATCGTGTCCGCCGCCAAGATCTGCCAGCAGAAATGCAAATGCCATGAACACAGCACGGTTCAGAGTAATTTTTGCCGGGCCGCTAGTGTCTTTTCAAGATTCTGGTCGCGTCGGTCATTTGCGGTTTGGGGTTTCTGCGTCGGGGCCGATGGATCGATTTTCCCATGCGGCGGCAAACTTAATGGTGGGGAATACAGCGACAAATACAGGCATTGAGGTGTCACTGGGTGGCGTTGTTTTGGAGTGTGTTTCCGGTGAAACGACCATTGCTTTGGCTGGCGGCTCTTTCAGCCTGAACTGCGCAGACCAAGCGAGCGAAGGTTGGGTCGCGCAGACCGTACACCAAGGCGACAAATTAGCAATCCGGGCAGGTGCTTGGGGCAGCTGGGCGTATTTGGCGTTCGCAGGTCGCCTTCTGGTCGATGAATGGCTCGGTGCTTCAGCGACCCATTCCATGTCGGGTTTTGGTGGCGGCGCACTGACAACAGGTTTGGAGTTCGAAGTTAGCGATGCAGAGGCGCGTGAAACCCGTATTGGCGATTATGCTTGCCCAAAAATAGCCAGCCCGCTGCACGATGTACGTGTTGTCGTTGGCCCACAAGACCAACACTTTGAACCGCAGTCCGTGGATATTTTTTGCACCCAATCCTTTCAAATAACGGATGCATTTGATCGGATGGGCGTTCGTTTGGACGGTCCAACACTCGTTTTAAAAAATGCCCTATCGATCCCTTCAGAACCAATTGTTCGAGGCTCTGTTCAAGTATCGGGGGACGGCATTCCAACGGTTTTGCTAGCGGATCACCAAACAACAGGCGGATATCCAAAGATCGCGACCGTAATATCGGGCGATGTTGATCGAATGGCGCAACTTCGTGCAGGAGAGGCCATTCGTTTTCGCGCTCTTAGCGCGCAAAAAGCAGTTGAATCTGCCCGAGAATATCAATCTCTTAAAAACGATGCCCTAGCCCAGTTCAGCACACCACGCGCCACGCTGGCGGAGAAGCTGCAAAACCTAAATCTAATTGATGGCGTGGTCTCAGCCGAAACGACTTAGGCTTCGAGGTTTGACCCACGGATTTGGCGCTGCGAGAGATTATTCCTGTGGAAATGCGCCGCCAGCATTAGTTCCGCGCTCAATATATTGTGCCAGTATTTCTGGGACCTGAGCGCCAGTTTTGGGCTGTTCATAGCCGTTCAAAGCCTGTTCCCAAACAGGGACTGCACGGTCTTCTGATGTAAGTGCGCCATTTTCTGTCCAACTGCCAAAATTAGACAAATCAGCGACAATGGGCGCATAAAATGCGGTTTCATACCGATCCATTGTATGTTGCGTCGCAAAGAAATGACCACCTGGCTCTACCTCGGCCAAAGCATCAAAGCCAATCTCCGCTTGCGACCCATCAGGTTTGACACACATTTCTGCTAAGGTTTGCAGAATTTCGATATCGTTGATGAACTTCTCATATCCAAATGTTAAACCGCCTTCGAGCCAACCCGCAGCATGTAAATTCAACGTCGCATTGGCCATCATCCCCCCCCACAAAGCATTAGCGGTTTCCGATGCTCCTTGCGCGTCTGCTAGATTGGAAGCGGCCCCTGCAGCAGAACGCCAAGGCAGGTCAATATGACGGGCTAACTGCCCTGCCCCAATTTGTAGTTTCAAGTGTTCCGGCGTGCCAAATGCGGGAGAGCCAGATTTCATATCAACATTCGATGCAAAACCGCCGTAACTGATCGGCGCACCTGCACGGGTCATCTGCACCAAAACAATTGCAGCAATCGCTTCGGCATGCTGGAGCGCCAATGCCCCCGCGATCGTGATCGGCGCCATCGCACCCGCAAGACAAAACGGCGTGATGACGGACATCTGATTGTGCCGCGCAAAATCGATAAGACCCTGCGCCATAGGAATATCTAACATCCGTGGCGAGTTGGAGTTTATGACCGTGATCCCCCAAACTCCATTTTCAAATTCATCATCAGACAGATCAAACCCAAGGCGGATCATCTCAAAGCTCTGTTCCGTTTGCGTCTGTCCACGGGCGTAAACATTTATAGGTTTATCAGCCCAGGTCATCTGCGTTTCAATCATAGCATAGTGGCGCAAATTTGCGGGCACATCTTGGGGTTCCGCAGACGGGCCTAGTAAATGAATGATGTCAAAGTGCTGTTGGAGCTTTATCGTTTCGACATAAGCATTCAAATCCCCGGGGCGGCGACCACGCTTTTTGTCACTTACATTCGGGCACCCTGCCCCAGCTTGAAAGATCATTGCGCCGTCTTCGTAAATTTGATCGCGAAGCGGGTTAATTCCGCGCAAATGGATCGATTTTGGCGCGGTTTTTAGCGCCTCTTCCACTATATCTTTGCCGATATAGACCATATCATTCACGATCTTTGCACCCGCGCCTGCGTAAATTTCACGCGCTTCAGGCAGCAAAACCTTTATCCCCAACTCCTCGAGAACACGTAATGCTATGTTGTGGATTCCATCTATCTCATCATCAGAAAAGACAGTTTGCGGTGTGAATGGATGGCGAAGCTGGCGATAATTTGGCGCTCGTGCCGGTTTTGTGTTGGCAGCGCGTGCGCGTCGCCCACCTGATCGTTTTCGAGTTTCAATTTTTTCCACGGTCGCTCCAATACATTGCGCTAGCTTTTGCGCCAAAATGTTTTTTAAAGAAACTGCACGGCTTGCGATTTCTTGACAAGCATCGCGGCTTCATAGGGTCGCCGAGCTAAAGGCGCCCTACTTTCATAAGGCGCCTTTGGTTTTGAACTTTAGGCCAGATCGAAACGATCGTTGTTCATAACTTTGACCCACGCAGCGACAAAGTCATTTACAAAAATCTCTTTCGCATCATCAGAGGCGTAAACCTCTGCCAAAGCACGCAATTGGGAGTTTGATCCAAAAATGAGGTCCACCGAAGTGGCTGTCCACTTTAGATCACTTGAGGTGCGATCACGCCCCTCAAACACATCGTCGGCGCCATCCACTGGTTTCCATTCTGTCATCAAATCCAGCAGATTGACAAAAAAGTCATTGCTAAGCGTGTCTGTTTGTTTGGTGAAAACACCATGATTAGACCCGTCCGTGTTGGTTCCAAGCATCCGCAAACCGCCGACAAGTACTGTCATTTCTGGCGCAGTAAGCGTCATCAATTGTGCTTTGTCGATCAGCATTTCTGCCGGCTTGCCAAAGGATCGGCCAGAGAAAAAGTTGCGGAACCCGTCTGCTTTTGGCTCCAAGTGAGCATAACTCACCACATCTGTCTGATCCTGTGTCGCGTCTGAACGGCCACCAGTGAACGCAACATTAGCAGAAACACCTGCATTTTTTGCAGCCATTTCAACGCCAACATTACCAGCCAACACGATTGTGTCTGCAACCGACAAATTCGATTTAGCTGCTACGCGTTCCAACACATCAAGCACAGTTGCCAGCGCGGCAGGGTTGTTCACGTCCCAGTTTTTGGCTGGGTTCAAACGAACACGCGCACCGTTTGCACCGCCACGCATGTCTGATCCACGATAAGATGCAGCAGACGCCCAAGCGGTGGACACAAGTTGGGACACGGAAAGACCAGACGCCGCGATTGCTGTTTTCGCATTTGTGATATCTACGTCTGAGGGCGCTCCGGTGGAAGCTGGAACTGGATCCTGCCAAAGCTCCTCTGTTGCAGGAACAAGTGGGCCAAGATAACGGGCCTTTGGGCCCATATCGCGATGCGTCAACTTATACCAAGCCTTTGCAAATGCTTCTGCAAACTGCTCAGGATTTTCATGGAAGCGACGAGAGATTTTCTCGTAAGCGGGATCAACACGCAACGCCATGTCTGCTGTCGTCATCATCGGCGCCCAACTTTTGTCAGCATTATGAGCATCTGGGACAGTTCCAGCGCCAGCCCCACCTTTTGGTGTCCATTGCTGCGCACCCGCTGGAGACTTGGTCAACTCCCACTCAAACCCGAACAGAACGTCAAAAAAGTTATTGTCCCAAGTTGTTGGCGTTTGCGACCAAGCGCCCTCGACACCGGATGAAATTGTGTGTTCCCCGTGGCCTGGGCCAAATGTGGACTGCCACCCCATACCTTGCGCAGTGATATCCGCGCCTTCGGGTTCGGGACCTACATATTTGTCAGGATCACCTGCTCCGTGCGCTTTGCCGAATGTGTGACCACCCGCAACCAATGCCACGGTCTCTTCGTCATTCATTGCCATACGGCCAAACGTGTCGCGAATATCAAATGCAGATGCGGCTGGATCAGGGTTACCATTTGGACCCTCTGGATTTACATAAATCAGGCCCATTTGAACGGCACCAAGGTTACCCTCAAGTTCGCGCTCGCCTGAATAACGTTCATCTTCAAGCCAAACACCTTCTGGGCCCCAGTAGATGTCTTCTTCGGGCTCCCAAATATCTGCACGCCCGCCTGCGAAACCAACAGTTTTGAAACCCATAGATTCTAGCGCGACATTCCCCGTTAGGATTAAAAGGTCAGCCCAAGAAATTGCCTGGCCGTATTTCTTTTTAATTGGCCATAAAAGAAGACGCGCCTTGTCCAAATTGACATTATCGGGCCAGCTGTTGAGCGGCGCAAAACGCTGCGACCCAGTGCCTGCGCCACCGCGACCATCGCCAACACGGTACGTACCAGCAGAATGCCAGGCCATGCGAATAAAGAACGGGCCGTAGTGGCCGTAATCAGCGGGCCACCAAGGTTGGCTGTCCGTCATCAGATCGGTTAAATCTCTGCGCAATGCTTCCAGATCGAGCGTTGCGAATGCTTCACCATAGTTAAAATCTGGGGCAAGTGGATCAGATTTTTCCGAATTTTGGTGCAAAGGCTTAAGATTAAGCGCATTTGGCCACCAATGTTGGTTTGCCGTGCTACCAGTTGCGTTTTGAGTGCCATGCATAACGGGGCATTTGCCGCCTTCGATGGGTGATCCGTCCATTAGAATTTCCTGTCATTTTGTTAGAAGTTATAGGACACCGCAGCAGTGCCCAATTAAGGATTAGGTATCAGAATTTACCTGTGAGTTTAAGTTCGAATTTACGATAGAATCCACAATAATATTCTATGGATCAGTATCCGATTGCGCAGCCATCTTTTCTAGAGTCCGATCCACCTGTCAAAACGCCTTGATCCCAGTCAATCCAAATGGCTTGAGACCCACCGATTGGGCGGGCGGGATTTACAATTTCATGCCCCAAAGCCGCCAATTCATTTCGGATAACTTCTGGCACAATTCCTTCAATCTCGACCTGACCTGTATCTGGGTCAACCATCATGCGCGGTAGGTCCATTGCCTGCTGAATATCCATTCCATACTCGAAGTAACGGCTAAGAAATTGCATGTGGCCAAACGACTGATATTCACCACCCATAACTCCAAATGGCATCACGACTTTTCCATTCTTGGTCAACATTCCAGGGATAATCGTGTGAAGCGGGCGCTTGCCACCATCAATGCAATTGGGATGCCCGCGCTCAAGGGAAAAACCGTGTCCACGATTTTGAAGGACAACGCCTGATTTTGGAGCCGTCAGGCCAGAACCCCAGCCATGGAACAAAGTATTAATGAAGCTGACTGCGTTGCGATCTTTGTCTACCACAGTAATATAAACCGTGTCCTCATGTCGGGTCAGCGGAATGTCAGCAGGCGGAATAGTTGCTTTGTTTTCATTTATTTGATCCCGCATCCGTGTAGCGTATTCCTCAGATAAGATGTGTGCAATCGGTACGTCAGCAAATGCTGGATCAGCGAGATATGTGTTTCGCGCACGGTATGCCAATCGACACGCTTCAAGCTCTTGGTGCAGCCGTTTTGTCGTAATTGGTCCTTCAGATCCGGCATCAAACCCACCCATGACATTCAGCAAAAGCAACGCAATCAAACCCTGCCCATTTGGCGGGCATTCATGCACTGTGTGACCTTGATATTGCGTTGTAATCGGAGTGACGTATTCGCCCTTCGTTTTGGCAAAATCATCTAACGTATGAAGGCCGCCTTTGGATTGGAGGTAATCCACAATATCTGTGGCCACATCACCATAATAAAAAGCATCACGCCCGTTGTCGGCAATCGATTGCAACGTAGCTGCAAGCGCCTTTTGGTGGTGGATATGGCCAACCTTTGGAACCTCTCCATTCGGAAGGAATATGTGCGCCGTGCTTTCCTCGGCGGCAATAAGCGCTTTGTTCGCCGTCCAATCTGTATGCACACGAGAAGATATCGGGTATCCATCGCGCGCATAGGCAATCGCGGGCTGCAGCAATTCTTGTAACGACATCCGTCCATGATCATTCAGCAGCTGCGACCATGCATCAACAGCTCCTGGAATGGTCACGGAATGGGGCGAACGACGATCAAATTTGATTATGCCTGCAGCCTCGAAATGATCAATGGTTGCGTCGGCGGGGGCTTTGCCAGATCCATTAAACCCAACGACTTGATCCGTACCGTTCGGAGCATAAAGGCAAAAGTTATCGCCCCCGATCCCCGTTGATCCCGGCTCAACCACACACTGCACAGCGCAAGCTGCGACAGCCCCATCCATTGCATTGCCCCCCGCCTTAAGCACATCGATCGCGACTTGGCTCGACAACGGATGGGACGTTGCCGCCATTCCATTTGGAGCGTGAACAGGAGAGCGACCAGGACGTTCTAGATTGCGCATTTGGACCTTCGAAATATGAGTTCAATTCCGCGAGTGTAATCTGAGTGTATAGCTAGAATCTAGGGTGTATTACGCGCCTAAAGTTGATTTATATGGCGCGTGAAGGTTTGCTCGGCTCGGCCCCAAACCCCTGCGTCAATCTCATCAATCTGCAGCAAATAGGGCAGCAGCTGATTGGCATAATCTTCACTGCTTTCGACTGGCAACATCGAAGGTAGATTATCAATGGCCATCACGTCCAAAGCGTTAGGTTCGTCTGCAACACGAACCAGCGGCGATGCGAATGTTGTGCTGTGATCATAGATCGGGATCGGATTATACGCACTGTTCGGATCACAAGAAACATCTGCAATAACCCTTAGCTTTCGCGTGCTTGCGATAGCAGATTTTGGGACAAAAACTGGAACATTGGGCCCTGCAAGGATGCAATTCACAAACAGGCTGTGTTCCAAAATTTCTGGGAATGGCCCACCGTGTTTGGTTTCATCAATATCCCAAAGCGTGGTTTGAATTCCGATCGCGTTAAACAAATCGGTTGCACCCGTTCCGACGCGCCCTTTGGCACCAATAATGATCGCCGTCAGCTTGCCCGTTTCTTTTGCACCTATTGAGCGAAGGCTGGCGGCCAATTCATCCAAAAGTACGTCTTTGGATGAATAAACACCGACTTCTCCTAGGGATGTAGTTTCCAGTTGTGCAACCCGCGCCATAACACCGACAGCAGCGCCCGCAAAACCTGCCCAATACCCGAATGCCGCAACACGTCGCCCGTTAGGTTCAGTCAAATATTCCAAATCATAAAGCGTACCTCCGCCCCGTTTGAAACGATTTAACAACTCTGGGCCGTCAGCTTGCCCTTTGTAAGCATGACCAAACATAATGTGGCGATGGCGTAAATCTGGGCCGTCTTCGTTGAGCTCTTTCAACCCAAAAATTATCGCATCGCTTGGCGCATCCATCCAAGCGTTTTCTGGTTCAATTGAGCAACCAACATCGCTGTAACCTTCAAGTTTGATTGCGCGTGAATTGCTGTTTTCTACTGTAATTTTATGCCCTGTCGCAAGCAATTTGGCTGCACCTAGTGGCGTCAAACCTACACGCTGTTCAAAACCGCGCTGCTCTGCGCGGACCCAAATATGTGCCATGATTGCTTCCTTACAAATTTCATCGAGTCTTTGAGTAGATTGAACCAAACAGGCTTGCCAACGCGAAACACGCAGCCGCAACGCAAACGATCGTAGGGCCAGTCGGGGTATCAAACTGAAAGGCAAGGTAAAGCCCGCCGAGCGCAGAAAACGCCCCAACAGCCATCGCAAGAACGGCCATACGTTCAGGCGTTGTTGAAAAAGGACGAGCAGCAGCGGCAGGAATAACCAAAAGCGATGCGATCAACAAAACGCCAACAACTTTGATCGCCACCGCGATAACGATAGCAAGCGCAATTGTCAAAATCAGCTGCTCTCGTTTGGGATCGATACCCGATGCATGCGCCAAATCAGTGTTCAGGGTCGCCGTGAGCAATGCAGACCATCGCCACCCAACCAATGCCAGAACGAATATCGCCCCCACCCAAATAACAGCAAGATCAATTTTACCGACTGCAAGAATATCACCAAACAAATAGGCCATCAGATCGACGCGCACGCCAGATAGAAAGGAAACCGCAACAAGACCGATTGCGAGAGCTGAATGCGCCATTACACCGAGCAAGGTGTCCATCGCGAAACCTTGATTGCTCAGCGTCGAAACCAATGTAGCTGCCAAAAGCACAACCGTAAGAACACCCAGCATAACTGAAATGTTGAGCGCTAGGGCAAGCGCGACGCCCAAAATTGCCGCATGTGCGGTCGCATCACCGAAATACGCCATGCGCCTCCAGACAACGAAACATCCCAGTGGCGCCGCTGCAATTGCTACGCCGAGGCCAGCTAAGGCAGCGCGGATCAGAAAGCTATCAAAAATTGTCATTTCGGTGCTCCGTGGTCGCGATTTTCACCATGATCATGGCTATGATTATGTTCGTGGCGATATAGGGCCAAGGCACCTTGCGTACCAGACCCGAACAAAGCGCGATATTCTGGCGCAGAGGCGACTTGTTCCGGAGCCCCTTCGCAGCAGACATGCCCATTTAAGCAGATCACGCGATCAGATGCTGCCATGACAACATGCAGCTCATGGCTAACCATCAGGATTGCACACCCAAGTTCAGTTCGTATCGCTTCAATTTGGGCGTAAAAAGCCGCTGACCCAGTCTGATCCAGCCCTTGAGTTGCCTCATCCAAAATCAATAATTCTGGATTGGACAACAAAGCGCGTGCAAGCAGAACCCGCTGAAACTGCCCCCCAGACAAACGCGCCATTTGACGCTCCTTCAGATCAGGCACGCCCGCACGATCTAGGGCCGCTTCGATATCCGATGGCGCTGATGGCTTTGGCAGCCCTAAAAACCTTGTAACCGTAATCGGCAAAGTCGGATCAATATGCAATTTCTGCGGCACGTAACCAATGCGCAATCCCGGCTTCGTCGATATTGTGCCATGGCTAAGTGGGACGGCCCCAATAATGCTTCGCAATAACGTCGATTTACCCGACCCATTTGGGCCCACAACAGTCACGATTTCACCCGCGGTTAACGTAAGATCAACCCCGTGCAACACCTCTGCACCAGCAAGTGAAACGGACAAGTGCTTTGCTTCAATCAGGCTCATTCTGCATCAACCTGGCAGTTTGGACAAAGTCCTTCCGCCTCGACAACAGTTCGCTCGATTTTGAATCCTGCCGCAAGCGCCGTGCGAGCCAATGCTCCTGTTTCAAGCTCTGTGTGCGTTTCGGCAACTGATGTGCAGGTTCTACAAATCAAAAATGTCGGCGCGTGGTCAGAGCAAGGATCGGTACAAGCCACGAATGCATTAAGACGCTCAATTTTATGAGCAAATCCATTGCTTACCAAAAAATCTAACGCCCGATACACCACGGGTGGCTGTGAACCTAATCCCTCTTCTCGTAAAACATCCAGAATATCATACGCACCCAGCGCGCGGTGACCTTGTAACAGTAATTCAAGAACCCGCCTGCGCACAGGTGTAAGTTGTAGGCCCGATTTTTCACATTGTGCGCCTACCTTTGCGATATTGTCTTGCATACAAGCAGAGTGATCGTGCGTTTCGAAACCAATTGTGTCCATTAAATTTTCTTTGATTAGGAAGTTTGATGCTTGATATGTTATAAAGTAACAGCTATTAAGCCAATATGTTATATTATCACACATCACCTCCGAGACGTTTCGCTGCTGCGTTTGCAATTTGGTGCACCTCAATATCTGCGTGTGTCGCAGATGTTCCCAGCGTCGTTACCGATATTCCGCCGATACATTCGCTCGTGGCACAGGTCATGCAAGGCTTAGGAACCCCAAGCGTGCTTATTTCTGGCAATACATCACCGCATGGATATTCGATGCGTCCGTCCCAAGCCGCTTCCCTTGCTTCGGCCGATCTCGTATTTTTGGTTGGCCCTGAATTGACACCTTGGCTTGAAACATCACTGGGCACACTCGCTAACGATGCGACTGTTACAGCTTTGCTGCACACCAAGGGAACTAATACTCTCGAGTTTCGGGTCCCAGATGAGTTTACAGAAGATGCAGAAACCACGGAGCATCAAGATCACCACGATGATCATGATCATGGTCATGAGGGGCTCGATCCCCACGCCTGGCTCAATCCAGATAATGCGAATTTATGGCTGCAAGTGATCGCGGATCAGCTGTCCCAGCATGATGTGGAGAATGCAAATATCTATCAAGGAAATGCCCAAGCGGCGAAAAACCGAATTGCAAACCTCGTTCCCCGATTGAAGGCACAATTGGAAATTGCGGGCAAGGAAAACATCATCGTCTATCATGATGCCTTTCAATACTTCGAGAAGTTCTTTGACCTTAAGACAGTTGGTACCATTGTTTTGAACGATGCGAGTCAACCGAGCCCAGCGCGCCTTTCAGAGGTTAAGGCCAAGCTGCACGACGAAAAAGTCGCCTGTGTCTTTACCGAAGCACAGTTCAATTCGGGATTAGTCGATGTTGTGATCGAGGGGACAACCGTCAAGACGGCTTCGCTCGATCCGCTTGGCGGGGCCCTTGAGCTTGGGCCAGAATTGTTTGGCGAGATTCTTAGCGACCTTGCGGACGAAATTTCAAGCTGCGTCGCACCGTAGTTATTCAGCGGCCAGCTGCAATTCGGCTGAGTATGTTCCACTTTCAGCAATCAAAAATTGGTGTTTTTGCGCCAATTTTAGTATGGGCGGAACATCAGTTTCATGGGGTGTGGCAAACAGAATGGTTTGTTCTTTTCTTATACCCAAACCACTTACAAACGATAACAGCGTTGCGCCTACCAAGCTCACTGTGATCGGAACCAGCCATAACGAAACCACGCCGGAAACGATACCGAACAACAAGACCAATCCAATTATGGTTTCTACCGCATGAAATCTGAGCATCGTAAAAAGATTGTAATGTGCGCCATATCGTTTCTGTGGGCCCCATTCTTCGCGACGACCAATTACTGTTCCACTGATTGCTTTGGTTTGCTGGACCATTAAGATCGGAGCAACGCTCATTGACCCAAGTAATTCGGCTGCAACCCCAAGCAGGAATGTAATCCGCCCTTTGAACGAACTAACTGCTGTAATGTTCGATACCACGCTGGCTGCACCTGCAATTTTTGGCGCTATTAACATAAGATAAACCGCAGCAAGCAACCAAAGCCCGTTTGCTTGGAAGACTGAAAAATTGATAAAATCCGATGCGGGCTGTCCAATGAGAAGCGACAGAACGCCATCGTTGGAAGTCGTTCCAAACATAGAACCGATCAGAACCAGTGCGAACCAAAGGGGTGACATTAGATAGGTCAGCGCGTTCTGGCCCAAATGAAATCGCGAGACTGGGTGCAAGCCACTGCTCCACATCACGCGAAGGTGCTGCATGTTGCCATGACACCAACGCCGGTCGCGCAATACATAGTCAATCAATGTTGTCGGCGTTTCCTCATAGGTTGGTTCAAGATTTGGAACCATGCGCACCCCCCACCCTGCACGACGCAGTAGCGATGCTTCAACAAAATCGTGCGAGAAGATCAACGTTTCTTTGCCGCCTCGATCTTTTCGGTGCGGCAGACCTGCACAGGTCGCAAAGGCGCCGGTTCGCATGATTGCATTGTGGCCATGATAATTCGCTTCTCGGTGCGACCAAAACGCTTCACCTAGGGCGGGGAACAATCCAAAGGCCGCACTTGAGAACTGTTGCATCCGGCCAAACAAGGTTTCCGACCCAATCAAGCGCGGACAAGATTGCACCAGCGCCACAGAAGGATCAGTTGCCAGTTCATCTGTCAGTGCCTGAATCCCCGCAGCGCTCATGATACTATCGGCATCAAAAATAAGCATTGCGTCATATGCTCCACCCCAGTTTTGCAACCACTGGCTCAAATTGCCTGTTTTGCGGTCGGTATTTAACGCACGCCTTCGAAAATAAATAGGAAAATCAAGCTGCATGTTTGCTCGCATATGCAGCATTGCGTTTTCTTCAAGCGCCGCGATGTTAACGTCTTGCGTGTCGCTTAGCAGGAAGAACGAATAACTGTGGTGTGAAGAATGCTTGCGCAATTGCTCTACCATTGCAGCAACATTGCCAAATACATGCGATGGACTTTCGTTGTGGATCGGCGAAAGAACCGCAACATTAAGAGCTTCTACATCGGTTGGCTCCGCTTTTCTTTTGGTTGAAAAGGCGGAAACAACCCCAGCACAGGCAGATGCAAAGGTGATGGAAACCCACAAGAAAGTGGAAAAGATTAAACTTACCCAAACAGCTTCAAGGGGGCTGAACCCATCTGCACCAAGCAAACTACCTAGCCAGAAAACCAACATGAATGTTGCCAACACGGCAGGACCAAGGACGGCGGTGCGGTGAACCCAAATTCGTGCTGGTGTTTTCGGCGAAGTAGCGGCTGAGTCCTCAAACGCGACAGAAAAATCCTACGTGGGCATACTCAAAGGGTTGCGTTTTGGCATCCACATCTGCCAAAACACATCCCTTGTGTGTTCATGACAACAGCGCCAACATTCCGAAAAAATACTGTTAACCAGAGGCTTAAGGCCCAAGGAAATCTAAAGTCGGCCTTTGTTGAAACAGGAAATCGTTGCGCCTTTGTCGATGGGTTCACATCTGAAACCATCAAATCAAATCTAGGCGTGCGGCGTCACTTTAGGCAGCGTAAATCCGGCAAAGTCAAAGATCCTTTCCACCCAAACAAACGGGCCGCGATAAAGTTTTTTCGTTTGCGTCACGCCGCAATTTGCGATGCTATCGCAACGCAATTAAAGTGATCCCTATCTTGGAATTCTCAGTCACAGTATAGTTGAAAGATCGAATCTACTAAGCTGGGGATTATGTATATGAGCTTTGAAACTGCTTTGATAACAGGCGGCAATGGCAACCTTGGGCGACTCGTCGCTACCCGTTTGGAGGCTCAGAATATTAAGGTGATCAGCTTTGATTTACCTGGAACAGAAGGCCCAGAAACCGAAGCACGTTACGACGTTGACTTGGGGGACATACGTGATCACAATCTGTTGCGGAAAGTATTCGAAGACCACAAGCCGCAGGCCGTTTTTCACCTCGCGTCAATGCTTTCAGGAAGCAGTGAAGCAAACCCAGAGGCCGCTTGGGAGGTCAACGCCACCGCCTCAATAAAGTTAATGCGCCTTGCCTTAGAGTTTGACGTCGGACCATTTTTCTTTGCCTCTACAGTAGCGACCTATGGGCCAGATTTACCCGACCCTTTACCTGAAGACGCAGATCAATGGCCTGAAAATATCTATGGGGCGACTAAAGTAGCGGTCGAAAGGATGGGCGTTTATTTGAAACGCAAGCAAGGGTTAGATTTTCGGTGTTTGCGATTCCCATTTGTACTTTCCCCTTATGCGCCAGATGCCGCGCTAACCGCTTTTGCCTCGAACGCATTTAAGGCTGCTGCGGCAGGTACACCATTTGCCTTCCCCATTGAACCAGACACTGGAATGGCGGCATTATTTTTAGATGACGTCACCCGCAGCATTGTAGAAATTGCGCAAACTGATCCGGCCAATTTACGGCAACCTGTCTATAATTTGCATGGTTATACCGTCCGCGCCAGTGATATCGCTGAGAAACTTCGCCAACGATATCAAACATTTGAATGTAGTTTTGAGCCAGAGGAAAGGCTAGTCAACCTTATCGGAAGTTGGCCAACTGCGCTGATTTGTGAAGGTGCTGAACGGGATTGGGATTGGGCAGTAGAGTTTGATTTTGACAAGACAGCAGACGCAATGTTCAAACTATTTGAAGCCAATTAAAAATCAATTTTTGTGGCGTCATACTTGTAAATGTCATTAAACGGAAACATTGCTAACTTTGACGGTAAACATCGCGCCACGTTTAATTTAGCTTTGGAAAGCAACCCACCAAATGAACCGCGAGAATGAAACAAATCTGCATTTTTTCGTGCTTTGCTTTGGAGCATTTTCGTGCGAGGTTTCCGCAATATCTCATAAGTTCGAAGCGCTTCATTTAACGTGGATTTAACAGCAACGCATTGAGCAAGAATATACGCATCTTCAATTGCCATTGCAGCGCCTTGCGCCATAAAAGGTAACGTCGGGTGGCCAGCATCCCCAAGCAATGCGACCGAACCGTCAACCCATTTTTTCAACTCGGGTTTATCGTATAACGCCCAGATATTTACTTGTGTGCTAGCAGCCAGCAACATTGTAATCGTAGAGTGCCACCCATCAAAAACGTTCTGCAGATCGGATAAATCGCCCTGTGATGTCCAACTCGTGTCGGCCCAATTTGATTTCTCTTCAACGGCAACGAAATTCACTAAATCGCCACCGCGCACATAATAGGTGACAATGTGTTTACCTGAACCTGACCAAACTGTGGCATCTGGCGGTACTAAACCTGTTGGCAAATGTGCCGTTGGAACTGCGCCGCGCCATGCAATTTGCCCGGTAAATTGTACAGGTTGATCAGGGTTCATTTGAGCAGAAAGCACAGAGCCGACACCATCCGCGCCGACCGATAAATCAGCACGTTCAACACAGGAAAACCCAGCTTCATCGTAGCTTTCAACACGTGCATTTAACGCAATCTCAACGCCTGCTTCCAAAGCTTTATTCTGTAAAACCGCCTGTAAATCAGCGCGATGAATATGATAATATGGCGCGCCAAAAACCCGTGAAGCAATGCCTTTTAACGGCACCGAAACGTAGGCTTTTCCTGAATGCCCGTTTTTGATAACAGCAGAATTTGGTTCAAATGCGACCTCATGCAGAGCCTCTCCAAGTCCGAGCGCGATCAATACTTTCATAGCATTTGGGCTAAGCTGTATCCCAGCGCCAACTTCCAACAATTCAGGTGCTTGCTCAAACACACGCACATGGACGCCACGCTGGGCCAACGCAATGGCTGCGGTCAGCCCACCAATTCCTGCACCAACGATATTTGCTGTCCTAATCATCATTTTCGTTAACAATTATCTGACACAAAGCCAACCGTCGTCGTTTAACAAACATGGGGTTCGGTTTTAAGCTATCCCATGCCGCCAAAACAAGTAAACTACAGAAAAGTAAGGGAGTTTTCATATGTCAGACACCCCAGCACGCACTAGGTCAGGTGGCCGCAGCGCCCGCCGCGCGTTGCGCACGGCACCTAATTTTCAGATGCTGAAAGGATTGAAAAACACCCTGCCCTTATGTGAAGTAATGGATGGTGCACAGGTCGAGCAAATCGACGCTGCGTCGATGGATATTCTAGAAAACATCGGCGTCGTTTTTCGCGATGACATTGCACTTGCAGATTGGCGCAAAGTGGGCGCCAAAGTTGTCGATGACACAGTTTATCTCGATCGTGCACTTGTTCGCGATCTAATTTCAACGATACCAGAAACATTTACGTATAACGCGCGTGATCCCGAAAAAAATGTCGATCTTGGTGGCCGTAATTCCATTTTCGTACCTATGACCGGTGCGCCGTACATGCGTGATCTGGAAGACGTTCGCCGCAACCCCATGATGGAAGATCTTTCGATGTTTCACAAACTGAGCCACATGATGCCAGCGATGCATTCTTCGGCCCATCACATAGTTGAACCGTATGATCATCCGATCAGTCAACGCCATTTGCGGATAACGTATTCATCTATGAAGCATTCCGACAAAACGTTCATGGGCATGACAACCAGCCCGAAAAATGCTGAAGACGTGATCGACATGTGCGCGATCTTGTTTGGCGACGATTTTATCGACACCCATCCCGTGGTTACCGGAAATTGCAACGGAAACTCTCCGCTTGTTTGGGATGAAACAATGCTTGGTGCGATGCGCGCATTTTGCAAACGAAATCAGCCCGTGCTGTGCTCGCCCTTCGTGTTAGGGGGCGCAAACACGCCCGCATCCGTTCCTGCATCCGTTGCCCAACTAAACGCCGAGGCGTTGTCCGCATTGGCCTACACACAAGTCATCCGTCGCGGCGCGCCTGCAATTTATGGCCATTACCTTTCTACCGTTTCGATGAAATCTGGCGCGCCGATGGCGGGCACTCCAGAAATTTCACTGATGAATTTTATGATCGGACAAATGGCGCGGTATTATGGCGTGCCGTGGCGTACTTCGAACACGCTCGGGGGTGCAAAAACCTTTGATGCGCAAGCCGGTT
>Ga0233426_10001567_pt1 | contig 20628 bp, 19 predicted proteins | sample SI_118_April2016_6_FD_179875 | JGI IMG/M metagenome (GOLD analysis project Ga0233426, IMG submission 179875) | Seawater microbial communities from Saanich Inlet, British Columbia, Canada - SI_118_April2016_10_MG | ecosystem: Environmental > Aquatic > Marine > Inlet | place: Canada: British...
GATTGCCGCCGAAGCAAAGGCGTACGGTATGATCGATGAAGTTCTTGAGCGCAAATAATGCAGCCCACATTCTTTTCGAATCATCATGAGTGAACAGCCCATTAACTGCTCTTTTTGCGGCAGAAGTAAAGACGATGTTACGGTTCTCATTGCAGGAGTTACGGGCCACATCTGTGACCATTGCATTGAACAGGCCGAAAGCATCATTCGCGAGGAACGCGTGCAGAAATCAACTGCACCCGATCTCGACCTGAAGATTCCTTCTGAAATCAAGCAGCATCTCGATGAGTACATCATCGGACAAGAAAGTGCGAAGCGTACCATTAGCGTAGCCGTTTATAACCACTACAAAAGATTGTCCTACACTCCCACAGGGGATGATGTGGAGATTGACAAGGCCAACGTGATCATGATCGGTCAAACTGGCACCGGAAAAACACTGATTGCACGCTCTATAGCGCGCATGCTTGACGTGCCTTTCTGCATTGCTGACGCGACTGTTTTGACAGAAGCCGGCTACGTTGGTGAAGACGTCGAAAGTGTTCTTTCCCGCTTGCTTCAAAGCGCCGATTTCGATGTAGAACGTGCAGAACGTGGCATTGTCTTCATTGACGAAATTGACAAAATCGCACGCAAAAGCGACAACCCTTCCATCACACGTGACGTGAGCGGCGAAGGGGTTCAACAAGCTCTTTTGAAGCTCCTCGAAGGCGCAGATGTGAGCGTTCCACCACAAGGGGGACGAAAGCATCCTGAACAGAAGCTCATCAGTATCAACACGAAGAACATCCTGTTCATTTGTGGCGGTGCATTTTCTGGAATAGAACAAATCATCGAACGCCGGATCAAGCGCTCGTCGATGGGATATCAACAAGATGGGATTTCAATTGAATCCGATGAAATCCTTCAATATGTCGCCCCTGTAGACTTGCGAAGTTTCGGTTTAATTCCAGAGTTGATTGGTCGTTTTCCAGTCATCACCTACCTGCAAGAGTTAAGCCCTGCTGCCTTGCGACGTATTTTGGTTGAACCCAAAAACGCCTTGTGCAAGCAGTACATTCGGCTCTTCGAAATGGATGATATTGAACTGAAATTCGAAGGTTCAGGACTTGATTACATGGTTGAAAAAGCCGTGGAATTCAAATTGGGTGCACGAGGATTGCGAAGCATCATGGAAGCCATTTTGAATGACGCGATGTTTGAAATGCCTGGAACTGAAAACAAAACGTTGACGGTCAACCGCGCCTATGCGGAAAGCCGGTTCGACGAAGATTCCCAAACTGGCCTCAAGGTGGCCTGACCAGTCAAATGGCCAGGAAGGAAACACCCCTGATGCAGCAATACAATCGGGTAAAGACCAAATACCCGGACACCTTGCTGCTCTTTCGGGTGGGTGATTTCTATGAAACGTTTGGAGAAGATGCGATCACAGCCTCAGGCGTGCTCAACATCGTTTTAACGAAAAGGGGGAACGGCAGTGCTTCAGAAATTGAACTTGCTGGATTTCCGCACCACTCCTTGGATAATTACCTTCCGCGATTGGTTCGCGCTGGGCACCGGGTTGCTGTGTGTGATCAACTGGAGGACCCAAAGCAGGCGGTTGGAATTGTCAAACGCGGTGTCACCGAACTGGTAACACCCGGAGTCTCCTACCACGACCAAGTTCTTCAATCATCGAGCAACAACTATTTGGCCGCGATTCATTGGTCAAAAAAGGGGTGCGGACTTGCGATGCTTGACATTTCGACCGGAGATTTCAGCGCAGCAGAAGGGTCCGTTGATTTGATCGAAAGACTTCTTCGCGTGCACCAGCCCTCAGAATTGCTCTGCTCCAAACCCCTTGAATCAGAAATACGAAATCGATTCGGTGCAGATTGGCAACTCAGTCGATTGGATGATTGGGTTTTTAAACAGGATTATGCGGTTGAACGCATCCACAATCAATTTGAAAGCGGCTCCTTAAAGGGGTTTGGCTTGGCGAACTCAACACATGCCACCATCGCCTCTGGCGCCATTCTGCACTACCTCGAACACGCACAACATGACCGTCCAAAACATGTGCGTCACATCCGTAAACTCACGGAAGATGGAACCCTGTGGCTCGATCGGTTTACCATCCGGAACTTAGAAATTCTCCAACCCTCCCACGAGGACGGCATGTCCTTGGTGAAAACAATGGACCGTACGGGATCTCCAATGGGAGCCCGTTGTCTCCGGCGGTGGCTCGTGATGCCACTCACCGACGTTTCTGCTATCGAACAGCGCCACGAGGCGGTTGATGTTTTTTTGCAAGAAGAGGAAATGCGTCGTGCGATCAAAGGCCGCTTGTCTTCCATGGGCGACTTGGAGCGTCTGGCTTCTAAGGCCAGTTCTGGCCGTATCAATCCGCGTGAAATGGTGCAACTGAGGCATGGTCTTCGAAGCACACATGCCATCGCCGACATGACCGAGGGACAGGATGCACTCATCTCGTACTTGGAGCGTCTGACACCATGTGATGCCCTGCTTCGACGATTGGATGCTGAATTGGAAGACGAAGCGCCCTTGTCTGTGAGCAAAGGGGCTGTGATCAAGCCCGGAGTGAATGAAGAACTTGACGATCTCCGCAGATTGAAACACGATGCGAAAAGTGCATTGGATGCTATCTGCGAGCGGGAGACGAAGCGAACAGGAATCTCATCGCTTAAAATTGACTACAACCAAGTATTCGGATACTACCTCGAAGTTCGGAACACCCACAAAGACAAAGTTCCTGAGGAGTGGATTCGGAAACAGACATTGACCCAAGCTGAACGGTACATCACGGAAGAGCTTAAAGAACTTGAAACCCGCATTTTAGACGCGCAGGAACGCTCGGGACGGCTAGAGCAAGCGTGTTATGACAGGCTCGTCCTTGCCGTCGGAGAAGACATTGCAGCGTTACAAGAAAACGCACTGATCATGGGGCAATTGGATGTCCTTTCGAGTTTGGCGGAATTGGCCGACTCCGGCAGCTACGTGAGGCCAAGAATGCATTTGGAACACGGGATTCGCATTGCGCAAGGAAGACATCCGGTCATCGAACGGGCCCTTCCCCCTGGAGAAACGTACATCGCCAATGATGTCACGCTCGATAGCGAGCATGCACAAATCCTCATGATTACAGGACCCAACATGGCTGGAAAATCCGCCCTGTTACGCCAAACTGCCATCATTAGTTTGATGGCACAGATGGGGTCATTCGTGCCAGCTGCTTCTGCCGATTTGGGCGTATTGGACCGAATTTTCACCCGCGTGGGAGCCTCAGACAATATTTCTTCAGGCGAATCCACCTTCATGGTGGAGATGAATGAAACGGCCTCCATCCTCAACAATCTGACTTCTCGAAGCTTGATTCTTCTTGATGAAATTGGGAGAGGCACAAGCACCTATGATGGAGTGAGTATCGCTTGGGCCATCGCGGAATTTCTTCATCAAAACCCCAACACACGCCCTCTCACCTTGTTTGCCACCCACTACCACGAATTGAATGCCATGCAGGATCGGTTTCCTCGCATTCGAAATTTCAATGTGAGCGTGCGGGAGGTCAATCAACAAATCGTTTTCTTACGAAAGTTGGTCGCTGGCGGGAGCAACCATTCCTTTGGAATTCATGTCGCCAAATTGGCCGGTATGCCCAAGTCCATAGTGCGCAGGTCTGAAGAAGTCCTTCGAGAACTCGAAACCCGCCGAACCGACTGGGATCAATCGACACAGACAGGGACAGGGACAGGGACAGGACCACAGGTTCAGCGCGTCTCATTGCCAACGGCTTCCGATGTGCAATTGAGCTTTTTTCAACTTGACGACCCCGTTTTAGAACAAGTCAGAGAGCAGATATTGGATTTAAATATTGACACGTTGACTCCATTGGATGCTTTGCTCAAGCTACATGAAATCAAGAAAGCAGTCAGTGGGGCAAGCCCGTCCAACGAAGGGTTATTTGACTCACAGCTATGAATTCAAGAGATCAACTATCGCGAGAGATCATCGCCCCCATTCCAGGCAGCCGCCCGCAAACACACGGTTGGGGACTCGAAGACTATCGAAAATTGGTCAGGAAACACCAGGGGAACCAGATTCAAATTGTCGAAACAACTGACGAAAGTGAAATCGTTCCTCGCCTGCTAAAGGCCCTAGGAAACATCACGTGACAACGTGACCGCAGGCGGACATTCGGTTAAAGTGTCGCCAGCAACAAGTCCAAGTCTTTGTAAGGCAGCTTCGATTCTAAGGCCAATCCAGGGTGGGTCAAATTGCCATTGAACATGTACACCCCTGATCGAGCGAGGCGATTTTGCTTGACTGAAGCCTCAACACCGCCATCTGCGGCAAACTCAAGCAACAAAGGAGCCATGATGTTACTCAGCGCCTTCGAAGCGGTTCTACTCACCCGAGAAGGGATATTGGGAACACAGTAATGAATCACGTCCATTTCAATGTAGGTCGGACGTTCATGTGACGTAATACGGCTTGACTCAAAACAACCTCCCCGGTCAATGGTCACATCGACCACGACTGATCCTTTTTGCATTCCAGCCACCATGGGCTCAGAAACGACCATCGGACTGCGCTGGCCTGTTCCTCGAATCGCCCCGATCGCAACATCTGCTGTGCGCAGTGCTTCACTCAGAACTGAAGGCTGAAGTGTTGACGTCCACAACCGTTGTCCGAGCGCATTTTGCAGCCGAATTAATCGGTTGGGGCTGTCGTCAAATAGTTTGACAGTCGCGCCCAAACCCAACGCAGATCGTGCCGCAAATTCACCAACGGTTCCAGCCCCGATAATCACCACCTCGGTCGGAGGAACTCCGGAAACCCCGCCAAACAAAGCACCTCTTCCATCCGGTCCCGCGAGCAACTCGCCAGCCATTAATACCGCCGAATTCCCTGCGATTTCGCCCATCGCGCGAACCAAGGGAAAGATGCCATTTTCATTTTGGATGAAGTCCCATGCAATGGCTGTAATCTTCTTTGCAGCCAATGCCGCCAACAAGCCTGTTGGCTGAACAGTCCACTGCAATGCACTGATCAATGTCTGACGCATCCCCATCAATTCAACCTCCTCCATTGTAGGGGGCTCAACTTTGATGACCATCGCTGTCTGAAAAGCCTGACGCCGATCGTAAACGATGCGTGCTCCTGACTCGCTGTAATCCGAATCAGAGTAATGCGCTTGCTCTCCCGCGCCCGCTTCAATCAAGACCTGATGGCCTCTCGCTACCAACAGCGCAACCGCCTCAGGCACCAATGCCACACGTTTTTCCTGCAAACTCTCTTCCTTGGGAATCCCAATGACCAGCTCGCTTGATTTCGACGCGATTTGCAACACTTCTTCCTGAGGAAGGAGAGCTGCCTCACGCGCTAGAGATTGGATGCCTTTACTTTTTTCGTTCATGTCCGGATGTCAAAGTACTAAATCCAACGCTAGGATGCTTGCACTTGCCAAAGAATCGCTCGACGACCAGGAGAATCCAACGTGTCTTCCACCAATAATTCAAGGAGCAAGGCATCAGGAGGCATCAGTCCGGGAGCCCGTTCAGGCCATTCCACTAAATTCAAACCATCCGCTTCAAAATACTCGGACAGCCCCAAATCCCACGCTTCTTCTTCACCGCTTAAGCGGTACAAGTCATGATGAAAGATGGGCCATTCTCCTGCTTTGTACGCATTGACCAATCCAAATGTCGCGCTAGCCGTTTCTCCATCCACCCCCCAGATTTGGCACAACGCGTTGACCAACGTGGTCTTGCCTGCCCCCATCGGTCCATGCAACGCCACCACACCGGAATAGCCTCCATGACCAAGCGGTGTTAGCACCTGCTTGAACGCCTCATGTAAACGTACCGCTACGGCATCCAATCCCTCAAGTGAATACCAGTCTGAGTCAAAAACTCTTTGTTGTTTTGTGGGTGTGGTCATACGGATTCAATGGGATCCAACTCAACCCATGGGATGATCACTTCCTCCAACGAAATGCCCCCATGTTGAAACGAGTCTTTGAAATTCTGGGCGAAGTGATGGTAGTTGTTGGGATATACCAAAAAGTCATCTTCTCGCGCAAAAATATACGATGAGCTCACCTGTGGCCGAGGCAATCCAAAGGCTTGCGGATCGCGAACTTCAAACACATCCGAAGCTTTGTAGCCTAAATTCCTACCGACTTTGTACCGCAAGTTGGAATTGGTTTTCCGGTCACCCTTCACTTGGATGGGATTGGACACCCTTACGGTACCGTGATCGGTGGTGATGACTACACGCGCATTGAATTCCGCCATTTGATCAAACAGCTCCCGAAGGGCGCTATGTTCAAACCACGAAAGCGTGAGCGAACGGTACGCCGCGTCGTCTTCTGCCAACTCTTTGAGGACGTCCATTTCTGTACGCGCATGAGACAACATATCGACGAAATTATAAACGACGGCGGTGATATCGTTCTCCTTTGTTCGATGAAACTGGTCCACCAATTTTCTCCCAGCGGCAAGGTTGGTCACTTTGTGATAGCCTGACTTTCCCTTAAAATCAAGTCGCTTGAGCAGCTGATCAAATAGCTCTGCCTCATATTTGTTTTTGCTTCCCTCCTGGTCTTCATCTACCCAATATTCAGGATAAACCCGTGCGATCTCTGCAGGAGTTAATCCGGCAAACAAGGCATTTCGGGCGTATTGGGTTGCCGTCGGTAACATCGAGAAATAGGGTTCTGTGCGAACAACCCGGAAACGATCGAGCAACATGGGTTCGATCATCCGCCACTGATCCATCCGAAGGTTGTCAATGACGACGAGATAAACCGGTCGATCAGAACCCGCATCAGCCAGTACTTGTGGCAACCTCTCGGTCAACAATTGATGAGACAAGGTCGGATGGTCATCACCCGGTGCCGCCATCCACTCCTCATACGAGGTTTGATAAAACTTCGAAAACTGCCGATCGGCATCTTTGAATTGCATCTCCAAAACATCTCGCATTCCTGCATCATCGGACCGTTCAAGCTCCAATTTCCAATGCACCAACCGCTCGTAAATTGCGGTCCAATCAGCCGCATCCAATCGTCCCATCATCTGCATGGACAACTCACGAAATTCGCGCTGGTAGTCGGTCATCGCCTTTTCACTGACCAATCGCTTTTCATCCAAGTTCTTCTTTACGGCAAGTAAAATCTGATTGGGATTCACCGGCTTGATCAAGTAATCACTGATTTTGGAACCAATGGCCTCTTCCATGATGTGTTCTTCCTCACTTTTTGTAATCATAATCACCGGCAGGTGAGGCCGTTTTTCTTTGATACGCTGCAACGTTTCCAATCCGTTCAAGCCGGGCATCTGTTCATCTAGGAAAACCAGGTCAAAAACCTGTTCTGCAAGCAACTCAAGGGCCTCGACCCCACTGTTAACGGCAGTCACATGAAACCCCTTACCTTCTAAAAAGAGTATGTGTGGACGTAAGAGTTCAATTTCATCATCCGCCCATAAAATTCGTGGAGTTCGCTGCATCGTTTCAAAGTGTCTGTTCAAAGGTAAGTCCGAGGTGGTCGCAACAAGTTATCTTGCGGCAATTCTCAACGCAGTTGCTCCCCATTTCTTATCTGGCCCGAAGATGCTGAATCACAACAAACACAAAATTCTCAACGATCCGGTTTACGGATTCATTACGATCCAGCACGCACTCACGTTTGATCTATTGGATCATCCGCACATGCAACGACTCCGTCGTATCTCACAACTTGGGCTTTCACACCTTGTTTATCCAGGGGCCGTGCACAACCGGTTTCATCATGCCATCGGTGCCATGCACTTGATGCAAGAGGCGATTTCTGTGTTGCGATCGAAAGGTGTAGAAATTAACGAAGTCGAATCAGAAGGTGCCTGCGCAGCCATCTTATTGCATGACATCGGTCATGGACCCTTTAGTCATGCTTTGGAGCACAGCATTGTCACAGGAGTCAACCACGAGGACATTTCTGTTCTGATCATGAACCGCCTCAACGAAGAAATGCATGGAGCGTTGGATACAGCCATCGCTATTTTCAATGACCATCACCCCAAGCGGTTTCTACACCAACTGATTTCGTCCCAATTGGACATGGACCGGTTGGACTACCTATCCCGTGATAGTTTTTATTCGGGCGTTGCCGAAGGACGTGTGGGAAGTGAGCGCATCATCAAAATGCTGTCGGTCGAAGATGGCCAATTGGTCGTTGAAGAAAAGGGCATTTATTCGATAGAGAAATTCGTCATGGCACGACGGCTGATGTACTGGCAGGTTTACCTGCATCGAACGGTTCTTTGCGCAGAATTCATGCTGATGTCCGCACTCAAAAGAGCCAAGCATGTCGCACAAACGGACGCCACATTGTTCTCTACCCCCGCCTTGCATATTTTCTTGCACGAGTCTCTCGATAAAGCTAGGTTCATGGCAGACCCGAGTATTCTAGACCGCTTTTGTCAATTGGATGACAGCGACATCCTTTGCGCCTTGAAAGCATGGCAGCATCATTCCGACCCCATCTTGAGTGACTTGAGTCGCCGCATCATCAACAGGGACTTGTTTCAAATCGAGTTGCGTTCCCAAGCGTTCTCAAAGGACGAGTTGGACATTCAACTTGAGCGCGTGGCCAAAGCACTCAACCTCTCCGCAGAAGATGCCAGTTACTTTGTAATTAGCGAGCGCATCGACAATCGCATCTATGAGTCTGGTGGCATCAACATCAGATTCAAGGACGGAAGCATCCAAGATTTTGGAGATGCATCAGATCACTGGAACAGAGAAAACTTGACCACATTAGTGGTCAAGTCTTTCCTCTGTTATCCAAAAAATTTAAAGGCCTAAGCAATCGATAGTACAAGCTATCAAACGGACAACTCTTCTCCGAGCTTATTGTAGAGGTGGTATTCCAGCAATTCAAGTGAAGAATTTGATTCCACGTGAATTTTTACATCATACTTTCTCTGCCAAGCCCGTAGAATCGACTTGATCCATCCTTGTTTGATGTATGATTCTACCATCGGATGAAGCATAATCGTCAGACGACGATGCCCTTCACCCTCAACGAGGTAGCTAATGCTGTTTTCGATGGTGTCGGTCACGAGAATTGAAGACTGAACAGCTCCCGTACCTGAGCACGTTGGACACTTTTCAGAAGTCTTAATCGTCGCCACTGGCCGAACCCTTTGTCGTGTCATCTCAACCACACCAAATCGGCTAGGAGCTAAGATGTTATGCTTGGCCTTGTCAGCTTGCATCGCCTCCTTGAGCGCATCTGTCAGTTGCTTGTTGTGCTCTCGCTTCGCCATATCGATGAAATCGATACAGATGATGCCTCCCATATCACGCAACCTCAAAATGCGCGCAATTTCACTCACACACTCAAGATTGGTCTGAAGTGCATTCTCTTCTTGATCCTTCGCTCCCGCTTTCCGTCCACCACTGTTCACGTCAATAACGTGCATGGCTTCTGTTTGCTCAACGATCAAATAGGCTCCACTCTTGAGGTTCACCTGAGTACTAAACGCCGCCTTAATCTGACGATGAATGGAAAGCGTATTGAACAAATCCTTGTCCTTACTCACACTCACGATTCCTTCTTTATCAGGAGCAATCGCATGCAAATAGGTCTTCACTTCATCCGCAAGGATTGCATCGTTGACACGGATGTTGGTACAATCCGCTGTCAATACATCCCGCAAAACAGCACTCGTTTTGTTCAATTCGCCCAAAACACGCTTTCCAGGCTTGGCATTCTTCAATCGCTTGTGCAATTCAGCCCAACGATTTACCAAATCCTCCAAATCTGTATGCAAGTCAGCAGCTCCTTTTTCTTCAGCGACCGTGCGCACAATGATTCCGAAACCCGGAGGCCGAATACTCTGCATCAGTCGCTTCAAACGGGTACGCTCCTTCTCGCCCTTAATTCTTCCTGATAGAGAAACCTTTTCACTAAACGGAACCAAAACCAAATAACGCCCGGGCAAAGTCACCTCCGCCGTTAATCGGGGCCCTTTGGAGCTTATCGGTTCTTTCGAAACTTGTACCAACACCAACTGGGAAGAAGACACTTCGTCTTTGATCTTCCCGCGTTTGTCAATCTCCGCTTCTCGCTTAAAGTTTCCCAAATCTGCAACGGGCTGTTTCCCTTGCATTACGCGCTTTACATACTGCTGCTGGGTCCGATAGTAAGGACCCAAATCCAAGTAATGTAAAAAAGCATCCCGTTCATGACCCACGTCTACAAAAGCCGCGTTCAAACTAGGCAATACTTTCCTTACACGGCCGAGAAAAATATCTCCCACCGCAAACCCATTACTGCCTTGATCTCGATGTAACTCAACGAGTTGACCATCTTCCATCAAGGCAATCTCCACCTCACCCGAGATGGAATTGATTACCAATTCTTTGCTCACGCAGGAACTGGATGAAACGCAAGGAAGCGCCCCATTCGGGTGAGCACTAAGTACTCACCCGAATGAATCACTTCTTCTTGTGCCGATTTTTGCGCAATCTTTTCTTCCGCTTGTGCGTCGACATCTTATGACGCTTCCGTTTTTTACCGCTTGGCATGATCGTTAAATTTATTCGTTTGATCCAGAGGACTCTCCGGATTCTAATCGTGTGATAAAGTCCAAAACTCGGGCAGAGATAATCGTATCCGGGGCATAAGGTAAGTATTGCTGATAACGAATCACAGCCGCTTCCGGTTTGCCCATTGCTTCATAGCACCGTGCTGTAAAGAAAAGACCATTGGAATACGTATCATCCGCATCCATGCACGCTTCAAAACCAACAACAGCTCGGTCATATGCTCCCTCCTCCATATCCAACATGGCCAATTGCCACGTAGCTTCAACGTGACCTGGCTCAATCATCAACGCTTCGCTAAAACGCTCACGCGCTTTATCCAGCTGACCTGACTGAATACCAAAAACCCCTAACCAAACCACGGCATCGACTTCGGGCTCCTCTTGCTCGGCTAGAGCACGCAACTCCAAAATACCCTCCATCGGGTTGGCTCCAGAAACTTTTTCCACCGCAATCGCAACAGGGTCATCCGACAAAGCAGCGTCCGCTGAAGCCATTTCTGTCATTGCAGGCGCAGCAGATTCAGGCTGCCGTGGCATCCAGAGCACAAACGCAATCAGCGCTGCACCAATAATAACGGTAGCTATTTGCCCTGTCTTGTTGCGCATCAATTATTTGACTTTGACTTGTGTCTTAACATTTTCCACAAACTCTTTCGCTGGCTTAAACGATGGAATATTGTGAGCGGGAATCTGAATCGATTGCTTCGCTAAAATATTACGTCCTGTTTTGGCCGCACGCGTTTTGACCACAAAACTGCCAAAACCACGTAGATAAACATTCTCACCCGACTCTAAACCGTCGCGTATAGAGCGCATAAATGCTTCAACCGTCGATTGAACATCGTGCTTTTCCATCCCTGTTTGCTCGGCAATTTTGCCAACAATATCTGCTTTCGTCATCTTGCTTTACTACGTTTGTCTGTCTCAAAAAAAGAAACCCTATTTTCGTTTAGGGGTGCAAAAATACGTCGAATGACCTGAATACGAAACCTTCATGCATCCCAAAACAGCTTTTTCCGATGACGCGGTCCACATGATGCCCCGAAGAGAACTTCACGAGTGGTATTTGAAGCATGAACGCCCCCTCCCGTGGAGAGAAAATCCTCGCCCATATGAAACCTGGCTCTGCGAGGTTATTATGCAGCAAACCCGCATCGATCAAGGGACTGCTTACTGGCAAAAGTTCGTAAATCGATGGCCTGACTTTCGTTCATTGGCCAACGCAAGTGTTGACGACGTTTTAAAAGAATGGCAAGGGCTTGGTTATTACAGTCGCGCTCGAAATCTGCACAAAACAGCTCAAATTATCCATTCGGACTTCCCAAACAGCCACCCAACAGCGCTTAACGACTGGTTATCCATGCCCGGCATAGGCCCATATACTGCCGCAGCCATCTGTTCAATCTGTTTTGACATCCCTGTGGCGGCAATCGACGGAAATGTGTTGCGCGTACTGAGTCGGTTTTTGGGGATCCACGAACCAATCGATCGGCCATCGGGCAGAAAACCGCTGGAAGAATTCGCGAACGCTTGGGTAGACCCCGAAAATCCCGGAAGACACAATCAAGCGATCATGGAATTGGGCGCGCTGACCTGTACTCCTCATGCACCGGACTGTGCAAATTGCCCTTTGCAAAATGCGTGTGCGAGCCAGCAGATGCCCCATGAAAAAGGAAATTTACCACCTTTCAAACAAGGCAAAACCAAGGTGCTCGATGTCGCGTTGAACTTCCACGTGATTGTTCATGACGAGCGTGTTATGATGTGTAAAAGGCCTGAAAACGGTGTTTGGGGTGGCCTCTGGGCCTTTCCGTCAGCAGAGCACCCCTTTCAGAATCAAGCGGAGCCCTTCGATGTCCCTGAAGCATTGGGAAACCAACTGGTAGCGAGGGGACCCTGCGGATCACCCGTCAAGCACCTTCTGAGCCACCGGAGACTGCACGTACAGTTTTGGCTTTGGGAAAGCCCTCTCAAAAACACGTCCAATCTGGGCGATTGGAAAACATGGGAGGAAGCCGAGGCACTTGCCCTTCCAAGGGTCCTCGAGCGCTCTTGGGAAGATGTGAAGAAATCAGCTTCGCAGAACGCGTCTACAACCACTGCTTGACGTAAATTTGATTCATGGCTGGAGTCAACAAAGTAATCTTGGTAGGCAACTTGGGCAAGGACCCTGAGATGCGCTATACCCCAAACGGAGTTCCCGTTTGCTCATTCCCAATGGCAACGTCCGAATCATACAAAGACCGCAATTCTGGAGAGCGTATTACGCAAACCGAATGGCACAACATTGTGATTTGGAGAGGCATGGCCGAAACAGCTGAAAAGTATCTTCATAAGGGATCTCAAGTCTTCATTGAGGGTAAAATCAAAACCCGTTCATGGGAAGACCAGTCAGGGCAAAAACGATACACGACAGAGATCATCGCTGACGTCATGCAATTGCTCGATCGTCCCGGAACTGGTGGCGCTGGCGCTTCAGAGAGCCAAGCATCCATGAAGCCCGCTGCTCAAGCCCAAGCGGCAGAAAGCAATTCTTCAGACCCGGCTCCCGATCATGACGCAAGCGCCCTAACGGCCTCTGCAACACCAGCTCACGTGGCGAGCGCTCCTGAAGGCGATGCATCAGACCTGCCATTTTGAGGGAATTGATTGATTTGAAAACCCAACTGTGAGCGTCCTACTCTCGCTTTTCTTTTCTGCTAACTCGTGGGCACTTATGGACTTTGTGCCCATTGGAGCGATTGCCGTCCTCCTTCTTTTAAGCGCCTTGATCTCTGGCTCTGAGGTGGCCTTTTTTAGTCTCTCTCCCGCCGACTTGCAGGATCTTGAAAGCGCAAGAGACCAAGAGCAGTCCGTCAAAGCCCAAAGGGTCCTCGAGCTGCTTGAAAAGCCTGATTCTGTTCGGGCCCCGAGGCATTTATTGGCGACCATTTTGGTGCTAAATAACGTGATCAACATTGTCATTATTTTGATCTCAACACTGGTCATGGAACGCTTTTTTCCTTCATCCGAAATGGAAGAATGGATGAAGTGGACACTTCATATTGGCGCGGTTACTTTCTTGATTTTACTCTTCGGAGAAGTCATTCCTAAAGTCTATTCCTCAACCAATCGCGTTCAATTTGCGCAATTCATGGCCGGGCCGCTGATCATCGCCAGGAACATACTCACCCCTGTTTGGAGGCCACTCGTGAGACTTGGAGGTTGGGTCAGCCGTCGTGTTGAAGTTCCCTCCACAGACCTTTCCATGGAGGATCTCGAACAAGCTCTTCAACTCACCGATGATGACGACCGATCAGATGAAGAGCAGCGAATTCTCGAAGGGATTGTCGCATTAGGTAGCAAAGACGCCAAACAGGTCATGACCGCACGAACGGACATGGAGTCCATTTCAACGGATGACACCTGGAATCAATTGCGCGCACAAATCATTGAATCTGGCTATTCCCGAATACCTGTTCACGAAGGATCGCAAGACGAGATTCAAGGAATCTTGCATGTCAAGGACTTGCTCCCCCATTTGAATGAACAGGAGTTGGATTGGCAAACGCACGTGCGCCCGGCCTACTTCGTTCCTGAGAACAAGAAGATTGACGATTTGATGCGTGAGTTTCAAGAGAGACGGACCCACATCGCTATTGTTGTAGACGAATATGGCGGCACGAGCGGGGTGATCACCCTCGAGGATATCATCGAAGAAATTGTCGGTGAAATTTCGGACGAGTTCGATGCCGAAGAGATTGCATATTCTCGATTGGACGAGCGGACCTTCATCATTGAAGCGAAAACAGCGCTGATCGATGTCTACCGAATTCTTGATATGGAAGACCAACCTTGGGAAGCGGCCAAAGGTGAAAGCGATACGTTGGGGGGATTCATTACTGAGCAAGCAGGACGGATTTTAAGGACCGGTGAATTCATTGTTTTTGAAAAGGTGGAATTAAAAGTTGATGCGGCAACACCGCGCAAATTGATGCGGATTAAAATTTCACTGCCTGAAGATTTCAAGCATGATGAATAGCATCGCAGGCCTTCATCAACTTGCTTTTTGTTTGTTAGCAGCTTTGTTCATTGGCTGCGGTGAAGACCCCCTCCCAAAGCCTAGGGGTTATTTTAGAATCGAAACACCGCCAGCGACTTACACGCCATACATCCTTCCCTGCGGGCCGCAATTCGAAGTTCCATCCCACGCAAAAATCGAGTTGATTGCTTTGGACTCCCCTGACCAAGCGTGTTGGTACAACCTCGTATTCCCCTCCTTTTCGGCAAAGTTGCATTGCACTTTAATTCGATTGCGTGACCCCGCCGACTTCATGTCTTTGGTGGACGAAGCACATCAGATGGTCTTCAGCCACGAATCTAAAACTTCAGGCATTCAGACCCATGCATTCGATCTTCCCGAGAACCAGGTGAGCGGACTGGTTTTTGATTTGGAAGGACCGGTGGCATCGCCCTTGCAATTTTTTGCTTCAGACAGTACAACCCATTTTTTACGAGGGTCCCTGTATTTCCAACACGTTCCAAATCCTGACAGCATCGGTCCCGCATTGGATTATGTGCGGCAAGACATTGTTCACATGATTGAAACCCTACAATGGAAATGAAACGAGGACTTCATTGGATTCTTGACATCGGGAACACACGTACAAAATTGGCTGCGTTTCAAGACGGTGAACTGACCGAAGTCTGGGTGAATGAAGAAGCGGAACACATCGCCAATGCAGCCATTGAAGCCTTGGCATTGCCCTCCCGTATGCTCATCGCTGCATCCGGAATGACTCCTGACTTTTGGTCAGATTGGAATGCCCGATGGAACCAGACTCATCCACATCCAGAAGCACTGATATACCTGACTTCAGCTATGAAATTGGGATTCGATGTGCATTACGAAAGCATGGAGACCGTAGGGCTCGATCGACTGGCCAATGCTGCTGCTGTCATTCACATCGACGCCACCGCCCATTGGATGGTGATTGACTTGGGAACATGCCTCACAGTGGACGCTGTCGAGGACCAATCCTTCATCGGAGGTGCCATCTCTCCGGGGATTGACCTGCGTCTGCGCTCGATGTATGCCGGCACGCATTCCCTCCCCTATCCAGAAAATTGGCGCGAGCTCGGAAATAACGGAATCGCCATGCACATTGGAAACGACACCCTCTCCAGTCTTCTTGCTGGATCCATTGGTGGAATCAACGCTGAAATTCATGGACGAATCGCTGCGTTTAAGAAACATTGGCCCGAGATCCGCGTTGCGGTAACAGGCGGAGACGCTTCTTTCTTGGAAGTCGAAGATCCAAGCCCCATTTTTGCCGACCCAAACCTCACTTGGAAGGGGTATCACCAAATTCTTCAAAGCGTTGAATAACGTTGACCATTTACTCGTTCGCTCCGCAGCTTTTGCTCAAATTGAGTTGAGATCTGACACGATCAAAAATGCCTTTTCTGCGCTGGTTATGCTCCTCATGTGTGTCCCTGTGATTGGACAAAATGCGGAGTTCTCTCCCTATTCGCGCTTTGGGTTTGGCCTGATTGGTTCGTTGCAATCTCCTGTCCATGCCGGCATGGGTGGAATGGAATCCGTCCTGACGACGAGCTTTCAATTCAATCCCAACAATCCCGCTTCCGCTTCCGCTTTGAGCCAAACGACATTCCAAGGCTCAGCAGTGACCACACATTTACAAATGCGCCAGGGAGATGAAGCGAAAGCCACGGCTCTTTTCGGCTCATCGGGCCCATTGGGATTGGCCATCAAAAAGCAAGGAGGGAAAAACACACTCATCTTAGGGGTATCGCCTTTTAGCAATTCCGGATTTGCTCTCTCACGTAATTCTGAGACAGACGGTGTCGGCAGCGTCCAAGAACGGTACAACGGCGAGGGGGGCTTGAGTAAAGCGCACATTGGATGGGCTAGAACCATCCGCAGTCGCGGTTACGTTTCAGCAGGAGTAGCAGACAGTGTTTTGATTCAGACCAATACATTGCATTTGGGTATTCAGACTCAATACTTGTTCGGTGCAGTAAGCCGCACATCAACATTGAATGTGATCGATCCCACATTTTTAGACCACCGCTCTGTCATTGACATGAAGCACCGCTCCATTGCTCCTGACCTCGGCTTGATCTACAATCATCTTTTGTTTGCGCGCTACAACGATGACCTTTCATTTGAGAAGAGTGCTTCATTGCGCATAGGTGGAAGATTTACCCCCAAGACTACCTTGTTTAGCGAGATTTCCCATCTTGATGAAACAACGCAAAACCTAGGAGGCATCGACATCCCGCTGGACACAGCCCTTTACATCCCAACCGAAAGCGTTTCAGGCCAAATGCCAACTTCGTGGAATCTTGGCGCCTCCTTGATTTTTGATCATGCCAACGGAAGACATCTAGGGGCAGGCGTAGAATACACCGAAACGCAGTGGGACCGAGTTGAGGAAGGTCTTCACTCATCTCTTCGTCCCGATGGGATGAACTGGGTGCGGTCACGCATATTTCGCGCAGGCGCTGAATGGACTTTAGGCAACACCGAACAAAGACATCCAACATGGGGGAAAGCCAACTACCGGATCGGAATCTCGTTCATCCAACAGCCTTACCAAATTGAGGGCTCTCAACTCGTGTCACGAACTGTTTCAGGTGGGTTTAGCTTGCCTTTGATTGGGAGCCGTTCTATGAGTCGTCTGCACTTCGGCATGGAACTTGGAGAGCGGTATACAGAAGACGCTGGTCTCAACGAAAACTTCACTCGAATACACATTGGATTTTCGTTGATGCCGTTCTTCAAGAACAACTGGTTGAGAGAACGTTTGTACGATTGAACAGAGAAAGATAAGAAGCATGAAGAAGGAACTGATTTTTATGATCGCATTGCTCATTGCGATTCCCCAATTGACTTTGGGCCAATCACGCTATGGAGATACCGAGGAACAGCAGCTGCTTTGTAAGGAGGCACTCAGTGTCTATGTGAGCTACAAGAAGCAAAAGAATTATGACGAGGCTTACATCCAATGGTTAAAGGCCTGTGATGTATGCCCAACGACTGCTCGGGAAGGACTGTATTCTGATGGAATTCTCTTCTTGAAAAATGAGGTTAAAAAAGCGACAAGCCTCGAAGACTCAGCACGTGTAGCCTCTCTAACGGATAGCATATTCCTGCTTTATGACCAACGCATGGAATTGTATCCAGCGACCAAGAAGCGTCCCAACAACAGGTGCTTCATCCTTGGCTACAAAGCCTCTGATTTTTACAAGTTCAACAGGGATGACCCCACAACGGCTAACGCGTGGTTTAAGGAGAGCATCGATTGCTTGAAAGAACAAACGTCAGCCGCTGTTTTGAGTCAATACTATGTCACTTCTTTTTATGCTATGAAGGCGTTGGAAGGTGACTCTGCAAAAGAAAAACTCGGTGAAATGTTGACTGAGTATTTGGTTTTGACCGATTACATTGAGTCGAACATCGCGAATGCGGTCGATGCTGAAGACACCAAAACTGCCACTGGCTTTCAAAAGGCCAAGAAGAATATTGATGAAGTGTTCATCGCCATTGCACAATGTGAGGACATGGTTCCAGTCCTGAGCGCAAAAATCGCCAGCGATTCGAGCAACATGGATTTGAAGCAAAAAGTGCTTCGTTTGTTGAATCAAAAGGACTGCTCAGACAACGACCTCTATCTACCTGTCGCTGAGGCCGTTCATAATCAAGAGCCAAGTCATCCTTCCGCTTTCGCGATTGGGACTGAGCAATCCAAAGTAGAAAACTTCACTGAAGCCTTGCGCTACATGGAGCAGGCCGTTGAGCTTTGCGCCGGTTGCACTGAAATGGAAACATACTTGCTCAAAACAGGAAAGATTGCCTCATTCTTAGGTAAGACAGCTGCTGCAAGGAGTTATGCTCAAGAAGTACTCAGCATTAATAGCGAAAGCGCAGATGCCCTGATGTTGATCGGAGACGCGATTGCCGGCGCTGCATCAAAATGTAACGACGGTGCCTTAGGAAGCCGTTTGGCATACTTGCGCGCTTGCGACTACTATCAGCGAGCTGTGAACAAAGGGGACGAAGAAACTGCTGCGAAAGCCGCTAAGAAATTAAGCGCCAACAGCAAGCAATTCCCTAGCATGGAAGAGATTTTCGCAGTCGGGAAAAGTAAAGGAGACAACATCCAAATCCCAACGATTTCGGGATGCCCTTGTTCTGGTGAAAGCACCGTCATCCGTGTACGATAATCGATCGAATCGATTCAGAATGGGGCACGTTGCAGTGCTTTTCTTCTTGCTGAGTTGCTCCAATTCTGATGCGGAATTAACGGCATTTGCAGCGTCGGATGAAGCGCCGGTTCAGCAGATTGAAAATGGGCGTTTTCAGTACTCTGAAAAAGGTGAAATCATCCATGTGTTAACAGCGAATATCCTTCGTCGCGTCGAAAAGGGCACGGCTGAAACTTCGGAGGACGTCGTTGAGGTCCGGGATGGTTTTGAATTGTTCATGGGTGGCGACGAGAATGACTTCGAGGCGCACATGCAAGCGCAGACAGGTTGGCTCGATGAGAAAAACCTTCGACTTGTGGCGGAAGACAAGGTTGTTCTCCGCAACATTTCAGGTGATATTCTCGAAACTGAATACCTGGTCTGGGCGGAAGATTCTGATCGCGTGTGGACCAATCGTCCTGTCATGATCACAAGCAAAGATGGTGTCCTATATGGAGAGGGCCTTGAGTCAGACGCTCGTTTTGAAAACTACCGCATCCTTCATCCTTCAGGAGAAATCATTTTAGAAGGCATGGAACTCACTGCGCCGTGATCCCGTTTCGAAAAATATTTTAACTTTCTCCCAATGGATATCAATCGGGCAATTCAAGTCAGCAAAGCCGCAGAAAAATTTTGGATCTTGATCGTAGCTGCCACCATAGGTGTTACCATCTGGTACATCGTTCAATATGGTTGGGAGCAACAAAAGCAAACCCTCGTGCTTCCTGCTATTGCCATTGCATGGTATGGTTTTCGACGCTTTTTTCGCAAAAAACTGGAACGAGATCTTGAAAGTCAAAACGCGAACACGTGAAAACGAAACCCCGCTTAAAACTTTTGCGTAGGTTTGATGTAATCCCACTCCATGGATCCTGACCCCGCGAGTTCGTTCATCATCATTGGCATTTCCCTTTTGGCCTCTGCCTTTTTTTCAGGCATGGAGATTGCCTTTGTTTCAGCAAATCGCTTGCAAATCGAATTGGATTCGAAGCAGAGCTGGAGAGGACGTTTGTTGGCGCACCTGGCCAGCAAACCCCAACAATTTATCGCCACCATGTTGGTTGGAAACAACCTTGCCTTGGTTTTCTGCGGACTCGAGTCTGGTGGACTCATTAGCGAGTGGTTATTTCACGTTTCAGACTGGCCACAAGCCCAGTATCCCATCCTAGCCTTGGCTGTACAAACGGGCATCACAACGGTTGTCATCCTTGTCTTGGCGGAGTTCATACCCAAGGCGCTTTTCCATGCAAATCCGAACTTCTGGCTGCGCTTGTTTGCCGTGCCTTTGACCATACTGCACTACATCATGGCCATACCAGGGGCATTTGTCGTGTGGCTCAGTCGCCTGGCGATTCGACTGGTTGGAAAGAAACATGCGACAAACCCCATCAATGGCCAACAAATGGGCGCCACTGACCTCGATCATTTCATCCGAGAGGTCAGCGGGCGAATGGAACCCGAACAAGAGCTCGAGCATGAGCTACAGATCATGCAAAACGCGCTTGAGTTCAACAAAGTCATTGCTCGCGACTGCCTGATTCCCCGAAACGAAGTCGTTGCCGTAGATATGGAGACGTCCTTGGACGAAGTCCGAGAGCTCTTTGTTTCATCAGGCTTGTCAAAAATCGTAGTCTACAAAGGGGACATCGACCAAACGATTGGTTATGTCCATTCCAAAGATTTGTTTAAAAATCCGACCTCCGTAAAAAGCATTCTGCATCCGACTTTTGTCGTTCCAGAGCCAATGCCCGCGAGTGATGTTTTGCGCCGTTTCATTCAAAGA
>Ga0233426_10001573_pt1 | contig 20590 bp, 19 predicted proteins | sample SI_118_April2016_6_FD_179875 | JGI IMG/M metagenome (GOLD analysis project Ga0233426, IMG submission 179875) | Seawater microbial communities from Saanich Inlet, British Columbia, Canada - SI_118_April2016_10_MG | ecosystem: Environmental > Aquatic > Marine > Inlet | place: Canada: British...
TACTGCTCTCAAAAAAAGGAAAGAATTGTATTGCTCAATTAAAAAAAATGGGTGCCATTGTATCATTTCAACTGAATTAATCAGTTGTTTTTTTTTGGTCATGAATTTCCATTACTGTGAGTAGTGATGGCGAAGCCGTATCATAAAGCAATGTTTATAGCTCTTTAAAAGAGCTTTTAAAAATTAAAAATAAATAAGCTGACTACCGATGGTAGTCGAAAAAAAATAAGTTATGAAAGTAGGAATCACCTTTTCAACCTTTGATCTTTTTCATGCCGGGCATGTAAAGATGTTAGAAGAAGCAAAACGTCAATGCGATTATTTAATTGTAGGCTTGCAGTTAGATCCTTCGATTGATCGTCCTGAGAAAAACGGACCTTCACAGTCTATAATAGAGCGTTATATTCAGCTCAAAGGATCTAAGCATGTAGATGAAATTGTACCCTATGTATCTGAACAAGATTTAGAAGACATTTTACGCTCTTTTAAATTGGATGTACGCATTATTGGTAATGAGTATAAAGAAAAAAACTTTACAGGTAGAACCTATTGTGAAGAAAAGGGAATAGAGATCTATTACAATTCAAGAGATCACCGATTCTCTTCGAGTGGGCTTAGAAAGCAGGTAAAATCAGTTGAAGATAAATGAATTTAAAAAAGTCAACAAAAATATATATTGCTGGGCATAGAGGTATGGTCGGTTCTGCTGTTTGGAGAGCACTAGATAAAAAGGGGTATACGAATTTATTAGGAAAAACTAGCACTGAACTTGATTTAAGAAATCAACAGGCCATTACTGATTTTTATAAAAAAGAACAGCCAGAAGTAGTGATTGATGCTGCAGCAAAAGTTGGAGGTATTTTAGCTAATAATGATTTTCCATATCAATTTTTAATGGAGAATATGCAAATTCAGAACAATTTAATAGATGGCGCTTATAAGGCTGGTATTGAGAAATTTATTTTTTTAGGGAGTTCTTGTATATATCCAAAGTTTGCTCAACAGCCCCTAAAAGAAGAATATTTACTAACAGATTCTTTAGAACCTACCAATGAATGGTATGCCATTGCAAAAATTACTGGAGTAAAAGCATGTCAGGCTATTCGTAAACAATATAATAAAGACTATGTAAGTTTAATGCCTACCAACTTGTTCGGTTCTTTTGATAATTTTGATTTGCAATCTTCGCATGTATTACCAGCGATGCTGCGTAAATTTCATGAGGCGAAAATAAATAACCATTCAGATGTAACACTCTGGGGAAGCGGAACTCCAATGCGAGAGTTTTTGTTTGTAGATGATATGGCAGAAGCGGTTGTGTATGCCTTAGAGAATAATTTACCAGAATATTTATACAATATAGGTACTGGAAAGGATATTACGATTAAAGAACTGGCAGAAACCATTCAAAGTGTAACAGGTCATCAAGGAAATATTCTTTGGGATGCCAGTAAACCAGATGGTACGCCAAGAAAACTAATGAATGTTTCCAAAATGAAAGAACTTGGATGGCAATATTCAACAGAGTTAGAAGAAGGTATTGAAAAAACCTATCAATGGTTTTTAGATAATATAGATACAATTAAAGAAATAAAATTATAAATATGAAAGTAGCACTAATCACGGGTATTACAGGACAGGATGGATCTTATTTAGCAGAACTATTGTTAGAAAAAGGGTATGAAGTACACGGAATCAAAAGAAGAGCTTCTTCATTGAATACAGACCGTATTGATCATTTATATCAAGATCCCCACCACCCTAAACAACGCTTAAAGTTACATTATGGTGATCTAACAGATGCAATGAACCTGACCAGAATAATTGAAGAATGCCAACCAGACGAAATTTACAACTTAGGTGCTATGTCTCATGTCAAGGTTTCTTTTGATACTCCTGAATATGTAGGAAATGTAGATGGCCTCGGTACACTCAGGATTTTAGAAGCGGTTCGTTTACTAGGTTTAGAAAAGAAAACGAGGATATATCAAGCCTCTACCTCAGAATTGTATGGTGGAATGCCAGAAAATAAAAATGACAAAGGATTTTATGATGAAAATTCTTCTTTTTATCCAAGGTCACCTTATGGAGTAGCTAAAATATATGGATTTTGGATCACTAAAAATTATCGCGAAGCTTATAATATGTTTGCGTGTAACGGTATTTTGTTTAATCATGAATCACCAAGGCGCGGAGAAACCTTCGTTACTCGTAAAATTACACGGGCGACTGCTAGAATTGCATTAGGATTACAGGAAAAAATTTATTTAGGGAATTTAGATGCCAAAAGAGATTGGGGACACGCTAAAGATTATGTGCGTATGATGTGGATGATATTGCAAGCAGAACAACCTGAAGATTGGGTAATTGCCACAGGAAAGACCGCTACGGTTAGAGAGTTTGTACGAATGAGTTTTGCAGAAGTTGGTATTGAATTAGAATTTACAGGTACAGGAGTCAATGAAACAGCTACAGTTATAAGTTGTAATAATCCTTTATTTCAATTAGAATTAGGAAAAGAAGTATTATCTATAGATCCGGCATATTTCCGCCCAACAGAAGTTGATTTATTAATTGGTGATCCTTCAAAGGCGAAGAATAAATTAGGATGGGTACCTGAACATGATTTGGTATCACTGGTGAAAGACATGATGCAATCGGATGTTAGGTTGATGCAAAAAGATCAATATTTAAAAAAAGGAGGATATAAAATATATAATCAAGATTAATAGAGTTTTATTTAAATAGGTATAAATAAATATGAAAGCAGTAATATTAGCGGGTGGTTACCACTCGAGAAAAAATAACTTATGAAAGTAGGAATCACCTTTTCAACCTTTGATCTTTTTCATGCCGGGCATGTAAAGATGTTAGAAGAAGCAAAACGCCAGTGCGATTATTTAATCGTTGGTCTGCAGTTAGACCCTTCGATTGATCGTCCTGAGAAAAACGGACCTTCACAGTCTATAATTGAACGTTATATTCAGCTCAAAGGATCCAAGCATATAGATGAAATTGTTCCGTATGTATCTGAACAAGATATAGAAGATGTTTTACGTTCTTTTAAATTGGATGTTCGAATTATTGGCGATGAGTATAAAGATAAAAACTTTACAGGAAGAACGTATTGCAAAGAAAAAGGAATAGTGCTCTATTACAATTCTAGAGATCACCGATTCTCTTCGAGTGGACTTAGAAGATCTATAAAATTTAAAAATTCTAAATGATTAGTAAATATCTCAATTTGTCTTGTTCAGTTGAATTAATATTGCTGCATTAGTATTTTATCAAACAAAATAAAAAATATGAAAAAAAAATATGACTATATAATAGTAGGAGCTGGATTGTTTGGTTCCGTTTTTGCACATGAAGTAACAAAAAAAGGTTATTCATGTTTAGTTATAGATAGGAGAAATCATCTTGGAGGTAATGTTTATTGTGAAAAAATAGAAGATATAAATGTTCATAAATATGGTGCACATATATTTCATACAAATGATAAAAAAATCTGGGATTATGTAAACTCATTTGTTGAATTTAACAGATATACTAATAGTCCAATAGCTAATTACAAAGGTGATTTATTTAACCTTCCATTTAATATGAATACCTTTTATAAACTTTGGGGTGTCACAAAACCAGAAGAAGCAAAAAAAATAATTGAAGATCAAGTTAAAAAGTCAGGGATTACTAAGCCGAAAAATCTTGAAGAACAAGCTATTTCACTTGTTGGAACAGATATTTATCATAAATTAATTAAAGGTTACACTGAGAAACAATGGGGAAGAAAAGCTAAAGACTTACCTTCGTTTATTATTAAAAGATTGCCCGTAAGATTTACTTTTGATAATAATTACTTCAACGATAAATATCAAGGTATACCAATTGGTGGTTATAATAAATTAATTGATGCTCTTTTGAAAGGTATAGATACAAAGACAGGAGTCGATTTTTTTGAAAATAAACAAAAATTGATGGATTCCGCAGAAAATGTTGTTTTTACAGGGAAGATAGATGAATTTTTTAATTATGAATTTGGTAAACTTGAATATAGAAGTTTAAATTTTATAAACGAAGTACTAGATTCTCCAAATTACCAAGGAAATGCAGTAGTTAATTATACAGATTCAGAAACAGACTTTACTCGAATAATTGAACATAAACATTTTGAATTCGGTAATCAACCCAAAACAGTAATAACAAAAGAGTTTTCTATTGAATCAAAAGCTTCAAGTGAGCCTTATTATCCTGTTAACGATGAAAAAAATTCTTTGATATTTAATAAATATAAAAAATTATCAAATAAAAATAATAAAATTATTTTTGGTGGTCGCTTAGCGGAGTATAAATATTATGACATGCACCAGGTTATTGCGTCAGCTTTAACAAAAACTAATAGAATAGAATTTAAAAAATGAAAAAAGTACTAATTTGGAATTATTTTGAGCTTTAAAAAAGAAATGGTGGGCCTCCTACTTATTTGTGCAACTTATATAACGACGTAAAAGAAACAAAAGATAAAAAGTGTATTTTTTTTCTAAGTGATTTAATTAAAACTACCACTAAAGTTTTAACTAACAGAATATATTCGGACTAAGAAAATTATTTTAGCAGATAAGATACATGTGCTTTTTACTGAACAATTAAGAGTATTGGTGGATATTAAATTTTCTTTTTTGCCAAAAGACATTTGCTTTATTAGGAGATTATTGCTTGATACAAAATAAAGGGACAGAAGTATAGAAGGTATAATATCAATATATTGAAACCGTTCGCCCTATGCAAGAAAAACACATATCACCCTCAATTAAATATGTCGATTTTATATTAAAAAGATGGTGGATATAATTTAATTGAAGTACGACTCCTAGCTAAGTTTATAGCTGATAAATATCAGGATAATTAAAATTATGATATTATACATTCCTATTAAAATTGAAAAATGCAAGTATGCTTAGTAAACTAAAGAAAGCAGTAAGCCAAAATAAAAGGATTATATCTAATTTTTCATATTTGTCAGTTTTGCAATTATTTAACATACTGTCTCCTTTAATAGCATATCCCTTTTTGATAAAGGCTTTAGGAAAGGAAACTTATGGGCTGGTTATTTTTGCACAAGCAGTTGTAGGTTATTTAGTGATTTTAGTTGCATTTGGGTTTAATATTACAGCAACAAAAGAGGTTTCAATTCATCGTGATGATAAAAATAAATTAAGTGAAATTATAAGTAGTGTTTTGATTATTAAAACTGCCTTATTAGTAATCTCTTTTTTAATTATGTCAGGCGTGTTAATATATATTGAACAAGCAAAGAATTACGAAACTTTATTCTTTTTAACAATGTGGATGGTACTTTATGATGTAATATTTCCACAATGGTATTTTCAAGGAATAGAGAAAATGAAATATATAACATATATTACCTTAGTTAGTCGTGTCACTTTTTTGGGTTTTATTTTCGTTATAATTAAATCGGTAGATGATTATTTGTATTTACCAATTATAAACGGAATTGGAGCCTTGATTTCAGGAATAATCTCTTTGTATATAATTTTTTGGAAACACAAAATAAAATTTAATTGTCAGCCAATTAATAAGTTGAAATATTATCTAAAAGATGCCCTCACAATATTTATATCCAGTGTATCTATTAATTTATATAAAAGCACAAATAAAGTTGTAGTTGGTGCATTTTTAGGAATGAGTGAAGTTGCCTATTACGATTTAGCTGAGAAAATAATTAATATAGCAAAAACACCTCAAAATATTCTTAGTCAGACAATATTTCCCAAAATAAGTTCTGATAGAAATATGTCTTTTGTAAAGAAAATATTCAATGTTTCTATTTTATTTAACATCCTACTCTATATTGTGATTGTAATATTGGCGAAACCTATTGTGTTTTTTTTAGGTGGAGTTCAAATGTTACCTTCAGTTATTATTATATATATCCTAGGATTTACTGTTCCAATTCTAGCAATGGGAAATATTTTTGGGTTTCAGTCACTAGTTGCTTTTGGCTATGTCAAAGAATTCGCAAAAGTTGTTGTGATTGCTGGAGTTATATATTTTACTCAGCTACTCAGTTTATGGTTGACTTTAGGATTTACAATTATTAGTATATCCATAATAAATGTGTCTACTGAAATATTAACAACAATTTATTTATTTTTTCTTTGTAAGAAAAGAAAATTATGGTAAAAAATATGATTATTTAATTTAAATAAAAATTTAATACTAATTCATTAACATTCATTACTTAACAATAAAAAAAATATGATAATAAACAGAATAGGAACTTATCATGGAGCTCCATACCGATATATAAATTATTTAAAAGAAAATCCTGAAATTCACATAAGATGGATTCATTTGTATAATGATCCAATGGTTGAAAATCTAAAGGAAGAAATAAGATCTTTAGATTTGAAAAATATTTCTTTTCACCGTATATCTAAGTTAAATTCAAAATATTTGAGACTACTACAAAGATTTTCACTTATAACTCAGCGCTTTGGTATTTTACAAAATAGATTTGGGTTAAATCTATTTCGAATAATTCTTAAAATTATCGTTTTAGATAACACAACAAAATATTTTTTTAATGATAATTCTTCTATAAACTGGAGCGGTAATAACGATGTTGACAATTCTCTGATTCTAACAGCATGGCTAAAAATAAAATTCCCGAAAATAAAAATAATTTACAGTTATAAAGAACATAGATGTAATTTCCGGATAGATGAGGGCTTGGCGTTAATGCTTTCAGATAAAATAATTATCCCTACGGCTTCTTCAATAGACTCACTGTCAGGTATATATAAATACAATTTCTCTTCAAAGACAGTCTTTGGCGATGAAGACTGGCGTTCCAAAAGTATTTTAGACTTTATTGCGAATAACGATTCTATCCAAAAATTATCATCAAGCGACAAATTACCACATGTTATTTTTTTAACAAGATATGCAGAATATAACGAAACTACAGATATTCGGAGGGGAAGCAGAATTAATTTTCTATCAATAATGAGGACTTTTGCTGAAAATAATATTAAGGTCCACTTAAAAGCAATGTGCATTTGTGATACAGTCGGTAATGGTTGTGAAATTTCCAACACACCTTATCATAAATTAGCAGAAGAATATCCTAATTATGTATTTATTGAAAAACCTATGAATCTTAATATTAACGAAGATTATCTTGCATTATCAAAATTCGATTTTGGTATAATCCATAATTATAAAGAAGGGGAGGAAACCAACAATTTCTCTAAAATGAATATCCCCAATAGACTTTTCGAATATATGGCTGCCAATGTGAAACCAATAATAATTCGCAACACTTTAATAGAAGTAGAAGATATAATTTTAAAAGAAAATTATGGGATAATTGCTGATACATACAAAGATGCTGCCAATCAAATGCATGAAAAAATAAATGAAAATTCCACAACTAAAGCTAATTACCAATACTCTCAGTCTTTTGAATCATTTATGGAAACACTTTTTTCGGTATAATACATACTTGGCTATATTTACGATAATAATATTTCTTGATGTCCAAAAATATCTAATCTCAACTAGTATTAGTAAAAGAAATTTTGTTTATTGCCCCTGTTCATTATAGACCAATGGAAGTAGATTTATTATTTGGAAACCCTACCAAGGTAAAAGAAAAATCAGGTTGGGTTTCTGAACATGATTTGGCATCTTTAGTGTAAGACATTATGCAATCGGATATATTGATGTAAAATAATCAATATTTAATTAAAGGAAAATATAAAATATATATAATCAAGATTAATAGAGTTTTATATAGGTTATATCTAAATAAACAAATAAATAAATATAAAAAAGTATGAAAGCTGTTATTTTAGCTGGTGGATTTGGAACAAGAATAAGTGAAGAATCTGCATCGAAACCAAAACCAATGATTTTAATTGGTGATAAGCCAATAATTTGGCATTTAATGAAACTGTATTCAGAATATGGTATCAATGAATTTGTGATTTGCGGTGGTTATAAATTTAATGATATAGCTAATTATTTTCTTAACTATCAAAAAAATTTAGAATCTTTTACTGTGAACTTAGGAAGTAATGAGTTGGAAATACATCAAAATCATAAAGAAAACTGGAAAGTAACTGTTGTTAACACAGGGTTAAATACAATGACAGGAGGAAGATTAAAAAGAGTTCTTCCTTTTATTAAAGACGAAAAAGCCTTTTGTTTTACTTATGGTGATGGTTTGTCGGATATTAATATTAAAAAATTAATTGATTTTCATTATGCACACGGTAAATTGGCGACAATGAGTGCAGTTCATCCTCCAGCTAGATTTGGAGCAGTAAAAATAGACTCTAATAATAGTATTTTATCTTTTACAGAAAAACCTTTAGGTGACGGTGGAAGAATAAATGGTGGTTTTTTTATCTTATCTCCTAAAGTTGTAGACTATATAAAAGATGACAGAACTACATGGGAGAAAGACCCTTTAGAGAATTTAGCTAAAGATTCTGAATTAAAAGCTTACAAGCACGATGGATTTTGGCAGCCAATGGATACACTAAAGGATAAAAGAGATCTTGAAAATAGAATTAAAATAAATGATGCGCCATGGATGAAATGGATAAATTAAAAAGCTTTTGGAGAGGTAAAAGAGTTTTTATAACGGGTAATACTGGATTTAAAGGTTCTTGGTTATCTTTAATAATGTTAAATTTAGGAGCTGAAGTAAAGGGTTTTTCTTTAAAACCTGAAAAAGATAAAAGCTTATACGTTAAGCTTAAATTGAAAGACAATTCCAACAATATATATGGAGATATAAGAAACGAAAAATTACTAACTGATGAATTGCGTTCATTTAAACCAGACATCGTTTTTCATATGGCTGCACAACCACTAGTAAGGAGGTCCTATATAGATCCATTTGAAACAATTAGTACGAATGTCGTAGGAACTTTTAATGTAATGCAGGCCTGTCGGTCAGTTGAGAGTATCAAATCAGTGATTTCAGTAACTACTGATAAATGTTATTTAAATAAGGAATGGGAGTATTCATATAGAGAAAATGACAACCTTGGAGGTTATGATCCTTATAGTGCCAGTAAAGCATGTGCAGAAATAATAACCTCTTCTATGAGAGATTCTTTTTTCAAGGATAGAGAAACTGGGATCTCAACTGTAAGAGCCGGAAACGTTATTGGGGGAGGGGATTTTTCTGAAGATAGATTATTTCCAGATATAATAAGATCAATTGTTAATGAGAAAGAGCTTATAATTCGAAATCCTTTAGCAACAAGGCCATGGCAACACGTCTTAGAACCATTATTTGCATATATTGAATTAGCAAAAAACCAATACAATTCACCTAAAAATTTTTCTGGTGCATGGAATGTTGGGCCAGATGCTCAAAATGCAAAATCTGTAGGGTTTATTTTAGATAAAATCAATTTTTTATATTCAGATTTAGTTAACTGGAAAAATTCAGAGAATGATGAGCCTCATGAAGCTCAATTGTTACAGTTAGACAGTTCTAAGTTTAAAAATAAAAATGTTTGGGTTCCGAAATGGAATTTATCAGAAACAATCAAAATAACTATGGATTGGTACATTTCTGATTTAGAGGAAGTTAATTCGCTTAAATTATGCGAAGAAGATATTAAAAAATACTTAGCTAAATGAATATTTTAATTACAGGAGGATCAGGATTCATAGGGAAAAGATTAGTGAAAGAGTTGTCAAAGAATAATACTATTTGGCTAATTTCAAGAAAAAGTAAAACGAACCTAAATGAAAAAATACTTAATTACGATGACGTTTTAGGTTTCAATAAGCAAGATTTTATTGAAATCCCAAAAATTGATGTAGTAATTCATTTAGCAACTCATTTTGTTAGTAAGCACTCAGATGGTGACATATCTAAAATAATTGAATCGAACATACTTTTGGGAGTTCGATTGTTAGAATTATGTAACAATTTTGGCTATACAAAATTTATTAATACGTCTTCATTTGCTCAATCTTTAGATGGTAAGTCACCATTACCTCAGAATCTTTATGCAGCAAGTAAAGAGTCCTTTACAACTTTTTTAAGTTATTATGCAAAAAGTTTTGAGTTTAATATAATCAATTTGGAATTTTTTGATTGTTATGGTTCAAATGATTCAAGAGGTAAGATTTTTGACCTGGCAATTAAAGCATTTACTGAAAATAAATTATTTAAAATGTCTCAAGGAGATCAAGAAATTTGCCTTATTCATATTACCGATTTAATTAGGGCAGTAAAAAAAGCGATTAACCTATTTGAAATCAATAAAGGTATTTCAAATTACACTCTTTTAAATGATAATAATAAGTATAAACTTAAAGAGCTAGTTTTTGAATTAAAAAAAATATCACAAAGTAGTTCTGAAGTAGAATTAGGATTTTATCCCTATCGAAAAAACGAAATAATGGACCTTAAAAGCAGGTATGCAAAATTACCAGGTTGGGATCCAAAAATGGATTTAAATGAAGCAGTAAAAAAAATAATTGAAGATGATTATAACAGATAGTGAAATAATAGAGGGAGTCAAGATTATAACCCTAAAGCAATTTAATGATGAAAGAGGTCAATTATTAAAACCATTTATAAAAAGTTTTTTTCTTGAAAAATTCAATTTTGATACAAAAGAAGTTTGGTTTACTTTCAGTAAAAAAAATGTTGTAAGAGCTATGCATATGCAAGTAGCACCAAAACCTTCAAATAAAATTATTGGACTCATTCAAGGGGCTGTCACGGATGTGTTATTAGATACTAGAAAAAACTCTCCATCCTATGGTCAATCAGAATCTTTTGATCTTATTCATTCCGCTGAAAATCTAAATTTTATATATATTCCTGTAGGCGTTTCTCATGGTTATAAAGTTAATCAAGAGAATTCTATAGTAATGTACCTAGGTGATGAATATCATGACGGCAATTCCGATGTTGGATTTATGTGGAATAGTTTTGGATTTGATTGGGGTATTGAAAATCCAATTATTTCTGCTAGAGATTTGACATTGCCAAAATTCAAAAAATAAAAAGCTCTATTTTTAATTTGTAAGTAAACTAATGATTAAATCGAGAACTTTACAAGTATTAGTTTCATCTTTAAATATTTTAGTTTCGTTACTAATTGTTTCTATTTATAATAGGTATAGTTAGTAGTGCTCTATTTAATTACTTTTATTTGGTAAAGCATTAGAAATTATTAATTTATTTTTTCACGAAATTTCAGCAACCTTAATTATGTTATTATTGATTCAATGTTTAATTTTTTATTTTCAATTAACTTATTTCTATAAATATTTAAAATACACACGTTTCGTGTTCAGTTCTATTCTAGCAGGATTTTCACTTATTTGTGGTACTTTTTACTTTTCTTATTATAATCTAATTACAATTTATAATTTCTTATTTGTATTAATACTTTCAGAGTCAATAATGTTTATTTATTTGTTTTTTAAAAGCACTAAAACTAAAATTAAATACAAAAAATTGTAAGTAAAATGAATGATATTTATAAGAGTTTTAAATTAGATTTAATTGAAGTTTTAACTAAGAGTATTGATATAACAAACATTCTACATGTTAGCCTAATAGGCAGCTTAGGACGATGTGAAGCTGGCCTAAAAAAAAAAACAAATAGATACACTTGTAATAATGATATTGATATTCTTGTAATTACCAAGTCAATTAATGCTATTTCATCAGTAGTTTTAGAAAATAAAATCAGATCTTTATTAGATGTTAAGTGGGTTGATATTGATATTTTAACTGCAAAAAATAAACGATTAACAGGGAATAGTATGTGGCTTGTAGACTCTGTACTTAATAACATTAAATTATTTGGAGCTGACATCACAGATTTTGTAAATCCAAATTTAATTACGCACAGCCTTAATAGAAGAGAAATTTTAATCCTTTGGAAAACTAGAATGTGGACGTTTTGGTCAATTGAATTCTATAACCAAGATCTTGTTCAAAAAAACTATCAGTTAGCTAAATTATTATTTTCTGTAATAGATGCAGAAACTTTTGATGGATCATATGTTAGTTCTTATGAACAAAAAAAAAATCAGGGGTTAAATATTAAAAGTATTGATAATTCATTTGTTAGTTGGGCCTATGATCAAAAAATTGAGATGACTTCTCATATTGAAATAGATATACTTACTATGAGAAAATTTTTAATTAATTCTTTTGCTAAAAAAATAATTGAATCATTCAAATTAGGTAAGTATAAACCATATAAACTTTATCTTTTATTAATTATACCAAAATATTTTCTCACAAAATGTTTTTATTTTTTAAGAGGAGATTTAAAAAATAGCTTCAAAGATTTTATCCTATATTTTCATGAAATTAGAGAGTTAGTTCGTTTTTTAAATTCAAATAATTTAGAAATTAAAAATGCAGCCAAAATTGCAAAAAAACGTTTACTATGGATGGAAAAACTATAATTATTCTTCTCGATGCTTTTCGAGAGAATTATATACATAAAGACCGAACACCTTTTTTATATTCTTTAAAACAAAAGCATAAAACTTCAATTGTTAAACCGGAATTTGGTTTTTGTGAGCGTACAGAAATATTACACAATAGAGGACCATCAAATGGAGGTTTTTTTACTGCAATAGCTCTAAAAAAAAAACCAAGTGATATAAGACTGTTATTAGGCTCAGTACTTTTAAAATTAAAAATAGAAAATAAATTTATTTTCGTTAATAAAGTATTTAGAAAACTATTAGCATTATTTTTTAGAGTTTTAAATCTTAAAATACCCATTTATAGAATACCCTTATCAGAAATTGGAATATGGAAATTTACAGAAGACGAGTTTGATCTTACTGATACAAAGTTTTTTTCAGGGGGGTTTTTAGATTTGATATCAAAATCAAAAAAAATAAGTTTTAAACATTTTACTTCCTTAAATTCAAAAATGGAAGTTAAAGATGATTTTGAGAGATTATCTCTGTCTATTTTAGAATTAGCAACTAATGATATAGCTTTTGTGTACTTTGGATTAACCGATTGGTTGGGCCATTTATATGGTCCAAATTCAAAAGAGTTTAATTCCTTTTTAACAAAACTAGATCGGAAGCTAGAAGATTGGTATTTAGAGGTAAAGAAGAAAAAAATAAATGTAGTTTTATTAGGGGATCATGGAATGATGGACGTAGAGCATAATTTCAATATTATTTCATTTCTATTAACTTTACTAAAATCAAAGGGTTATAAATATAATACTGATTATATTTTATTTACTGATAGTACAATTTGTAGAATTTATTTTTTAAACAGTATTAAACCTGAAGATGATATTAATATTAGGAGTTTTATAAATTCGGAAACTGATTTTAAAGTTTGGGATAAACCCGACTATATTGGCCAAGAATACGGAGATTTAATTGTACTAGCTAAACCAGGTATTTTATTTTATCCTAATAATTTTAATACATCCGAGTTAAAGGGAATGCATGGATATATGTCAGATAATGTAGATAACAAAGGCATGTTACTTTGTGATTTTGATATAAAACCTTATGAGAAAGAGATAGAATTAAAAGACGTTACCCAACACATTATTAAATCATTATGATAAAAATTTCATTTGTTATTTGTTATTATTCGGGTGCTAGCACTATCGAAAAAGCTTTAGACTCTTTATCTAAAGAGTTATCAACAAATACTGAAGTTGAGGTCTTAGTGATAGAAAATGGTAGACTAGTCGATAATCATATAAGAGATAATTATAATGATTTAAATATATCATTTATAACTATTCAAAAAAACATAGGTCTGGGAAATGCAAGAAATATCGGTTTCGAAAAGGCTAAAGGTGAGATTGTTTATTATTTAGATGATGATGCCTATCTAGCTAATGGTTTTGTAAACAAACTATTTAAAGATAAGTTTATTGATGAAATGGTTTGTGGTGGGGGATTGGTTAAAAATGCAACTTCTTTTAGTTTTATTTCAAAATTATACCACCAATTATACTTTGAACCTATCCAATTAGGACTTAAATTGATTATTGGAACTAACATGTATTTTAAAAGAAAACTCTTAGAGGATATTGGTGGGTTTTCATTAAATCTAAATCGAGCGGATGAAGCCTATGTTTTAAATAAAATTGAAGAAAAAGGTTTTGCTTCAACGTTCCATGAGGAATTGGAGATATATCATGCACAACCAACATCTTTAAATCATGTTTTAAAGGTTTTTTTCTATAATGGATATTACAGAAAGAAAATTTTTAAAAATGATGGAGCTTTTCTTTTTTGTGTGAGAACATTTCTTCATTTTGTAATTATCTTTTCAATTATTTTCACATTCTATAGTCCCATATTTTTATTTTTAATATTTTTCCGTTTTTTATATGGTAAGTTCTTTCAAGTTGCTTCAAATTTAAACTTATTACTAATTGTCCCAGCGCTTATTTTTAATTTTATCCGATTTATTTCAGAAGATTTGGGGTATATATATTCCTTTTTTAATGTTAAAAAATAAAATTGTTCATTTTATAATATTAATAATTATATTATCTTCATTAGATAGTATCTATATTTCATATACTATTGGTATTAAAAGTAGTAGTGAAATTTCTATTTTAAAGTATATTACTACATTACTCTATTTTTTATTTAGTTCATATCTATTTTATATAACTTTAAGAAAAAACAAAATTCCCAATAAATTTATTTTAGATGTTTTATTAATTTTTTATTTAACAGTTATTATTCTTGTCAATTTATTTTATAAAAATTATACTGTTCTATATCTTATTCGAGTTCTGTCCTCTATGCTAATTATTTTTTCAGCTTTCAACGGCTTCTCAGGCTTAATTAATCCTAAGTATTTAAAATATTTTTTCTTTATTCATTTTATAGTACAATTAATTCAAGCATTTTTATTTAATAATCTTCAAGGATTATCTAACTTAGGATTAAATTTGCGTAATACTGGGTTGTTAGTTATGCCAAGCACAGCTGGTTTAATATCTGTTCTTTCACTAATTTACCTTTTAGCAAATAATAAAAGGAATTACTTTCTTATTATAGTTACAATAATTAGTGTTTTACTAACAGCCTCAGGTTTATCATTAGTAATACTATTTTTATCATTTTTTATTATTTTTAATATTAAAAGATCGGTTTTTTTAATTTTAAGTGGTTTTTTAGTTCCTCTTTTTTTAATTTTTGCTCCTATTATTTTAGGTAGAGCTAATTTATTTAAGTCAATTTCAGATAGGTTGTATGTCTGGTCAAAGCTTATTGAAAAGATGCAGTTTTTGAATTTATCAACCTCAGGTTATTATACTAATTCATTCGCTTCAGCCTCAAGAATATCGGGGAATTCCTCTTGGAGAGATTATATAATAGATGGTGACTTTTTCATGATTTCATTAAACTTTGGTGTTATTATTTTTATTATTTACATAGCATCAATATTAATAAAAACTATTTCCTCAAATAGGAGCATTTTTTATTTAGGTATAATTTTTACATGTGTATCTTTTACAGTAAATTTATTAGAAATTCCTTTTGCAATCTTATTATTTGCTTGCCTAATTACAAAATATGAAAACAAAATACCTTTTAATAGGAACTCTACCTCCTCCTAAAGGCGGACAAGCAGCAATCACGAAATTTGTTACGCAAATACATGATTTCGATTTAATTATCGACACAACTAAAAGATCATTCTACTTTTTTACAGATTTTCTTATTTTTTTAGTTAAATCATTTAAATATAGATTTACACACACACACATCTATACAGCAATTTCTAGAGGAAAGCTCTCCGTTCTTAGAGAATTACTCCTAATAGTAGTTATCAACCCAGCTCGTTGTGTTAATCATCTTCATGGAAACGATTTTGAGTGGATCTTTAGTACTAGGGTTTATGCAAAATTAATTAAACACCTTTATAAAAAGCATGTAAGTTTAACCATTTGTGTAAATAAATATCAATGTGATTTTCTAGATAAGTGGAATATAAAAAATGTTTTGTTAACGAATCCTATTGTGGATGCTTATGATAAAAATTACCTAGCTTGTAATAATATAAATTTTAATGTTGAGAGAAATTATACTTTTGGATATATTTCATTTGTTATGAGTTCGAAGGGTGTTTTTACTGTCTTAGAGGAGTTCAAAAAACTTTTGTTAGATAGACCATTATCTAAACTTTTGATTGCAGGAGAAATTAAAGGTGATGATGAGCTTGATTTTAAATCAACATACGATAAGTTTTATTTAACTATAAATATGTTAAATAGAACTAATCCGGAATGTGTTAAATATATAGGTCACGTTGATGGTATTGAAAAAATAAAATTTTACACATCTATTAAATATTTATTATTTTTATCACGTTTTAAGTCAGAATCATTTGGTTTAGTTTTAATTGAAGCAATGGATTTAGGAGTTATGCCAGTAATTAATGACAATCCTATCTTGAAAGATACACTTAAGGCTTTCACTTATGAAGAACTGTCAATTTCCAATTCATTGTCTAAGTTATATGATTCAAATATTGAACACCATAAATTGACAAAAAACTCAGATATTGTAAAATCAATTTATTATCCAGAAAACTTTAAAAATAAAATTTTAAACTACTTATGAAGATATTAATAACCGGAGTCTCTGGATTTATTGGAGGAAATCTATATAATTTTTTAAATGGCAACCATAATTATGAGATGTATGGTATTGATAAAGAAATTACTTCTGAAGACTTAAATTTCACTAAAATAGATATACGAGATCCTAATGAATTATTTGAATATTTTAAGAACTTAAGACCTGATGTTGTCATACATTGTGCAGCAAGAACCGATTTAGGAGGGGCTTCTTTATCGGATTACGATTCTAATACAGTTGGTTGTTATAATATTGTTAATGCTTGTGAAATTAATAAAGAAAATAAACCTGTTTTATTAAGTTTTTCTTCTATGTTAGTTTGTGGTAGAGGACACATTCCATTAAATGAAAATGATTATTCCGCAAGTACATTTTATGGAGCTAGTAAAGTGATTTCAGAGCTCTATACAAGAAGATATAGTGGGAATTATGTTTTATTAAGGCCTACAAGTATATGGGGGCCAGGTTTTAAAAGCCCTTATAGAAATTTTTTTGAAACAGTGATTGCTAAGAAATTTATAGCACCTAATCATAATAAATTAGCAACTAAATCTTATGGTTATATTGAGAATGTTCAATTTCAAATTGAATATATTTTTAATAATATAGAAATTTTTAATGAAAATAAAATCATTTATTTACTTGACAATAATGAATATAACATTGGAGATTGGGCGGATGAAATTAGTCTTTTGTTAGGATATAAAAAATATTTAAAAACACCATTATTTTTTTTTAAATATGCCTCTTACTTAGGTGATTTATTATCAATCATTAAAATTAATTTTCCACTTACCACTTTTCGTTATAAAAATATGACTATTAATTATAAACTTCCACACGATAATAGATTCGATTGCTTAACTGAAAAGTATATTCCGAGAAAAATTGGGGTAAAGAGAACTTTAGAATGGTTAACTAAATAACAAACTGTCAACTATAAAATTCAAATAACTAAATAATGAGTCAAAATAAAAAAGTAACTATAATAACAGTTTCTTTTAATAGCGAAAAAACAATACTGAACTGTATTAATTCTGTTAATAATCAAAAATATTCAAACATAGAGCATATTTTAATAGATGGTGGGTCTAAAGATAAAACAGTTGATATATTTCGTCAAAACTCAAAATTTCCTGGAGCTATTATTTCTGAAAAAGATAAGGGGATATATAATGCAATGAATAAGGGGATTAAGTTATCTAATGGTGAAATAATAGGATTTTTAAATTCTGATGATTTTTTTTATTCAGAAAACTCTATAGATTTGATAGTTCAAGAGTTTTATTCAGATATTGATTGTGTATTTGGTAACTTACTTTATGTTAACTCAAATAATAAAATAACAAGAAACTGGATATCTCGACCTTTTATATTTGGTTTATTTAGGAAGAGTTGGTCTCCAGCTCATCCTACTTTTTATTGTTCAAAAGAAATATTTTCAAAATATGGTGGGTTTAGAGAAGATTTGACAATTACTTCAGACATTGAATTGATGTTGAGGTTTTTAGAGGTTAATAGAATAAAATCTAAATTTATTGATGACTACTTAGTAGTAATGCTAGAAGGTGGAATAAGTAATGGCTCAATAAATAGCACTTTGACAATATCTAAAGAAGTAATGAAATCCCATAATAGATTAAAATTAAGATTTAATTTATTTATTTATTTATTTTTCAAGATTTGTAAAATTTTAAAGCAAAAACAAATTAGAACAAATTATTATAGTGATAAAACACAATTTAAAGGAAAAGAAATATGATATTATTAGCATTAAATGAACTAAATATAAATTATATACAAAAATATATTTTTTTAGGTAAATTACCGAATTTTAAAATTTTATTAGAAAAAGGAATAACCGAAACTTCGAGTGAAAATAGCTACAGCCTTTTAGAACCTTGGATTCAATGGGTAACTTTTCAAACAGGCTTAAGCTATGACGAACACAAAGTGTTTCGATTAGGTGATATAGTAAATAGAAAAGATTTAAATCAATTATTTGAAGATTTAGAGTCAAATGGACTGTCAGTCGGTGCTATATCTCCATTTAATGCTGACAATAGATTAAAAAACCCTAAATTTTTTATTGCTGATCCATGGACAAAAACTAATAATTCTGGAGGGTTTTTAATATCTAAACTAAGTAAAAGTATTTCAAAGTTTGTAAACAATAATTCTTCAGGGAATGTGGGGTTAATTGATGTTATTTGGTTGTTGTTAGGCTTTCTTAATTATGTGCGAATAAAAAGATGGTATAAGTTTTTTAAATTAATAAAAATTAGAAATAAACCAGGAGTTAAGGCTGCAATTTTAGATATGATTTTGTTGGAGGTTTTCGTTACGCTTCATAAAAAGAAGCCTACAGACTATTCTCATTTGTTTTTTAATGGGGGGGCTCATGTTCAACACCATTATATGTTTAATTCACAAATATATAATGGAGAATTGAAAAACCCAGAATGGTATTGTCCAAAAGATTGGGATCCTTTATTAATGATTCTTGAAACATATGATAGAATTATTGGAGATCTGTTAAAAACAGGAAAAAGAATAATAGGTGTTACAGGATTACATCAAATACCTCATGATACAAAAACATTCTATTGGAGGCCAAATAATCACTTAAGTTTTTTAAAAGAATTTGGTTTAAAGGAGGAGTTTAAAGTTATTCCTAGAATGTCTAGAGATTTTCTAATAAACTTAAATTCGCAATCTGACGCGTTAAAAGTCCAAAAATCACTTATGTCTTTTAAAGATTCTGTGAAAGAAAAATCAGTTTTCAATATTGATAACCGAGGAACTTCATTATTTGTAGAATTTATTTATGATGATGACATAATAGAAGGAATGCATATTAAAGGAGAAAACAATATATTAATTAATAATTTAGAAACTAAACTTTCATTTGTAGCTATTAAGAATGGAAAACATCATGAAAAAGGATATGTGTTTAGTAATAAAGATTTAAAGTTACCTTCAAAGGTAAAACTATCAGATCTACATTCTTACGTTAAAAAAATTGCAATAAAAGATTTTAATGACCAGAAATAGGTTTGTTAACTACTCAATCAAATAACCTATTTATGTTTTTAAATTATAACAAGTTATTCTACTTTAATATACGTTATTTATTTAAAATATAAAAGTTAAATATCACATTATAAAGGAGTTATAGTGATTTATTTTTGAAAATACTACGGACTGTAGTCATTGTTAAAACTAGAGACTATTATTTTTAATAGGCTACTAAGAAAGTATCATATTAAAAATGAACAAATACGACTTAAAAATAAATGAGCTGATTTTTTTGACCTTGTACATGCTAAAAACTTACAATATCTTTGATATAGTTGTATTTTTACAGAACTACCATAATTTTCAAGTTATCAAGAATTACAAATGAAAGGAATCATATTAGCAGGAGGCAGTGGCACACGATTATATCCCATTACAAAAGGCGTATCAAAACAATTATTGCCAGTATATGATAAACCTATGATTTACTACCCCTTATCTGTGTTAATGTTAGCAGATATTCAAGAAATTTTAATTATTTCAACTCCTGAAGATCTTCCTAATTTTGAAAAGCTATTAGGTGATGGTTCTGAAATAGGCTTACAAATCTCTTATGCAGTTCAACCAAGTCCAGATGGTTTAGCCCAAGCTTTTATTATTGGAGAAGAGTTTATTGGAACTGATGATGTGTGTTTGGTGCTTGGGGATAATATCTTTTACGGGTACGGTTTTTCAGGAATTCTGCAAAATGCTAGAAATAATGTATCTGAAGGTAAATCAACTGTTTTTGGTTATTATGTGAATGATCCTGAACGCTATGGGGTAGCAGAATTTGATGAGCAAGGAAATGTAAGTTCCATAGAAGAAAAACCCATAAACCCTAAATCTAATTTTG
>Ga0233426_10001574_pt1 | contig 20589 bp, 14 predicted proteins | sample SI_118_April2016_6_FD_179875 | JGI IMG/M metagenome (GOLD analysis project Ga0233426, IMG submission 179875) | Seawater microbial communities from Saanich Inlet, British Columbia, Canada - SI_118_April2016_10_MG | ecosystem: Environmental > Aquatic > Marine > Inlet | place: Canada: British...
CTACTGTAAGTTTTTCTGGCGGAGTAATTGATTACACTTTATCATGGGGAACTTTAACTTACCCTCTATTAGGAGGTTTATCAGTATTTTCAACACCAATAGGTGTTCCTGCAGGCACATACCCATACACGGTTACTGACAATAATGGGTGTACGCATACTGATACAATCATAATAACTCAACCTGACTCAATCTACACAACACCAACCTTAACAAATGTAAGTTGTAACGGAGGAAATGATGGGAATGCTACATTAAATATAGTAGGCGGAAATTCACCTTATACTGAAGTCTGGGGATCAAGTGATTCATCTGCTCTAAACAGTGGATACCATACTTTTACAATTACAGATTCAAACGGATGTATTTCCAACGACAGTATTTTTATTACTGAACCATTAATACTTACTGCTAGTGAAAATATTATAAATGTAAGTTGTAATGGAGGAAATGATGGAAGTGTGACATTAAATATTTCTGGAGGTATTTCACCTTACCAAGAAACTTGGTCTGGGATTGATTCTACATCACTAACATATGGCTCATACACTTATATAGTAACTGATGTAAATGGATGTACCTACGCCAACACAGTTTCTATTACAGAGCCTATTGCATTAACTGCAACAGCTACAACTACTGATGTACTTTGCAATGGAGATTCAACAGGTACAGCTACTTTAACTATTACAGGAGGAAGTCCTAATTATAGTGAAAATTGGAATGGAGCTTCACCATTTAATTTATTAGCAAATACGTATACCTTTACAGTTACGGATACAAATGGATGTATATTTTCTGATACTATAATAATTAATGAACCTACTGCATTAAGCTCTTCCATTACTCCAACTGATTTAACTTCTTGTTTAGTATCTAATGGAAATATTGACTTAACTATTAATGGTGGTGCTTCCCCCTACACTTACTTATGGAATAACAATGATATTACTGAAGACATTGCGAACCTTTCCGCAGGGAACTATACTGTTACTATTTCAGATACCAACGGATGTATAACAACAAATAGTGCAAGTGTAAATCAACCCTCAAACGGCTTATCTTTATCATTAATTTCTCCAAATTATAATGGATCTAATATTTCTTGCTACAATGGAAATAATGGAACAATTACCGCCAATACAACAGGAGGCTTAGGAATTTTAGTATTTACTTGGTCTACTAATGATACAATCCAAAACCTAAACAACCTTACTGCTGGAAATTATAGTTTAATAATAACTGACTCTGTAGGATGCTCATTAACTGATAGTATTGTTTTAACTGAGCCTTCCGAACTATCATCAATTTACACAGCAACAAATGCAAGCTGTTTCGGATTAGCTGATGGAGGGGCTATGGTAAACTTCAGTGGAGGAATTCAAGACTACACTCTTACTTGGGGAACATTTACTTACCCATTAATTGGTGGAATTTCAACCTTTATCACTCCTATTGGTGTTCCAGCTGGAATCTATCCATATACAGTTACTGATATAAACGGATGCTCACAGTCAGACACCATTACGATTAATCAACCTGACAGCTTACACACTTCATTAATTGTATCTAATTACAATGGAAATAATATTTCCTGTAATGGATTTACTGATGGAAGTGTCGATATTCAGGCAAATGGAGGAACTTCTTCTTACACGTATTATTTTAATGGATCTCTTATCACAAATCCAACTATTTCAGGATTAGCTGCAGGAACTTATACTGATTCTATTATTGACAACAATGGCTGTGTGTTTACAGAAACAATCACTTTAACTGAACCAATTCTTTTAAACAACATACTTTCAACTAGTAACATGAGTTGTAACGGAATATGTGACGGAACTATCAATACGCAAACTAATGGAGGTACAGTTCCCTACTCATTCTTATGGAATAACTCATCAACAGGTAATAATTTAGATTCAATTTGCGCAGGTAATTACACACTGACAATTACAGATAATAATGGCTGTTTAATAACCGACAGTAGTATAATAACAGAACCTTCTGCAATTATTATTAGTTTGGATTCATCTACTAATATTACAATTTATGGAGGAAATGATGGTGCAATACACACTACAACTTACGGAGGAGTAAACAATTTTACTCACCTATGGTCAGGCCCCGCTGGATTTAGCGCTTCAACTTTAAATATTAACAATCTATTAGCTGGAACATATTATTTAACAACTACTGACAGTACACTTTGTACAGCAACTGATTCCTTTGAAGTAACACAACCCCCATCATTAACTGCAAATTTGGATAGTGTAATAAATCTAGGTTGTAATGGAATTTGTACTGGGAAACTTTACATTACAGCTGATGGAGGAGATTCTGTCTATACATATTTGTGGTACGGCCCTAACGGATACACCTCTACTGATGAAGATATTGATAGTTTATGTGCTGGGACTTATACACTGGAGCTTTCTGACACGACCAATACTGTAACACTTTACTTTAATGTATTAGAACCAACTCCTGTTACTATTGTTTCTATTGCAGATACAGCTATTTGCTATAAAGGAACTGCTCAAGCTAACGCTTACGTTTATGGAGGAAATTATCCTTATCAAACTCTTTGGAGTAATGGATCAACAAATACTTCAACATTTTTAACAGCTGGAGTTCATTTCATAAGCATTACAGATGCAAATGGCTGCCTCACTACTGAATCCCTGACAGTATATGAAGCTGATTCTATAAGCATTAATGCATTAACCACTAATATAAGCTGTAATGGACTTCAAGACGGAGAGATTACTTTAACAATTACAAATGGAGGAACAGCTCCCTTCCAATATTCAGCAAACAATGGAACTAATTACCAAACAACAAATACATTCTACAATTTAGCAGCTGGTACAGCCAACTTCCTTATAATTGATGCTAACGGATGTGGTAACGACATTACAGCAACAATAAATCAACCAGAAGAATTAATATCTATCATTAACACTACTGACGCTAGTTGTTTTGGAGAGTGTGATGGAACAGCTACTCCTAGCGCAAGTGGAGGAAATCCACCTTACACATATGACTGGGGAACTGCTAACCCAAATAATTTATGTGCTGGGTTTTACAATTTAATTGTTACTGATTTAAATGGTTGTTTAACGGCCAGTTCTACCACAATAAGTGAGCCTACCCCTATAATTGTAAATATTTGGCAAAACGGGAGCGCTCTTGAAGCTACACCTGGTTTCGCTAGCTATCAATGGTTGGATGGAAATGGAAATGGAATTTTAGGCGCGATAACTGACACCTTTAACCCTATCACTCAAGATGAATACAGTGTTGAAGTTATTGACACTAACGGTTGCACTACAACATCATACAGTATACTTATTCTTATTGACTTAATTAAAGATAATAATATTGAAATGAGTATTTACCCTAATCCTAGTAAAGGAAATTTAATTATTGAATCTTCTGAGCAACTAACTAGCATTTCAGTGATAAACTCTTTAGGTAATAAATTACTCTTTATTAATAATATTGCTTTTAAAAAGCAAACAAACATTGATTTGTCTACTTTTGCAAAAGGAATTTATTTTATACAAATTGAATTAAATAATCAGATTATCAATCAAAGAATAATACTTCAATAATTTTTCATAAATTGGCACTCTGAAAAGCAAACAAAAAAAAATGATAAAAAAACTCTTATTTTTAACAGCATTAGCACTTACGACAAACTTAAGTGTAGCAGTAACTTCTGTTATTGACACCTCTTATACTGAAGGTATAATCGCATTTGAGTGGGCAGCAATATCTGATGTAGATAAAGTAATGCAGCACGAAAACCAAAAGACTCTCTCAAAAAGATCAATTCAACAAGCAGGGCTTGCAGCTGACCATTATAAAGCAGCTGTTACTCTAATGCATAAAAAAGAGTATTTAGCAGCAATTACTGAATTTAAAGCAGCAATGAAACGCTATAAAAGAGCAAAATTGAGTCCTGACGCAATGAATTTTATTAATACAAACATGGCACTATCTTATGCGAGTACAGGTAATAAAGAAGATTTATCAGTTGCAAATAGATTGCTGAATTTAATCACTTCAAAAGCATATACTGATACAAAATGGATTTACAATATTGCTATTGCGCATTACTATTCCGGAAATCAAGATGAAGCAGCTTCATTATTAAGTTCCTCAATTCGAAAAGATGAATTTTATTTTCAAGCTTATATTACATTAGAGGCAGTTTACAGAAATTCTGGAAATGATAAAGATGCAGATAAAGTAATGGAAAGAATGCAAACTGCAGAAGCTAAATTAATGCAGAAAAAACAAAAAACAGCTACAGCAGGAAAAAAAAATAAAATAAAAAATAAGAAAAAAGAAAGAGCATATGTTCCAAAAGGGGAACAGCCTGATGTATCTAATCTTAAAATTGTCAAAAAAGATGATCTTCTTCAATTCAATAAAATTAATAAAATTGATGAAAGAAGTATGGTGCAAATACAAGAAGGAATTGGAGAGTATAATCTTGGTGTTGAAGCTTTAAGCAATAAAGAATATAAAATAGCACAGACTCACCTTAAAAACACTGAAAAAAGATTAAAAAGAGGGAAAATAACTGAAGATGGACTAAATTATGCTAGAGGAAACCTAGCTATATCATACCTTGCCACTGGAGAAAAAAGAGGCATTGGACAGGCTAAAAGATATTTAAAATACCTAACGCCAAAAATATACAAAACAAGAGAATGGACTTACAATTTAGCTGTAGCTCATTACACATTTGCAAATAACTCCAGAGGAAATACAAAAAAGGAGTACATGAAAAAAGCAATTAAACTTTTCAGAATCTCTATCAAACAAGATAAATTATTTTTACCTGCTTATCAGAACCTAATTTATATTTATAGACAAGAAAAAGAAGATAAAAAAGCCTTAAGTACACATAGAATTTATGAAAAAGCGAGAGGAGAACTAATGAAATCATTTAGCAAACAAGATCAAATAGCGCAGGGAGGAGATCCTTATATTTTCCGTATTAACTTAGGAACCTTTGGTGAGTTTGATACACCAGCTGACATATTTGAAGAAGACCATTTGATTACTATCCCTATATCTGAGCAAAACACAGCTTATCTTGCAGGTATGTTTTACACATTAGATGAAGCAATAGCTTATCAAAAATCTATGAAGAAAGACGGGTATACTACTTCTTTTATTGTTGCCTTTAAAGATGGTGAAAAATTAGAATTTTAATAATCCTGAAAAGTGGAGAAAGGAAAAGTTCTAATTCCTAAGGAATAAAATAAAGAAGTCTGATCTACAAGGTTAGACTTTTTCTTTTTACAAAAAACTGAGCCAAAAACATCAAACCAGCCAAGTGAATACGCAACTTCTGTGTATAACGTATTGATTTGAGTAGAAACACCTTGTCCATTAAAGTTTCCATAAGAATGTAAACTCCCTTCATTTACCGCATCAAAATCGGAAGCAAATATATTTTGTCCATAATGAGTGTCTATAGAATCAAGCCCAACTTTAGCTAACGTTAATTTAGCACTAAACTTCCATTTCCCCTTATTATAATCTGCAAGTGCAATTACCTCTTTAAAGTTAGCTCCAAGCGGATGAGCCAATGCTTGATTCATGTGTGTATAGGACTGCATAGGCTCCTTGTGAGCATAAGTATAAGGTTGCACCTGGTTATATTCCAATAATGCATTTACCCTTTTAAAAGAAGTCTTTATCCCTAATTGGTAGGCAAACTTGTTCTGAAAGAAACCACCATTATAGTCCTCATCCCCATCTTTTTGACGAGATATATTCAAGTCATCCAAAAGTACTTGACCATACAAAGTGGTTGTCTTCAATTTTGCATTAAAGTTTGCTCCCATCAACACATTATCAGGAGAGTGCTTTGAAAATTCAACTGGGCGATAAAAAATAATTGGATTCAGATACTCAATATCATATCCCCTATTATAATTTTCATCTCTGGCTTGCCATAGCACTCCCTCAAAAACTCCAATATTTATATTATCTGCCAACCTAAAGTCTAAAAAATGAATAGAGGCATGCTTCTTTCTTTCCTGACTTAGATTTTGTATATCTAAAAAAGTGGTGTATAGATTATAATACCTCACCCTCCCAAATTCTGTAGTTAATTTTAAATACGAATAAAGCGAGTGTTCAGCCGATAATAACAGAGAGCGATAGCCATTGCCGATAAAGTGTTTTCCTTTCCCAAAATCAGCAGTAATAAATTTATTAAAATAATACTTCAGGTTATATTGCAACCTACTTTTTTCTCTACCAAAACCAGGAAAAACAAGCAATGAATCTTGATATTCATTTATTAATGAATTATGATTTCCTGATAAATAATCAAAATGAGAACTGAACGTAAATTTATTTCTAATATTAGCAGATAAGGTTACACCAACTAAATAGGTACTTGCATAATCCGATTTACTAGTTGAGCTAATCCCAAAAAATCTTGGACCTGCACTAAAGTGTTGAGTTGTATCAGAATAAAAATTGGAAAAAGATTTATTAACTGCTGATTGAAAAGTAGTTATTTGTCCGTTTACACAAATAGGAAAAAGCAATATTAAGAGGAATTTAAAAAGCGTTTTCATCCCCTTTAAACACATTCCAAACAGTATGGAAAATAATATTAATATCGACTGACAAGGACCAGTTTTCAATGTACCAAACATCTAAACGAATACGCCCCTCCATATCCTTCAACTCCTTAGTTTCTCCTCTATAACCCTTTACTTGAGCAGCACCAGTAATACCTGGCTTCACCAATTGGCGAACCATATATTTATTTATTAAAGCAGAATATTCTTCAGTATGCAATAACATGTGTGGTCTTGGCCCTACTATTGACATATCTCCCATAAATACATTGATAAATTGCGGGAATTCATCCAAAGATGACTTTCTTAGGAAAGCCCCAATTTTAGTAATTCGAGCATCTCCCTTGCTTGCTTGCTTGCTATCTGCTTCCACACTTTGCGTCATAGAACGAAATTTATAACACAGAAACTCTTTATTATCCACCCCAGAGCGTGCTTGTTTAAATAATACTGGCCCTTTAGATGAGAGCTTAATCAAAATAGCAATAATAGGATACAGCCAACTTAAAACGCACACAATAACTAAAGCAGAAAACAAAATATCAAATATTCTTTTAAAGAAACGATTTGTAACATCTGTAAGCGGTTCTGCCCTTAGCGTTACAACAGGAACATCATCAAAGAAATCAATATTTACACGCTTAAATAAAAACCCTCTAAAGTCAGGTACAACTTTAAAACGAATCATATTCTTATCACAAAAATCTACCAATGACTTAATCTTTTGCGTGTAAGTTAATGGCATTGTATAATAGATTTCATCAATCTCTTTATCCAAAGCAAAAGATTCAAACTCCTCTAGATTTCCTGATTTAATTTTATCTTTAATAGCAAATGAAATAGCACTATCGGCAAATACACCTTTCACCCTCACTCCTAGCACATCATCTGAAATAAAATAAGAATACAGCTGATTTGCAACTTCTCCACCACCAATAATAATTACTCTCTTATAATTAAAACCTGACTTTCTAAAAATATAAATCAACTTAATTGCCGAATAACGCCACAGCATTATTAAAGCAAAAAGCAATAAATAAGTTGCGTATAAATGCTCTCTTGAAAAATCTGAAGCTTTAAGGGAAAATAGAATAGCCGAAATAATAAAAGCATTAAAAACAAAAGCCTTAAATAAGTTAAATAGGATTCTATCCAACCTTCTTAATCGTTTTAATTCATACAACTGGAGAAATAAAGCGACCAATATCCAAATTGCGTTAAAAATAATAAATAAAAACTTATATTTATCAGAGAACATTAACGTATCAAACTTTAAGAAAAAAGTAAGTAAGAATGCAAAATTGACAATAAATAAATCACCAATAAAGTGAATTGCCCAAAAATATTGTGAATATCCTTTCATAGTACTGCAAAAATATAAAAACTAAAGATTACAAGCAACTATGACAAATACCAAGCATACATCTTTTCAACACCTTTATTAAGAGTTATTTTATGTTTCCATCCTAAAGTATTTAATTTAGAAACATTGGTTAATTTTTGCATAGTACCGTCAGGCTTTGAAGAATCAAAATTAAAACCACCCGCATATCCAACAGTTTCTTTTATTTGTTCAGCCAATTCCTTTATTGATATATCAACTCCAGTTCCAATATTGATATGCGTATTCTTCACCTCTTTCTCCTCAGCAGAAAAAGTATCTTTAAAGTCTCTATTTTCTAACATAAATACACAAGCATCTGCCATGTCTTCTGACCATAAGAACTCTCGTTTTGGTCTACCACTTCCCCAAATCTCAATACCCCCTTCTTTCACTCCATACTTTGCTAAAACTTCCAAAACACTTTCTTGTGAAGAAGATCCATTCACACCTTCAATATGATTTTTATCTAAATCTTTTTTAATGGCTTCCCAATCCTTATTTTCAAGACATTTCCCCAAATGAATTTTACGAATTAAGGCAGGCAGCACATGGGATTTTTCTAAATCAAAATTATCATTCGGCCCGTACAAATTAGTTGGCATTACCGATATAAAATTAGTGCCATATTGCAGATTATAACTCTCACACATTTTTATGCCAGCAATTTTTGCAATTGCATAAGGCTCATTGGTATATTCTAAAGTTGAAGTAAGTAAACTCTCTTCTACCATAGGCTGAGGCGCATTTTTAGGATAAATACAAGTACTTCCTAAAAACAATAATTTTTTAACACCATGCAAATAGGATTGATGAATCACATTATTCTGAATCATGATATTCTCATAAATAAAATCGGCACGATAGGTATTATTCGCAACAATCCCACCTACTTTTGCTGCTGCTAAAATCACATACTCTGGTTTTTCTTTTGCAAAAAATTCTGCAACTTCCTTCTGATTTGTCAAATCCAATTCAGCATGAGTTTTGAAAATTAAATTTGTGTACCCTTTTGAAGTTAGGTTATTTACTATTGCAGAGCCCACCAGACCTCTATGCCCTGCGATATAGATTTTACTCTTTTTTTTCATTTTACTCAAAATAATTCATAATGGTATACCCACCATCCTTCAAGTATTGATCTTTTGTCATCAATTTTAAATCTGACTCCATCATCTCATTTATTAATTGTTCCAAATTATATTCTGGAATCCAGCCTAACTTAGTATTTGCCTTTGTTGGGTCTCCAATCAATAAATCAACCTCAGTTGGTCTAAAATACCTAGTATCAACAGCAACAACCTCTTTTCCAATCTCAACTTGGTATTTTTCATTAGAGCAAGAAACTACCACTGCTTTTTCATTAGCTCCTTCTCCATTAAATGCTAATTCAATTCCTGCATAGGCAAAGGCCATTTTAACAAAATCACGAACTGTGGTTGTTTTTCCAGTTGCAATTACCCAGTCTTCTGCAACATCTGTTTGTAATATCATCCACATCATACGCACATAATCCTTAGCATGCCCCCAATCCCTCTCGGCATCCAAATTTCCTAAGTGTAACTTCTCCTGCAATCCCAAAGCAATTTTTGAAGCAGCACGCGTAATTTTACGTGTCACAAAAGTCTCTCCTCTTACTGGAGATTCATGGTTAAAAAGTATACCATTACAAGCAAACATATTATATGCTTCACGATAATTTACAGTAATCCAATAGGCATACATTTTAGCAACCCCATAAGGACTTCTTGGGTAAAATGGAGTAGATTCAGATTGAGGAACTTCTTGCGCCTTTCCGAATAATTCAGAAGTTGAGGCTTGATAAACTTTTGTTTTTTTAGATAATCCTAATAATCTTATTGCTTCTAAAATTCTAAGTGTCCCTATACCATCCGTATTAGCCACATATTCAGGAATTTCAAAAGACACATGCACATGACTCATAGCTGCTAAATTATAAATCTCATCTGGCTGTACCTCCTTGATAATCTTTGTCAAATTCATAGAATCTGTCATATCACCATAATGCAGAATTAAATTTCTGTTTTCAATATGAGGATCTTGATACAAATGTTCTATTCTATCGGTATTAAAAGAGGATGCTCTTCTTTTTATTCCATGAACTATATACCCTTTCTTTAATAAGAACTCAGCAAGATAAGAACCATCTTGTCCTGTAATACCTGTTATTAGTGCTACTTTCATCTATAAGTAAGTTTAGAATGGTAAAGGTATAGAAATTATCTAACTCAACTTAAACTTTATTAAATCATAAATAATTATACTTATTGCTTTTGGATAATCAATAAAATATCTTTTAATTAATTGAGGTTCATCATACATCCTGTAAAAAGCCCTTAAACCTAAATTATTTACCCAACTAGGATAATAGTGTATGCCATTAGCTGTTTGATGCAGGAAGCCGCCACAAGTATAGCCTTGCCCATCCCAACCTGAGTTTCGTAAATCAATCAGAAATTGCTCTTGTAAAGGTGTCCCCATTCCACAAATCACACAATCTGCTTTCAGTGTGTTTATCTCAGAAAAAACAAACTCTCTGTCTTTATTAGAAGCTAAATAACCATCCCGATAACCACAAATATTTAATTCAGGGAATTGCTGCTGAATATTATTTATTGCTAAATCAATTATCTTAGGCTTTGTACCAATAAAATATACTGATCTATTTTTTTCAATTGCATCATTAAATACTAAAGGTGCTAAAGAAGTCATATCAAAACTTTTTCGCTTACACTTAAACCCAAATACATTTAAGATAAGCACAAGCATTCCTCCATCTATTTCGACATTAAAAGCTTCTAGTTGAGAATTACTATTTCTGACTAACATATAAGAAAAAGGATTTAGAAAGGTAATCAAACTACTTTTCTTTTTAGATAATATTATTGATAACAGCTTCATATTAATTTTCGTAGTCTGCAGCAAAGATAAAAAATAGAGCTAAGTTAATAAATGCGTTATTTAATGATGAGACAGAAAGACCAGTTATTAAAATTACTATAATCACAGAAAAATAATGTATTTTAGTAAAGCCTACATCTTTCATAGAATAGTAAATAAAAAACAAAAGAAAAAACAAGCCCAATATTCCATGATCAAATATTACTCGCATTAAATAAGAATGCAAGATAACAGAATAACATGAGTTATCCCCACTAAAACTAAACTCATACTGATAATATGATAGCATATTACAACTATAACTACTTAAAGGAGTAAGTCTTGGAGATCCAGTAAGAAACTGCCACCATTTCCAATCAGAAATATCATGCAAAAAGCATTGCAAAAACACAAATCTATCAATCTCTTCAATAGGACCAGCATCTAACCTAGAGAACCAAATAAATAGCATCCCAAAAAAAAGTAAAAATGCTGCAAGAATATAAACTATAGTTTTCCAACTAAACTTCCTTAAAAAAAATATACAAAAATGAAGAGCTGTAAAAGCAAGAAATGATGATCTTGATCCTGATAATAATATAATTATAAATATAACAATAAATGGAAATATTTTAAACTGTTCCTTATTAAAGATAAAGTTTAGATAATAAATTAATAATAAAAATATTAACTCATAATTATTTTCATGATATAACCCAGGCCTAGAATCAAGACCCAGAAATACTGAATAAGAATACTTAATAAAAAAAAGAATAAGAAGTATATTTAATAGACTGGAAATAAACTTTTTATCTATCTTTCTTTTATTAACAGCAAGACACAACATAGGCACATAAATAAATGCTTTGTAAGCTAGTAGAAAATCTAAAACATGAACTTTGTTTATCAAACAAGCAAATAATATTGAAACTAAAATATAGAAACAAGTAATTAATGAAAAATTTAATGACCTTTTATTAATTACACCGCCACTTATACATGCAAATGTTGAGAAAAAAAATAAAATCTCAAATACAGAAACAGCAGGTAAAATATTGTATCTTATATAAGTAGAAAATGTTGGAGAAAAGACTCCAATTACTCCAACTATAATTAAAGTATAATAAAGAAAATTGAGGCTAAAATCTTTTGTATAGTACAGCATATTAAACGCAAAATTACTATTTTTAGTGATTTAAATAGTATTTTTGTTTTATATAATCAAATATAAATGTCAGAGCAAATAGATACTGAAATAAGCAAAACAAATTTTTACATTAGATTAATAAATCTATCCATTAGAGGGGTTTCATTACTAGCAAAACTACTGTTTATAATATTTTCCGGTAAATTTTTAGCAGTGGAGCTAATTGGCGAATTTAATATCTTAACATCTACAATTGTTATATGTGTCTATATTCTTGGATTTGAATTTTACACTTTTAACACTAGAGAAATAATTAATTCATCTAATTGTAAGCACAAGATTACAAATCAACTAATAATGCATATATTATCATATGTTTTACTATTTCCAATATTTATATTATTCTTTATTGGGCATTATATCTCATATGATTACATTTTGATCTTTTATTTGATTTTAATTAGCGAACATATTTGCTGGGAATTAACCAGAATATATATTGCTTTAGACAAGCAATTATTATCCAATAGTATTTTATCACTTAAAACAATATGGATACTTATAGTATTAATCGACTGGCTTATTCTTGACAAGACATACACATCTATACTTCCAATTATAAAATATTGGGCACTAAATGTTGGCGCCACACTTATCTTAGGGTTAGTACTAATGCGAAAAAATATTGTCCTTAAAAACTATAACCTTGATGTACCATGGATTATAAAGGGATTAAAAACATCTGGACTATTTTTTATTGGAGCATTAGCATATAAAATAATACAATTCTCTGATAGATATCTTATTGATTATTTCCTTGGATTAAAACAGACTGGAATTTACACATTCTTTTTTTCCATTATTAATGGTATTGACATATTACTTTACACTTTAATAACAATGTTTGTAATTCCTAAGATAATTACAAATGCAAATAATAAGAAATTAACTAAGATAATTAGAGAATATACTAGAGATATGTTAATAGGAATTAGTATTATCACAATATTAATGATAATAATGATACCTTACTTGTTAAAATATATTAATAACGATATCTATTTAGATAATTTAAATATATTTTATCTCCTTATCTTTTCTTCTATAATAATGAATATAAGTCAAATACCACACTACGTATTATATGCAAAAAAACAAGATTTCCTATTAATGAAGATTAACATATTCATTGCGATATTAAATGTCCTATTAAACATCTACCTGATACCAATATTAGGTATTAAAGGTGCGGTCATCAGTACAATTATTTGTTTTATTCTCATGTTAATTATTAAACTTAAAAACACCTATAAATACAGTAAATTATGAAAATACTATTCATAGAGAGTAGAGAAATAATCAACCTTTTCAGATTAGTTGGAGATAAATTAAAAGAAGAAGGGTACTCTAGCAATTATTTAATACTAAATAAATTTTATAGTAAAAAAAGAGACGATGAAATATTAATTCCGGCTACCAGAAAAAAATATAAAGTTCTTAAGGAGAACATCAAATTATTTGATAAAATTAAAACATCAGACCGACAGTTTAATGACTTTGGGGCAAAAGACTATTCGCACTACCAATATTATCACGATAAGATAACTGAAATCATTTCAAAATTAAATCCTGATATCATAATAGGTGAGGCAGCATCCTTTCAAGATCTTTTAACAATAGAGGTAGCAAAAAAGAATAATATCTTATACTTAAACCCTATGAGCTGCAGATATCCAAAGAGTAGGTTTAGTTTTTATCAGTATGACTCTTGTAATCCTTATTTAGGATCAGGGGAAATTAAATCAGAAGAAAAAACGATTTTAGAAATTGATGAAATTATAAATCGCAAAATCCTACCTGACTACATGAAGAAAAAAGAAAAAACAAAAAAGAAAACTTTCTTAAAGGATCGCTTTAATAAATTTTTATTTTCTGCGATGAATGATAAAAATACGCCAAATTCATTAAAATATATTAGTAAGAATCGGGAAAACAAAAGAATTAGAAAGAAATGGGAGGCAGTTTCTAAGGTGCAATTAATAGCAAAAAAGTTTGGATTACTTTTTCCTTTACAGATGCAGCCTGAAGGAAATATTGATGTGTTTGGAGTGAAATACAGAAATCAAACAAAAGTTATTAGTAAGTTAATATCAGTGATTCCAAAAGACATTATTTTATATGTTAAACCTAACCCAAAATCAAGATATGAAATAACAGATGATATAATAAAACTTGCAAAAGAAAATAGCAATCTAATTTTACTACCTCACTCTTTAGAAATGAGTGATATTATTAAAAATATTGACTTGGTTATTACTAACACTGGAACAATAGCCATAGAATGTATATTAAATAATACGCCTATTTCTATTTTATCAAAATATTTTTTTAATACTGCAAGTAACTGCATATATATTAATGATATTAATGATATTAATGATATTATTAACCTTGTAAAAATAAATGAATTTCCAACATTAACAAAAAAGGAGATATTAAACTACTTTAATAGTCTGAGAAGAACAAGTTATGAAGGGATAATGAGCTCTGATTCAACAGATAATACTAATATTAATTTGTTAACTAATTCATTTCTCTCAATGCTATTAAAACATGAGAGGATCCTGCTAGAAAATATAGAGAAAAAGAGTAACTTTGTAACCTAAAAATTAAATTAATGCTAAACAATAAATCTATCTTAATAACTGGCGGCACTGGTTCTTTAGGAAAACACTTAACAAAAACAATTCTTAAAAAATGGCCCAACACTAGAAGGCTTGTAATTTTCTCAAGAGATGAGCAAAAACAATTTCAGATGGCTCAAGAGTTTCCAAATGAGAAATACCCAAATATCAGATATTTTATTGGTGATGTTAGAGATAAAGAAAGATTATTAAGGGCAATGGAAGGCATTGATGTTGTAATTCATGCTGCTGCAATGAAACATGTTCATATTGCTGAATACAACCCATCTGAGTGCATTCTCACAAATATAAATGGAGCCGAAAATGTAATTCACGCATCTTTAGAGAAAGGAATTACAGATGTAGTTGCTCTTTCTACCGACAAAGCCTGTGCTCCAATCAACTTATATGGAGCAACAAAACTAGTATCAGACAAACTATTTGTTGCTGCAAACAATATTAAAGGGTCAAGAAATATTAAATTTTCAGTTGTAAGGTACGGAAATGTCATGGGTTCAAATGGATCAGTTATACCTTTCTTTATGAATCATAAAAATAAAGGATACTTACCTATTACCGATCCAGAAATGACTCGTTTTAATATCTCGTTAGATGATGGAGTTGCAATGGTGCTTCATGCATTAGAAAATGCTTGGGGAGGGGAAATTTTCATTCCTAAAATACCATCCTACAAAATATTAGATATTGCAAAAGCAATTGCTCCAGATTTAGAGCACAGAACAATTGGAATAAGACCAGGAGAAAAATTACATGAAGAAATGATTGCTGAATCTGATTCATTTTACACTTATGATCTTGGCAAGTATTACACAATACTCCCCTCAGTTACAAATTGGAACTTAAATGACTTTATCAAAAAATTTAATGCTAAAATTGTTCCTAAAGGATTTAAGTATAATTCTGAAACCAACACAGAATGGGACACAGTTGATGGCTTAAGAGAGTTAATTATTAAGCACATTGACCCTGATTTTTCTATTTAACAATAATGAGCACCATAATACCATACGGAAGGCAATCTATTACTCAAGGGGATATTGATGCAGTTGTTACAACTTTAACATCTGATTTTTTAACACAAGGGCCTAAAGTTAAAGAATTTGAAGATAAATTTGCATTATATACAGGGGTAAAATATGCTGTTGCGGTAAACAATGCAACTTCAGGACTTCATTTATCTGTACTTGCATTAGGTTTAAAAAAAGGAGAAAGAGTAATTACAACCCCTATTACTTTTGCATCTACTGCAAATTGCGTGAGGTTTTGTGGTGGGGAAGTTTGGTTTGCAGACATTGACCCTCATACCTATTTATTAGATTTAGAGTCTGTTAGAGAACTTATTGAGTCTAAACCAAAAGGGTTCTTTAAAGGGATAATCCCAGTGGATTTTGCAGGGCTACCAGTAAACTTAGAAAAATTTAGAATTCTAGCAGACAAACATAATCTTTGGCTAGTTGAAGATGCTTGCCATGCGCCTGGAGGGCATTTCACTAATTCAAAAAATGAAATCCAAAAGTGTGGTAATGGAAATTATGCAGATATTGCTGTTTTTTCATTTCATCCTGTAAAGCATATCGCTTGCGGGGAAGGAGGTATGATTACGACTAATTCCAAAGAACTTTATAAAAAATTACTGTCACTTAGAACTCATGGAATAAGTAAAGAGGGTATGAGTAAAAATGATGGAGGTTGGTATTATGAAATGAAAGAATTGGGCTATAATTACAGATTAACTGACATTCAATCAGCATTAGGAATTACTCAACTTGAAAAAAATAAAGAGGGAGTAAAAAGAAGAAATGAAATTGCAAATAATTACAAAAATGCATTTAATGGGAAACTTAAATTCCAAGATTTAAAAGCAGGAGAACTTAATGCTCATCATCTATTTGTTATAGAAATAAGTGACAGAAAAAAATTATATGATTTTTTAAGAACACATAATATATTTTCTCAAATACATTATATCCCTCTACACACACTACCCTACTATAAAAATATAGGCTATGATAATGCTAACTTACAGAATGCAGAAAATTATTATGACCACTGTATCAGCCTACCTATGTACCCTTCATTATCTAATGACGAACAGCAACTTGTAATAACAAAAGTACTGGAGTTTATTAATGTCTAATCTCTGTATCATACCTGCTAGAGGAGGGAGCAAGCGTATTCCTAAAAAAAATATTAAATCTTTTTTAGGAAAACCTATTATTGCATTTTCAATTGAAGCAGCCATTCAATCTAAACTATTTACTGAAGTAATGGTGTCAACTGATTGTCAAGAAATAGCTGAGATTGCATTAAAATATGGTGCTAAAGTTCCATTTATTAGAAGCAAGAAAAATGCTAATGATTTTGCGACAACCTATGATGTAATTGAAGAGGTTTTAACTGAATATAAAAAAGAGGGGGTACACTTTAAAAATACATGCTGTATTTATGCCTGTGCCCCTTTCGTAACAGCTAATAAATTAAAACAAGCATATCAAGAATTAAGCAATAAGCAATTTGATGCAATTTTTCCTATTATTGAATATAGTTTTCCAATCCAAAGAGCAGTAAAAATACACAATGAAAGAATTGAACTATTTAATACTGATTATTTGAATACACGATCTCAAGATCTTGAAAAATCATATCATGATGCTGGTCAATTTTATTGGATGAAATCAGAAATAATATTACAAAAAGGACAAATTATTACAGATAATTGCAGTAGTATTATTATTACAGAATTAGAAGGGCAAGATATTGATACTGAAATTGATTGGAAACTAGCAGAGTTAAAGTTTAAACTGCTGAAAAAATGATTTTTCCTACTAAATATAAAGCTTTGTCTCAGAATACCTTTCAATTTGAAGAATTTCAAATAGTTCCTATAAGGTATAAGGATAGATTAGATATAATGAAATGGAGAAATGAACAAATGTATCATTTGCGTCAATCTGAATTATTAACTGAAGAAAATCAGGAAAGCTATTATCAAAATATTGTTGCTAAATTATTTACTCAAAACAAACCTAATCAACTATTATTTTCATTTCTGAAGAATGATAAGTGTATTGGATATGGTGGGTTAGTACATATTGATTGGGAAAATAAAAGTTCTGAAATTTCATTTATTATGGATGCTTCTTTAGAAGAAGATAATTTTGAAATTCTTTGGACTACATTTTTGAAACTTATAGAAAAAGTTGCTTTTACTTATCTGAATTTTAATTCTGTATTTACATATGCTTTTGACTTAAGACAAAATTTATATCCAGTTTTAGAAAAAAATAATTATTTATTTAAAAAGCGAATTAAAAACCAATTACAAGTAAACAATAAGTGGTTTGATGTAGTAATTCATGAGAAGAAAAACCAAAAAATCAGTATTAGAAAATCAACTAAAGCAGATGGGCTTTTATTGTTAAATTGGCGAAATGAAAAGGCTGTACGTACACAATCATTTGATAGTGGTGAAATTAAATTAGATAATCATTTAAATTGGTATCAGACTAAACTTGAAGATCCAAATTTTATATTTTATATTTTAGAACTTGAAAAGCAACCTTTAGGGTTAATCAAGATAGAAATAGAGGAAAAAAATGCAATTATAGGCATCTCCATTGACGAAAATTATAGAGGAAGAGGGTTATCATCCAAAGCTCTGTCTATTGGCTGTAAAGAATATTTCAAAAGAGAAGAAAAACCAATTTTTGCTTTTATAAAAAAAACCAATATATTTTCTATTAAAACCTTTAAAAGTATCGGCTTTGAATTTCTTAATGAAACCTTAATTAATGGAATCCCTAGTTTCACCTTTCAATTAAACAAATCATGAACAAAGAAAAAAATTCTTGTTTTATAATTGCCGAATTATCTGCTAATCATGGCGGTGAGTTGGAGATCGCTTTAGAAACTGTAAGAGCTGCTAAAAGAGCAGGAGCAGACGCAATAAAACTACAAACTTATACTCCAGATACAATAACATTAGATTCTAAAAAAGAGTATTTCAAAATAAATCAAGGAACGCATTGGGATGGTCAATATTTATATGATCTGTATAAAGAAGCATTCTTACCATGGGAATGGCACAAACCTATTTTCGCATTAGCAAAAGAAGAAGGGTTAGTTTGCTTCTCCTCTCCTTTTGATTTTACAGCAGTAGATTTTTTAGAAGAATTAAATTGCCCGATATACAAAATTGCATCTTTTGAGATTACAGACATTCCGCTAATTGAATATGCTGCCTCAAAAGGGAAGCCAATAATTATTTCTACAGGAATAGCTGAAATAAAAGACATAGAGTTAGCAATTTCAGCCTGTAAAAGTCAAGGAAATAATGACATTACAATTCTAAAATGTACTTCTGCTTATCCTTCCGATCCTGCAGATGCTAATTTAAAAACAATAGCTGATATTCAAAAAAGGTTTAATGTTAAAGTTGGACTTTCTGACCATACAATGGGAATTGAAGCGCCAATGATTGCAGTAGCCATGGGCGCACAAGTAATTGAAAAACATTTTATTTTGGATAAGTCAATTGGAGGTGCTGATGCTCATTTTTCATTAGATGAAAAAGAATTTAAACAAATGATTGATGCAGTTAGATTAACTGAGAAAATGATTGGTAAAATAGATTATGAGATGACTGAAAAAAAGCAAAAGAGTCGTCAATTTTCTCGATCACTATTTATAACTAAAAATGTTAATATTGGCGAAACTATCTCTAAAGACAATGTTCGTTCTATACGTCCTGGTTTTGGATTACACCCTAAAGAATTACCTAGTATTATTGGTAAGAAATTTTCTCAAAACCAAGAAAAAGGGACCCCACTTAGTTGGGATATGATTCAATAACCCATGAAAGAAAAACTCTACAACCTTACCATCAGGGGTAGTGCTACAATAATAAAACTTGCCTTTACACTTTTCCTTGGAAGTATTTTTACTGAAAGTGAATTTGGTTTGTATAGTCTAATTATTTCTTCAATCTATATTAGTTTAATTCTTATTGGATTTGATGTTTACCTAGATTGTAATAGAAAAATTATACAAAAAGAAGAGCCTAAGGAACAAGCATTTATCTTAAACAATCAACTTGCTTCATATATTCCATTTTACTTTCTTTTTTCAATAGTTATTTTTTTTATCCCGGAAAGAATCATTCCGAAAGAATTCATTTTCTTATTTTTCTCAGTCTCAATAATTGAACATCTTAATTCTGAGATATTCAGACTATTATTAGCATTAAGAAAAACTGTTATTGCTAATCTACTTTTCTTTATTCGAAATGGTTTATGGCCATTAGTAATTCTTGTTTTATATTATTTAAATTTTCAATTTAATATTTCAATATTACTATCCTATTGGTTATTCGCAAGTATTTTAGCCTTAATAATAGGCTTGATTTTTTTAAGAAAAAAATATAAACTTGACTTAAGTCTTATTGATAAAAAAACAATAATAGCAAGTTATAAATACGCATTTATTTTCTTTATTGGAACTATTGCTTATAAAATAGTTGAATTTTCTGATAGGTATTTTATTGACTATTATCTTGATAAAGAAAGTGTTGGAGTTTATTCATTATACTCCCAATTTGGCAGTGTTTTAAATACCATTATTTTCACAATAGTAATTTCAATAGGATACCCTAAACTACTTAAAGCTATTTACTCAAATAATCTTAAACAGATTATCAAAGAAAGAAATAATATGCTTATGGAAATAGTTATTATATCTATTCTAACTCTATTGGGAGGTTATCTCCTTTTAGACACCCTATTAGCAATAATAGATAAACCTTTATACTTTAAGTTTGATTATCTTTTCTACTTA
>Ga0233426_10001575_pt1 | contig 20574 bp, 20 predicted proteins | sample SI_118_April2016_6_FD_179875 | JGI IMG/M metagenome (GOLD analysis project Ga0233426, IMG submission 179875) | Seawater microbial communities from Saanich Inlet, British Columbia, Canada - SI_118_April2016_10_MG | ecosystem: Environmental > Aquatic > Marine > Inlet | place: Canada: British...
TCGTGTTCGGGTTCAGGTTCGGGTTCGGGTTCAGGTTCGGGTTCAGGAGAGGATTCGGGAGAGGATTTAGTTGTCGTATATTCCACAGATTTATATTCACCTATATCTTCTTTTTTTATTATACTCTTATCAACTAGTTTCGGTTCGGGTCTACCGAATATTGTATTTAAACCGAAAGAAGAATTATCCCTATCTGTGATATTATTCGTGATTTCTGTATTCTTAATAACACTAACTTCAACTGGTTCTTTCATATGTTTCATCATATCTGAAAGTTTAATATCTTTCCTTTCTTCTTTTTCAGATGCATCAACTATATCTACATTATCATATTTATCCTCTGTTAATGTATTAGTTTTATCTTGTTCATTTGACGAAATACCACCATCGTCGTCCACAGGTATAGTTATATCATTTACAACTATATCATTTACTTGTTTATTAATTTGTTCTTCAGATGGATCATCCGAATAAAATATTTCATCAGGAGTATAATTTTCTGTTGCGATAATTTCCTTGGTACTTTCTGTAGAAGCTATAGCAGAAACCCCATCGTTACCCTTATTTTCTGATATTTCAAGATCCTCTTCCATATCAGATTTAACAGATAATTCGTGTATTGAATCTTTATTTATAACTCTTTCATTATCTTCACCTGGAATATCCTCTTCTTTCTCTATATTAAAACCTCCGGTATTAGTTCCGTCGATATCTCCGTCATTCTCTTCATTATTCCCCCCATTTAAAGTTTCTTCAAGGGTTTCTTCATTGGGTTCTTCATTATCGGATAGATTATCGGATACATTATCGGATACATTTGACTGAATAATACTATTCCGTAATTCGCTCAATTCTTCTTTTAGTAATTGTTTAATATCATCTTTACTTGTTACTCGTGTATTATCCTCATAGGTATCTAGATGTTCCCTTAATATTTCTTTAATAGGCAACAGTTGTCTAATAGTCCCCTCTACGGATTGTTTGATAATATTTTCTATCTCCTTACAATTTCTCTGATATTCATGCCCTGGGACATTTTCATTAAATAAATAAGGATTTTTCCATAATTCTCTTGCTAAATTAATATATGATTTATGAATAAAACTGGTTGTTTTGGGTATGGTAACATTGATCTTATTAAATGTATTATTGGGACCAATTGAGGTTAATATTTTCGTATGACTTATAAATACGGCTGTTATTAAATCATCAATCCAATCACATTTAGAATTATTCATTATTCTCGAGCATTCGCTATCAATTATTTCTCCATTCCATATAGGAACTTTTTCTAATAGTTCTCTAAAAAGAAATAATATAGGGGTGCTTGTTTTTTTAGTATAAATTACCTTGGATTCATCATAAATAGATTTCACTCCATCATACATGTGAGGATACAACACATCAACCAGTTGATTGGTGTATTCTACCTTAGCCTGCGCGAAAATGGGAACATTAAGATCTTCCATAATATTTAGAAGCGTGTTTTTATTTTTTAAACTTAAACTTAATAATTCATAAAAGAAATCCTGTAAGCACAATTCCCTTCTCCGAATATTTCATAATAGAAGTCTTCTAACTTAGTTTCGCTTTTAATATTTTCTTGATTTTTAAAATAATTAGGATATCTAAATTTATATTCATTCATTGTTGGAAAGACTTCTAAATTTACTTTATAATTCATTGAGATAAAATATCCATTAACTTTTTCAATATCTTCTTTCTTAAGTTCGGAAATAGTAACTTTACCATTTTCACCATAAAAATATTTTAGACCATCTACGAATATCATTAATAATTGTTCAAAAGTGTGCAACCCTAAATTTTTCCCCGGTTCAATATATGTGCTTTCTAATTGAATAGATCCTTTATCTCTTGGTTCGGAACAATACAGATATTGAATAAATTGTGAGTGATCTCCTTCTTTGTAATCTGTTTCAGAATTATTCATTATAATACTTTATTTTTTTATTTTAATATTATGAACATCTTAATTTCATCTATCTAAAATATTACTCAGGGATTCCCTCGCGCGGATATCATTGATAATATTACCCTGTCCCCGCTGTTCCCAATCCTTGTTTCCATTCTTTAACCTTCTTAAATCCTTGAGGCATATCTCCAATTATAACAAACGAAACAACAAAAACTAATAATAATATTATAAACAACCGAACAATATCCTTTAAAAATAGACCTATAAATTCCGCAGAGAAATATGTCCAAAAGGGCCCGTGATATAAAAAGCAGATATTCTTATCTTTATTATCTTTATTATCTTTATCTTCATTCACAACCCCATCTCTATGCAATGCCGCCTTACAAATGTCTAGATTCGTTATAGAATTACATTTCTCCGAATCATTCTTATTCTTCGCTTTACACACAGGACTTTTAACATTCCCGATTAAAATTAGACTTATTGGAACAATCGAAAGTATTATAAATGCATACTTCATGGATGTCTCCACCATTTTAAATCCTAATAAACTGATAATTATAATTACGAAACAAGTTATTAATGGTGTCAACCGTTGCCATTCGGCGTTTTTGCTATATTTTTTACACGGAAACTTACATTTATCGCTGAATTCTTTATCATCGTCCCCTTGTGCTATATTATATTCGGGCGTTCGATCATATGATTTATTTATAGAATCACAATATTCATTAATTTTATTATTTGTTGTATATTCAGTAGCTGTACCACAGATTTTATCCTTAACTTCATTGGTAGAAAGGATGTCAACGGAAAGAACAAAACCTAGAAGAACTAAAATTATAAAAAATCCTAAAATTATTTTACCTTTCATACCAAGGCCATCATCATCGGAACCGCCGTCACCATCACTCTCTCCACCAGCATCTCCCCCATTCCTCTTCAATTTCAATGATATTGATACCGATAATATAAATAATAATCCATTAGTGATCCCAGCGAAAAAATAGTAAAAGAGGGTCGGCTTCTCACCTATATTAATAAAATCAGTATATTTTTTTTCTATGAATAGAGATAATATAAATTTTAGCGCAATAATTAAGAGGGGGACAACAACCCATAATATTTTTGGTTTATTTAAATAATATACTAATGCAATTGCAAACCAAATACTTAATAACATTGTTACACTATAATCAACTATTCTCCAAATATTATAATACCCGGGATCCAAGGGCCAGGATAACGATAAAGAGCTCGAACAAGTTGTATTTTCATAAGAGCATACTTCGGAGAATACACCGCAACAAGGAGAACTCGTCAACGATTTACATTTTTCTCCACTATCTTTTAGTAGTTGCTGAAATGGACTGGATAAATTACAGGTAGTTGAGTCTTCGTGAGGTATACATTTAAAATCATATCCCAACACATCCAAACCATTATCCCATTGACATTTATCCGGACATGTCCCCGGTGAAATAAATTGTTCACAATATTCCTGTAAAACAGAATTATCGGATGTATCTAAGGAATCAGAGGAAATAATGTCAGTTGATCCATAATATCCATTTTCTTTTTTACATTTCACATCATTATTTATATTTTCTTGGTTTAATGATTTATCTAATTTTTCACAATTAAATATACATTTCCCTTCATTTCCAATCTTCCTAAATATACAATCGTCGCTTCCGTTACACGAATCTTCTCCTAAATATTGTGAACATTTATCTACCCATAATTGTTTGTCAGTATCACCTTCACTTTTATTTAATCTTACGCAATTATTTCTATCTGGAGTAAAGGGGCCCGCATTAGATGGACTACTTCCAACAATTGTATTGCATTTCTGCGCTACTCTACCATTATAATCCTTACAATAATTGGGTGGATCTTCCACGATTGGTCTTGTAACTGAATCATGATAATATGCATTACATGATCTCCCATATAGAACATCCTCTCTTCTATAACTACCATATTTAGGTGAGCTTCGTTGATATAATTTCGTACACATATTATTATCACCTTTATCAATTAATCCCCTTGATTCTGTCTCGCGACTTAAAGCGGTGCAAGGTCTTGCACTAGCTATAACGTCCAACATATCATTTATATCTCCCGAACCATCCGATGCAGCCTCTATACCGACAGCTTCAATCTCATTCTCCTCTGCCTCTACAACTTCTTGAAGACTCTCTTGTTCCAACTCTAATTGGTTTAATTTATCTTTATTAGCTTCCATTGTCTGTATCTGATTGAGTAATTTTTCTATTCTATCATCAAAGTTATTCATTTTCTGATTCATATTGTCCATTATATCGTATTTAATGCTTTCTAAATCTTCATCATTGCCCATATAACCCACGACACCTTCATCATTATTATAATTTTCATCAACATCACTGGGTTTTCTAATTGTTTTTATAGATGGTGGTTTAGGTTTCTGATTTAATATTTCTAATTCTTTTCTCCCGAAAAATTTCTGATTTAATTGATTAGATATATCCATATAACTTAATTAATATAATATTATATTTTAAATTACCAATTGGATTGAAGTCTTCTTAGAGCCGATCCATAATTCCATGAAATATTTCTCTAATTACATTCCACGGACCTGTATCTGACGAACCCGTATCTGACGAACCTGTATCTGAAGGAGCTATATCTGACGGACCTGTATCTGAAGGAGCTGTATTAGAGTTATTTATACAACTACCCAAATCGTGATATACTATTTCGTAAAAATAAGATCCATTTAAATCAGTAATTTCAGAAATTGTTTGTCCATTTATCGGAGAACTTACAATTTCATTATTAACAATATTATTAGATTTAACTAAATCATCTATATAATAATATATTTCTGAAGAACTTGAACTAACAATAGATAATTGTTTGTCCGAATCGAGGACATCACTATCTAATTCCTCTTGATAAGGATATCCGTAAGCATTCCAAGTATTATTCTGTATAGAATTAAATATATCCCAACCCTTCTGATTTTCATAACCCCCCGATCCAGGGGCAAGCATAGATTTTATTAATGTTTTATCTGAACCATATCCACTTGTAACTTGAATATCATAATTAATACCTATGGGTTCATGTGATGATGGATTATTCGCTAAATTAAATGTATCCAATCCACAACGATAAGCGGTATTAATTCCACATTTAATTATATCATTTAATAATGGGGAACTAGCATTTCTCCAATTTTCACCGGGTATATCAGAATGACCAGATAGACCACAATTTTCCAAAACCGGAGATGAAAAATGTTGCGGGAATCCGCATATGTAATTCGGTTCAGTTGGTATTCCATTATCATAGAAAGTTGGACTATCTCGGTTGGTCCCGGCTATTTCATAATAGTCCTGTTCCCTGACATCATATGAATATATTGGTTTTCTCGGAAGCATGGGGGTATCACCCACTTTACATTGTGGACCCGAATTTATATTTTTTTCCGTCCTGTAATTAATCGCCTTACTATTAATGTGTCCACTGCATGTTCCATCGGGTATCCCCGATAAATTATATGAATCTAATATTATAGGACTAGATCTATTACCTTGATTATTATTCTGAAGAGTTATTTCGAATCTTCCTTTATTCTGTATCTTCCGACCAATATTATCTACATTAAAATTTTCATTTTTCATCGCTAAGAAAAGCATACCCGATATCCCTTTTTCATAATGACCTCTTAAATTATCAGATAAACTCGCATCAATTAATGGAAATATAATATTTATACTATCACCACTATTTATTTCAGTTATCGCGAATGTTGACCACCCATTGATATCATCTATTCCACCCGGATCACCCACTATACCTGGTTCACTTGTATTTTTTAACCAGGTCCAATGAGAATCTTGGATATTACCTGTTAAATACCCTTTATCCCCGATCTGTCCCAAGATAACTATACTGTCACTCGTCTTATTGGTAAACCTGAAAACTCTCATATTATTGTCATTCATTAATGGGGGCTGCGGTGGAGGGGATCCTCCACACCATATTTTATCCGGACCAACACATTGTGTTTCAGTATCAACGCCACAATCATTCCCTGTATAACAATTTAACCATTGCCCATCGGAATTGAATTTACCACACGATTTAGGTTTTCCATCATTATTATTTCCCATACATTGTTTCGGCATTGTTCGTTTCTTAACTCTATTTATCGGAGATGGTGTAATACAACTATTTCTGATTGTTGGAGGATTAATAGGGGTAAAAGGGAGCACGGGGACAATATAATATTCGGGGATATCGGGTGTATCTGGGGGTAATGGTGGTTCTATTGGAATAGCTAAGGGCATTAATGGATCTTGTGGAGAAGAACAATAATAAGTATTATGTTCATAAATTGGGCTACATATTGAATTAAATTCACACGGATTGGGAGAACATAAACAATTAGTATCTCTACATATTAGAGTTTCGCTATCTTTTAATACTTCATCTGCTATACCATATTTATCATCAAACATGAATTCATATTCATTTAATTGATCTTTTAAATCTTCTATATTTTCAAGATTATAATTATCTTTCTTTATTGAATAATCTATTTCCATTGGTGTTTCAATATCATAAAAATTAGGGTCTCTGTAAGAAATAAAATTTTCTATTTTCATATCATTCTTAAAAGCGAATATGAAAACTATTAAAAATAATATTATTCTTATATCCATTCTTAACTATTCTAAATTAATATAGATATAATTTATGCGAAGGAAGCAAGGGATTTAGTATAAGGGTTTCCTCTAAATGGATCAAGTAAAGAAGAATCCAATCTATCGGATAATTTAACATTATCAAGTGTTTCTTTATCTTGTGTATATTCACAGACATAATCCTGTGGAATTTCCTGATAAACTTTATCCGGATTATTAATCCGCGGATTGAAATAATCACTCTCAATCTTCTTAATATCAACATTAAGAGTATCAACTCCATTCGCAAGTTTCGTGCTTTCTGGTGTTGGATCTCTGCCCCTTGAAATAACTTCTTTATTAGGATTAAGATCTGCTCTAAGGAATTGATCCGATGCCATTTCTGCAGGAACAGTAGTTCCACCATTACCAGAATACTCGAACATTGTTGTTGACTTAATCGTTGGTCTAACATTATCTTGTAATCTTTCTTCAGGTAATACAGCGACAGTGGGACCAACGAATCCATCTCTACTATCCAATGTAGTCTCTTTAACAGTTGGTTTTACGTTATCTTGTAATTGTTCTGTCTGAGCATTAAATACAGATTTGAAATTTCCCTCATATGTTCTCTCAGATGTTATTTCTCTTTCATTCGGATAAACGAAATAACTTGATTTATTATGATCATTGTCATTCATTTTCCCCTCCAATGCTATATTTCTTTCTGTATCATTTAATAATTGCTGTTTCGTTGATTTCTTAAAATTGGGACGATCTTCATTACTCTTAAAAATCACAGGGGCAGCTGGACCCACATCTCCCTCATTTAGATATTGTCTATTGGTTTCTTTTAATTCTTGTTCGGGTCTAATTCTTGGGGCTTCCACCGCACCAGTTGTTACTAACCATTTATCGGCACTATTAAGATAATCCTGATCTGGTTGGTGTTTAAATACTTGCCCTTGTTCTCCTCTTTTATCTATACCCTTACCGGATAATACTCTACCTTCAAATAAAAGTTTCTGATTACTCAATGTCCTCCTATTATCTGTACTATTTCTCTGTGCGTATAGAAGATCAACGTCTCGGTTGATATCGCTTTTAACATCTATATGTTGAACTCTTTCTTGTTCAAATGGCAACTCACTCGTTCGATACATTCCTTCATTATACCTTGATTGATCCGCTCTAGCTCCGTCGAATGTGTTACCATAAACATTACCGTAAGGAACCCACTGATCACCCAGCGGCCCCTGGAGATCTGTTCTTTTACCCGTACCCCTCTGGTCAGCGTGGTATCCTCCGAAATGGGCATCCATTCTATGACTACGACTTCCTAAATCCAATGATGCAGGACCCGAACCCGAAAAGAAGGGTTCGACCTTTATCCCTTGATCATTTACCAGAAAATCTTCTTTTTTCGTATTACCCCCGTCTAATGTTTTAATTTCATCTGTATATATTTCTTTACTCTGTAAAGTATTACGTCCATCCATATTTAAAGCATCTATAACTTTCGTACCAGGTTTCATTGCTTCCGTATGATGTTTCATAACTTGATCTACTTCATATCTCTGAGCATCTTTCAAGTTATTCATATCATAGATTGTATTCCCCGAACCCTGAAACAATGGTGGTGTTATTTCATCGTGTACTTTATTTTTTTTTTCTTTATCCTCATTTATAAAATAACCCGCACCTAAAACTCCCAATAGAATGAGTGCTTCCATTTATATATTTAAATAATATTTTAAAATCATTTAAATAACAAATCAACGAAGTTTGAATAACTTTAAAAATTCTGTGGGTATATTTTCTGTAAAATATGATATCATATTTTCTCCATCAAAAAAACCCATAAGTTTGAAATGACATTCATCTTCATAAAGTAAGAATATAGTATCATATTCTGGATTATATTCTATAAGAGTATTATAAATTGAATAATTTTTATATTCTTCATTACTATTCAAGATAAATATATTCAACTTTAATATTTTCGTTATTTGATTTAGTAAAATATAATCGCACCAATAATTATGACCACTCTGTCTTATTATATCTCGGAATGAATATAAATCTTTTATTTCATATGGATCCCATTCTTCATCAAAATCATCGCAATCTTTCATTATCTTATAAAATCCAATCATTTCCTTAAAGTTATCATCGGTAATAGAATCCGCGATAATGGATCTTATACTGGAAGAATTCATTATTTCATAATCATTATTTAATCTATTATAATCATTTAAAGCATTTGATATACAATGGAAAAAACAATCTCCATCTGAAATACAGTCAAATATCCCGAATGGAGAATTTTTATGATATTTATCCGAAATTTTATTTAATTGTTTGATCCAGGGTAATGGCATCTTAGACCACCCGAACTCTCCGAGATAATGATGCCAATTATTATTATTTATTTCCTTTATGTTGCTATCTTTCTTAAAGTAAGTTTTATTATCTTTTAATATGATATTTTCCGTTAAATAAAATTCCATATTAAAAGATAATAAATTTTTAATTTTAAATATAATTTAAATTAAATTATATGGTATAAATAATGGATAAAAAATTAGTTAAAAAATCTTGTAAAGTCTGTTCTGCATTATTAATTGGAGTTATATTGGGTTATGGACTCTCTAAATTATTAGAAGGGAATAAAACTGAAAAAGATGATACTCAGTCCTCTTGTGGATGTTCTTCTTAGATAAAATCCATATTTTTCTGTAAATACCGAACGTACTTTTTAATAATTAACCAATCTTTAAATTCTTCTTCATCATAGTGACTAGTTATTCTCTGATTATAAGAAGAAGAATAATTCCAGATTAAAGTCTTTATATATTCTTCGGAATAAAGATCATACTGCCTTTTAACACTCGGTATTAATGTATGATTACAGTGGAAATCATTCGCTTGAAGATACCATTCTTTAATTTCTAATCTATCTAAGTTGTGATTAATATATCTAATTTTATCATCTCTTACTCCTATATTAAGTTTAAACCTTTTATGCCACAATTCTACGAAGTAATTCAACATTTTCATATCCCCCTTCATTCCACCATAAGATCTTCTAAGTAATATACATTTTAAAAATAGGTTATCTTCTATAATAGTTGGATCAATATTTTCTTTAAACGAATATTCATCGTGTTTGGGGCAAGAAGAAAGAAAATAAACTAAACCAAGTAAATATTGAATCATGACAATTTTAAACTTAAATCCCTTGGTTGCGGCAATCATCAACCAACATATAATTGGAAGATCTTTATGAGGAACAACATCCTCGAACATTATAATTGGTAATCTTCTAAGAAATGCACTGATATCTAGATCAATTATATGTTTCGCGGTTTTAACAGATTTATCATTTTTCATTTTTCTTATACATTTCTGTAAATGAGAAATTAAGTAAGTTCTTTTCGTAAAAGGACTTGAACGAAACTCATAATCTTCTAAATTTCCAATATTACCACAGAGTTTAATATCTTGGAAGACTTCTTTACATCCTCTAATAGAAACATCGCATTCAAAATTATATTTAGGGGGTAATGATTCTCTAAATTCACAGACAGAAGGTCTTTTATTTAGCCATTCTAAATAAAAGACGTTCATTAAAAAAATAATATTGTAATTAAACTTATAAATCAAATTTATAATTTATAATAATTAATCATTCTTGGGGTTGCCATAATCGGTTTTATCATCGTATTCTGCGCCTACCTCTGTATTTTTCGTAAAATCAAACTTACAATCGGTTTCGTGTTTATCCAACACCCCCAAGACAGTATTGTCACCTATTCTTCTAAATGGTTCAATAGAATTCTTCTGTGGATCAAAAGGTAAGAAATCAAATCTATTGATACCCACACCTTTTAATTCGAAGGCATTATTCGTTAATCTTGTATTTTCTTCCGCCGAAGGACCTCCATCGGGGAATTGAACCATATTATAGCTATTATTTTCGTCCAATGGTGCGTATTTTAATGAAGGATTATTCGAAAGATCTCTTGTAATACCTTTTAAATCTGACTCAACATCAAAAAAATTAGAATCCATTAGTGACCCACCGGCTTTCTGTAATTGAACATTGGGTGCCCACGGATAACTAATTTTATTCCTTAGTTTAGAATCATCTAATCTATACATACCGGGACCCATGGACATATCGGTCATGCTTCTATTATTAATGAGAGTTTCCATATTATATTTATATTGAATATAATATTTTTAAAAATAAAGTTTAATTTATAAATTATAAATTAATTAGAAGGAATAGTTTTTTCTTGGCATCTTCTCAGATAATCAGCATTCCTAACCATCTGTCTTGTCGGAAGACCTCCTCTAACCCAATCTGCTTGGGAATCTTCGGGAACAATATGTTTAGGATCTTGAACTTCTTCACTTAATTTCTGAATCATTGGTGTGAAGTAATTTCCTATGGAAACTCCTGCCAATGAATTACATGGTTTCTGATCGGAGGAGAAATCCGAAGAAATAAGGACAGATTCAACGTCTACATCTCTGTAACCCTTCGAAATATCGGGAGTAGTTAAAAATAATCTTTCAACGACCTGATTAATATCTCTAAGATTAGTTAGTTTATCTTTATCTTGTCTTAAATTACTATCATTATCTACTAAGCAACCCTTTTCGGCGATCCACCCAACCCCCCCCGAAAAATTAATGCCAGGTTGAGAAACTTGAATAGATCTAGCTTCCTTAAGACCACATTCGCAACCATTCTGGTTGTCCATGTAATAGAGTCCCGGACCCTGAGATTGCAAGGAATCTAAATCAACCGTTAATCTATCATCACGAATATTCGCTCTGACGAAAGTCTGAAATGAGTTTTTCTTGCTTGTATCTGGTTTAGCACATTCTTGAACGTTAGCGTCCATTGGAGCGGCGTGACCCTCATATCCATTGTATCCCGTCATTTATATACTTAAAATATATTTTATTTATTTTAAAAATTATGTTGAACCCGCCCCCGTTCCTCCACCCGAATTACCCATGTCACTTAAACAAGCCAATTTATTCCCTTCTTTACACGTTTTAGGTTGTCCATAGCACCATTGAGCGAATGAACCTTGATCATTGGGAACTTGATTTCCGGGAACTGTATAAAATTGGCGTTGACTGTTCGCTTTACCGAATATATCTTTCACATCTCTGTATAAATCTTGATTAAACAATTGATCCATCCTGTTCTGAACACCTACATTATTATAAGATGGACACGATTTCGGCATTCGGACATTATCATTACTAAATTCATTTAATCCTGGATTCATAAAAGGATTATCTTTCGTTGGAACCCTGCATTCAGTTGCAAGATCATTAATCATTACCAATTCATCCAATTTATTACTCATAGATTCTTTCAAGACATCTTCAGTGTGAGTATCGGTCTGTCTCGTCCAGATAATCCAAGTGGCGGCGGCGACTACGAAAGGTAAGGCAATATATCTATTATCCTTATTAATAAGATAAACAATTAAGGAATAAAGAATTGATAATCTTAAAAGAGAATTTAATTTCCTTATAATATCAAATCTCTTAGAAGGAAATATTTCAAATATATAATCTCTATCGTATAATACACTTGGATTTTTATACCAGAAGGGGGTTGATATCATTAATAATTATATTATAGAATTTATTTTATTTATTTAGTTCTTTCTTTCTTTTTCGCTTCAATTTTCTTTTTTAGTTTTTCTTTTTTTTCTTCTTTAGTTAATTGATTGGGTTCATCGTTTTTTTTATCTGTTAATTGAGGGGTTTCTTTAGTTGTTTCTTGCGTTGTTTCTTTTTCGTTAGAATTTTCGTTGTGATTATTAGGATTATTGGGATTCATCTGTTTCATTAAATTACCGAATAGAGGATTATCGGCCATATCTCCGTACATATTTTCGGCTTCTTTCTTTAATGTATCTTCATTTAATTCTCCATTTTTCATTTTATCTTCCATTACACTATTGATATTCTTAAAGATACTCCCCATCTTTTCGGGATCCATCATCTTCGCCATTATATCCATTGGATTGCTATTTTCATCAATGTTCCCAAACATTTCATCTATCTTCATACTTGACGCGACTTCTTTCGCGATAGAACCAATATTAGTATCCATAAGACCCCCCAACATATTTTCTAAATCAAATTCATCTGTTTCTGTCTTAACATCCTCCGCAAGTTTCTTTAATTTTTTCAAATCTTTCGCCGTCTGTTTATCTTTAATATCTTCTTTCGTAATTTCACCATCATTCATACTACACAGTGCTTCTTGTAATTGTAACGATGAATTCAGATTAATATTGATAATCGTAAATGTCTGGAAATATTTCCAGATAGTAGACTTGGTTTTATCGGAAATATTTTTAGACCATAATCTTTTAAAAGATATTTCTTCTAAAATTTCTTCTATTTCAAATAACTTCTCATCTTTATCTTCGATCATCTTGGAGTTCTCATTAATTCTACCCAAAAAACATTTAATTTTCGGGCAAGAATCTAATTTTAAATCTTCTCCGACCATTTCTTGTTCATAGTTACGATAAAGACAGTTTTTTATTTCAGGAAAAGTTTTACTTAAATCCCGAATAAAACTTGAAAAAATACTAAATACCTGCTTCTCAATATCCATTATTATTATATAAAGGAAATAATTATTTAAATAGTTTAACGTAAATTATTTCTTCTTCTTCGTTGTTTTCTCTTTTTTCTCTTTATTTTTAGTTCTCTTTTTTATTTTCTAGCCATCCCATTGCCCACTTCACCTCTTTCTCTCTGTAGCCTCTCATAATCATTATCAAATTGCTGTCTCTTTCCACTCAATTGATTATCTTGTTTTTCCATCTCTTGGACCTGCCCCTGTAAAGGATTTTCGGTCGCACCATCCAGGAATGATAGATTCGTATCCATTTTATAAGTTTTTTTCGTAAAATCATCATTATCTTCTGTAATCATTGAATGTCCTACACCGAATCCGGATCCACACCACCCCTCCAATTCACCGTCCGCATTTATCATACACTGTCCTTGATCTTTTTCAGTTGCTTGCCCCTCATTTACACGTTCTTCCTGTTGTTTTTTACCTTCTACAAGTTTACCCAAATATTCAAAAACGGTTGTCCCAGAAATAACCTGTCCATTTATTAAAATACTTGGTACAGTTTTAATATAATTGGGGAATGGTTGAGTGTCTACGTTAATAACTTTAAAAAGAGATTTTAAAAATTCATATTGAGAAATACCAACCAGTATTTTTTTAGAATGATCGCATCTACCACTTATAAAAAGAACTCTTTCGGACATTTATTTAAATTACAATATCTTAATTTAATAGAAATAAACTTAATAAATTTGATTTTACTTAAAATAAATAATAATAATATAAATAAAGAGTATGTTTAATCCCGAGATTTCAGATGTTAAAATGGAAAATAAAGAATTATGCTTCAAGATAGGGGGGGATGATAAATATGGACTCGATAAATCAGTGTTGAATGCTATCCGTAGAACACTATTAAACGATATACCATCCATAGCTTTCAGATGTGCCGAAAATACTAAGAAAGATATTAAAATTATAGAAAATAGCGGTCAACTTCACAATGAAATGATCTTACAGAGATTGTCTTTAATACCTCTCTACATCAATGTAGATTCATATATGAAAAATTATCTTTTCGAACTAAATGTTGAACACGAAAATAAAGATGTATTTAAATTAGTTACATCCGATGATTTCATGATTTATCCCCTTAAACCCGAGATTCAGAGTAGAATTGATAATTTAGATAAAGAACTAGACGAAGAATTAGACGAAGAATTAGATGAATTACTTAATTCAAATAATTATGAAAATTATGATCTTAAAAATCCTTTATCTCAGAAAAAGAAAGATGAAATCTTAAGACCATTCGAATTTAGAGGTAAAAAAAATTATTGTCTTATTACAGAACTAAAGAACACGAATGATAATGAATTAAAACAGAAACTTCATTTATACGGTGTTCCATCCTTGTCTACGGGGAAAGAGAATGCTATTTTTCAATCTGTTTCATGTTCAACTTACTCTTTCTTAAAAGATGAAGATTTAATTAATCATATCGTTCAAGAAAGAATTAAGGCAGAAGATATTAAAGAAGATGAACAAGAGAAATTTACTCAGAAATTGCTCTTGGCGGAGTCTGAAAAATACTACTGCAGAGATTCAAATAATGAATGCAATAAGTATAATTTTAGAATTAAATCACAACATTACGAAGACTCGGGATCATTATTTAAATTATCATTAAAAATATTACAGGATAAAATTGATTATCTTAAAGTTTCTTTCTTAAAAGTTCTACAAAATAAGGAAACATGTATATCGGGTGAAAAAATTAACGATTATGTTTATAATTTTATGATATACAATGAAGATCATACAATGGGTAACCTTATCCAGAGTCATATAGCGAGGAGATGCTTGGATGATGATTCTATATTACAATTCGTGGCTTACAAGAAACCCCACCCCCTCGAAGAATCTATTAGACTAATTGTGACAATTAATCCATCCCATAAGATCTCAAAGGATAATGATTTAAGAAAATATCAAGGAATTGTCAATTTCTTGATAGAAGAACTAGAAAAAATTAAACAGGATTTAAAGATCCTATACAAGGTAGCAGAAAAAGAATTATAATTATTTACCTTCTTTATTTAGCTTTATTTACCTGCGCTATCAGCATCAGCTGCGCTATCGGCATCAGCTGCGCTATCGGCATCGTCCCCTTCTGCAGAACTATCGTCGACAGTTGGAGCCGGTCCTGAACCTGAACCACCTGAACCCGAGCCGGAACCCGAATCTAAATACCATAATAAACCACCAGCTAAAACTAAGAATACAACAGTATGCGTAAATATTGACGTATTACTTGTTTCTAAAGAATGAATAAATCCTTTACTAAACCAACCCTTAGTGGAACCACTAATTGGAGGGAAAGTTAATATAAATCCCGGACTTAAAACTAAAAAGAATGCAGCACATATACCAATTGCTTTCCACCATTCCATAATTTATAATTAAACACATAAAATAATTTAAGAATAATTCAATGCGAACATTAATTTCTTAGATGGTAAACCATGGATATAATTTTTAATATCAGACCAACTTGTAGGTTCTTTAGTATTGAGATATTTTTTATGAATATCGTTAGTTAATGGTTTTAGATGATAAGGGATATCTTTTTTTTCTATATTTTTAAATACATAACAATTCTTATAATTATTATATAATTCATTACTTAAATTATGAATTTTATTTCTATATCCGTCAAATGATTTCAGATATTCCGGAAAATATTTTAAGTATTCTTTTAGATTACCATTTTTCCTTAATTCAATATAATTCAAGAAATCATTATTCATATTGGGTTTTAATTCTTTTACTTTTTCGAATAAAGGATTAATTTTTTTATATCTTTTATTTCCATCTTTAATAGTATATCCCTTAATCTCATATGTTTCAAAATCCATTAAATCATTAAATGAAATATTATTAATCTTTTCTATATCTAAATTTACTTTCGTAAGATTTAATCTTTCATTCTTATTTAGATTATATGCTTCAACTAAAAATAATTTATTTTCCTTAATTGGAGAAACATTTCTATTGTCTTTATGTCTCATTACGAATGAATAGCAACAATCCTTATCTAATTTATCATAATCAAAATTTTTATCTAAACACTCTCCGAACATCTGTTTAAAAGATTTTTTATCAGTCCATTTATTTTTTCCCCCAATTTCACTCCTTGTAGATAATAACCATTCTTTATGATAAAATAAATTAATCATTGTTCCATCTATTAAGTATTGAATTTCAGATCCTAGATAACTTGAATCATCCGAGATAGTATCGTATTCTACCGATTTTACGGGCGGCAAGCACACAACCTTATCGGTAAGAGTATCTATAACTGCCCCTCTGCAATACATTTTCCAATAATCATTTTCATCAGTATAAGATAAAGGTTTATCGTAATAATTCTTTACTAAAAGTAGATTTTTATATTTAACTACTTTTAATCCTTCTTTTTTAAAAAGATCACTGTAATTATTGTTTTCCGAGATGAATGATTGCAATTCCATGACTTATATTCAAATTGCTTTATTATTTTAAGTATGTTAAAAATTAGTATAACCAGTCTACCCAAGGTTTGCTGACAAAGGCAGTAATAAACAATATAATGCCTACTATTATCATAAAAATAGAAGTCTTCGTCCAATTGTGTTTTTTTAAAACTACTCCGATGATAAAAAATAAAACAGGTCCTACCAATTGTAATACCACTATCCACCACTCGCTCCCGCAGCATGTATAAAACCAACCATCTACAAAACCCAGAATCCCCGGTTTTTCATCTGCTGCCGGTACACTTAAACATTCTTTATTTGAAGGTGAAGGCGAAGGATACTTAACTAGGAAATTATTCCTTTTACACATATCTTTCTTATATGTATTTAAATCTATATCAATCCCTGGATTTCCTCTATCAACGCAGATATTAGTATCATCATCGCCCTTAATGCATTCAAGATTTTCATCCCCACAATGTTCATCATTATCACATATAACACACGTGCCAGTTACACTGCAATATTTATGTTTGTTATTTCCGTTACAATGAGAATCGGTTAGACAAGTGACTGTTTTGCATTGACGATCTACATTGGAATCTGTATATTCGAATGATGGACTGGCTTGCCCTGGTGGGGGGGATCCTATTAAATTCATAATTTCTAATTCATCCCAACTACCACATATTTTACCATCAGACGTCGCACAATGATCATATGGAAACTCTGGTGGAGATGCCCCTCGGGAGAATGTACCTTTTCCTGTTTCACATTCTTTTCCACTAATATCTTGAAACCAGCCATCTTGTACATATGTGTATGGATTCCATCCTTCAACCCCCCCCTTTAATAAATTATACAGAGCATAAAGTGCAACTAAACCAACTGCTATCTTTAAATTACCCGATTTATTTTCTTCTAGCTTAAAATAAATGAGAGTTGAAAATAATATAAAAACATTTAGATTATTCATTTATATATTATCAATATAAAATAAATAAATGGATGTAGAACCTCTAAAAAATATACTTAAACTTTATAAAAATAAAAATCGTGTATTTGAAACTTATTTAGATGAAGACACCTTAAAAAAAATTAAAAATAAAACTTTTTATAATAGGGAAGAATCTGATATTTATCTTAATGATAATATCACTTTCGTAAAAAAAAATACAGGAAAATTTTATAAATCAGGGAAAGTTATAGCAATCGATAATTCTAAAATAACGATCAAGACATCAGTTAATTATATTACTCTTGATTCGGAAGAATATTATCTTTTTATTAAAGAAAAGAAAAGAAAAGATAAAGATTTTTATAAAGCTCTTTTTAATAGTCTATGATATTAAATGAAATATAGAGAACCGAATTTATTTACTCTTTTTCTACAGATAAAACAATTACAATTAAATTCTCCCATTTTTTCTTTTAAAACATTAATACACTGAGAGCATCCTGTATGACCACATGGTTCAATATAAGTATCAACATTTCTCTGTAAGCATAAGCTACACGTATTCCCTAAATTTCCGTTATTTATTTTTTTAACGAAGTTCTGAAAATAAAAATTTAAAAGAGATAATTCTTTTTCATATTTTTTTTTTATTTCGGGGTTTTTATTTTCCTCTTTTATTTTTTCGGATGCATTTAAGATACTCTTATTTATATTATCCGTATCAATATCCTTTGAATATTTTATATTAATATCTGCTATAAATTTCGAAAAATCTGTTAATTTATTAATATCTAAATCAAGTTTATTATAATAATCTTTTAACTCTTTTTCTAAATCTAAAACCTTATGTTGTTGTTTAACATAAAAATCAAGATGTTCATTAAAATGAGTAGAAAACTCTTCTAGTTTCTCCTTATGTTTTTCATCAATTTCTTCCAACTTTAATTCTTTATTATTTAACTCGCCGAAAAGATCTTCTTTAATTTGAAAGACTTCCTTTACCTCTGAATTATTTGGTATGAAATTATTCATATCACTTATAATATTCGTAGCAGGAGATGACCATTCTGTATTATTGGAATAATTATAAGAAGCACACGTACTAATATCCATTTAAGATTACAATTATTTTTTTCTTTAAATATTTATCTGCGTTCATTGATATCCATCAACTTATATTTAATTTTATTGGATTTCTGTGTTTCGATCAATCCTTTAATTTTATCCACGAATCCCTGGGGTAAAAGATTATCTCCATAGTATGATTTAAATATATTATATAAACAGAGAACACATTTATATTTTTCATCCGTATTATCCGTTTCAGAAATAATATCAATTAAGTTATTTAGAGATGGTATAATTTTATCTTTTATTATTTTCATTTTTTCTAATTCGGTCACTAATAATGAATGCCCGATAAGTAAATCTAATTTTTTATTTTTATCACAGAACTGCATATATTCACTCTGATCTTTACTTATTTCTTGAGTTTTAATTTTTTCTTCTATCTGAAAGACTTCTTTATAAATAATACCATTTAAGTCCTTATGATCTTTATAAATTTCCTGTAAAGCTTGAATAAAATAAAGATTATAAGAAGATTGCGCGACACATTTACTTAGAACATTCACAATAACCATGCGTTTAAGATAATCCTTACCTTTTAATTTTTCTTTTAATTTTTCGATGATATTGGAAAGATTCTTATCAGTCATTTTATTCAGAAGACTATTAACCTCTTTTAAAGCTAGTGTATCTCCGCTAATATTTTTATTCCTAAATCTTTTATTCTGACCTATTTTAGTATTCGTTGTAAGTCTAAAATATTTTTCATTTAATTTAATACTATCCAAAAATTTAAGGAGATCTCGTTGTTCTTTATTGGTTGAGCAATACTTGTCATAACTAGAAATAAAACCATCCGAACCATATATTGTTGTAAGTTCTTCTTCGGTCCATGTTTTCATATCCTTAATGATTTTATTTCTATATCTTTATATAGAAATAAATGAAATCTAAACTTAGAACACAGAAAAGGGTATGTTATTTTGATGAATTAAATGATATAGAAAAACAAAGATGTAATGAAATATGTAATCTTGGATTTTCTAAGGGAGAAGAAAGAGATTACATAATGAGTATCCAGAATAAAAGACCAATTATTTCGTTATTATATGTGGGAGATCTTATTGTTGGTGTATGTTTCGTAGATATTCAGAAAAAGAATGTTATGAAACCTTTATCTAAATTGTTTTTATTCCTTCATACTATTTCTATTGATCCAGAATTTAGAGGAAATGGTTTATGTTATCATTTAATAAGAAATCTTTTAAATGCGAAAATAAATATAGATGGAAAAGTTTACCATCTTGGAAGATCTCTTAATATGTATCTACAGGTGAAAACGAATGAAACTGACCCTAATACATCCGCTATAAAATGTTATCAGAAAAATGGATTCGAATTAGTAGACATGATATATGAAACAAGGGATGAGGGAGAAATACTTACAGCAATGATTCGAAAAAAAGGTGCAAATAAAAAGAAAAAAGCGAAAAAAACGAAAAGAAAATAAATTAAGGAGTAACGAAATCTTTTTCAAATAAATCATAATATTGAAAGTGAATACCCTCTTCAGTGGGATATTTAGGTTGATACCTAACTTTTTTTCTAAAAAAAGATGTTCTATCAATGGCATCCCCCGGTGGAAATCTTCTTTCCCAATCATAAAGATCTTTAAATTCTTTTTTCATTTCTTCGCTAAAAGAACTTTTAGGGAATAAATCACTTTCTTTATCGCTTTCAACTTTACTATGGGCAATAGCCAATTGGTCTTTATGGATAAA
>Ga0233426_10001576_pt1 | contig 20566 bp, 20 predicted proteins | sample SI_118_April2016_6_FD_179875 | JGI IMG/M metagenome (GOLD analysis project Ga0233426, IMG submission 179875) | Seawater microbial communities from Saanich Inlet, British Columbia, Canada - SI_118_April2016_10_MG | ecosystem: Environmental > Aquatic > Marine > Inlet | place: Canada: British...
CCTGATTTTTACTCATGACTCACCACCTCAATTAACGCTTATATTAAATATAGACTACTTATCGGAAAGCGTAGCTGTTTATTGTGGGTAATCAGGTAATAATATGAGCGTTTGAAATGAATGAACTACCTGCAAATCGTTGGGCCACCTTTAAGAAACTTGTTATTTTTCAAGTGAAATTAATGTTTGATGCTGCACGAGATTTATTTTTAAGTCCTATTTCTTTTGGTTGTGCATTATTCGATATTATTAAAAACAATTCAGATGAGCAGAGCTACTTTAAAAAATTAATGGTTTTTGGTGGGAAAACAGATGTTTGGCTTAACTTGTTTGCACAACATGATGCTGTCGCATCCAATCAAGCTATCAATTCAGAGTTAGTAAATAAAGATCAAATTACTGCAACGAACGATCAACAAAATGCAGATCAGTTATTCGATAAAATAGAAGATCTTATTCGCGAGCAGCACGCTAAAGGAGGCCTCACCGCTTCTGCAAAAAATACCTTGGATAGTGTTTTACAAAAGCTCAATACTAATCAAACTGATAAAAATGCTGGTGGTACCAAGGATAATGACAATCATTTATAGGTGAAGGGTTTTTATTGTTTTTCCAGAGTATTTAAACAGAGTCTTTATTTCTAGTGTTATATCCGTCTATAAGTCGTTAGAATGGCTTATTGATAAAAATAATATGGCTATTTTAAAGTAAAAATGAGCTTAGAATTCACCTATTCAACCACTTTTATATTAGATAAAAGTTATTTCACGGAATGTTTTGAACAATCTGTCAATGTTGATCATACATGGCAAGCATATTTTAAAGCAATTTTCTTTTCTGCCTTCGGTGGCTTATTAGTAATATTTACGCCAATTAATCCCTATGTAGCATGGTTTTTATTTGGAATTGGTATTATTGAAGCATTAAGTGTTTATTACCAAAAGCCTTGGTGGGTAACACGTCAAATGCTTGGGAAAGCGTCTAAAAGTGAAGTGACATTAACGATTGATGATAAAGGTATAAATAGTCATTCTTTTTATATCGATGATACGTATTGTTGGCAAGATATTGTCACCATGTCTTCAACTGACAAAGGTTGGATATTTCAACACTCTAAAGGAAAAAACTATATTTCATCGAGTTTTTTAAATGATGATGTGCAACATTTCTTAGAGCAAAAAGAATTAGATTTAGCCAACAAATAGCATGAAAGATCAACAAATTATCACTCCTCAAGATCAAAGCCCAATTAGGCTGACAAGCTGGAAGTTTATTGTAGCTTTTTTGTTTTGTTGGATAACGTTAATTGCCGTCTCTCCCCTTTCGTTTAGTCAAATTAGCGAATATGGCTTATTTAGCTTCTTAGGTGTTTTAGGCGCTATTTTTGCAAACTCTACAGGTGCTGGTGGCGGAGTCGTTTTTATTCCCGCATTTAATGAGCTTGATTTTAGTGAACAGCAAGCTATTGCGACGAGTTTTGCCATTCAATGTTTTGGGATGACTGCTGGCGGGGTTACTTGGTGGCACCATTATCAAACTGAAAAAACTGAATTGAGATTGTGGCAAGGCTTTAAACGTATTATTTCAGTTTGCGCGATAAGTGGTGTCTTAGGGCTTTGGTTAGTATATGGCAGTGATATTCAAGCGCCTTCAACGTTGCATCAAAACTTTAGCTTATTCTCGCTAATTCTCGGCTTATTTATCGTAATTACAGTTTTTTTTGTAAAGCCATCTCGTGAACGTAGCCAAGTATTTATCATTGATTATATTGTAATAGTGCTGATTGGTTTGTTTGGTGGTGCTATCACCGCATGGCTTTCAGTAGGTATTGGTGAGTTATTAGCAATACATTTAATTTTACGTCGTTTTGATATTAGTATGGCAGTTGCAGCCGCGGTGATCGTTTCGGCATGTATTGTTTGGGCAGGCATATGGCAACACACCTTAGTATCATTTCAAGTATATTGGCAAGTCGCTATTTTTGCTGGCCCAGGAGCTGTATTAGGTGGCATCTTTGCCAAAACGTTAGTCACGCATCTATCAGCAACGCGTTTAAAGCTTTTCTTCGCCTTTTGGTTGTTGGTGATTGGATTAGTAGGCATAAAATTTTAATCTAATTAAGTTAGCCATTGGTCAAAATAACGTAGTAAAAAGTTAAATGAGAATAATTCTCAAAAACCTTGACAGTTAATCTCTACTTCATTAGTCTTGCTGGCAATTTTATAGCATTTTGCTATAGACCTTGTGAATCATATTATTTGGATGTGTTATGTTAAAAACGTCATTGCTCAGCAAAGTATTATTAGTTTGTTTTTTAGTGCCAAGCTTTCTAGTGCAGGCCGAAGAAGTCAATGTTTATTCTTATCGACAACCTTTTTTAGTTGAACCATTATTTAATGTTTTTACAAAAGAAACTGGCGTAAAAGTAAATGTAGTTTTTGCCAAAAAAGGTATGGCAGAACGTTTAGCACGTGAAGGCGAACATAGCCCTTCAGACATTTTACTTACTACTGATATTAGTCGTTTAGTTGAGTTACATGATCAAGATTTATTGCAAGTAGTTCAGTCAGAAATTCTTGAACAATCAGTGCCTGAAAAATTCCAGTCAAATGATAATACTTGGTATGCGTTAACCATGCGTGTTCGTAATATTTATTCGTCTAAGCGTTTAGGAAATATTGATATCAGTTATGAAGATTTAGCTGATCCTAAATATAAAGGTCGCGTATGTACTCGCAGTGGTAAGCATGCCTATAACGTTGCTTTAGTCGCATCGATGATTGCTGAGCATGGTGAAGAAAAAACCTTAACTTGGTTAGAAAAATTTAAGAAAAACTTAGCGAGAAAACCACAAGGTAGTGACCGTGGACAAGTTCAAGCGATACACCAAAATTTATGTGATTTATCATTAGGTAACAGTTATTACTTTGGTAATATGTTACATGATGAAAAACAAAAAGTATGGGCAGATGCGGTAAATATAAATTTCCCTAATCAAAGTAACCGTGGTGCTCACGTTAATATTTCGGGTGTTGCTATGGCTAAACATGCGCCTAATCAAAAGAATGCTTTAGCATTGATGGAGTTTTTAGTGTCTGAAAAAGCACAACATATGTATGCTGAAACGAATATGGAATACCCTGTTCGCGAAGGCGTTGCTGTTTCTGAATTAGTGAATTCTTGGGGTAAATTTAACGCCGATGAATTATCACTAGAAACTATTGCGAAAAACCGTAAAGCGGCCATTATGTTGTTGGATAAAGCGCAATTTGATTTGTAATAATGTAAACATTATTACGCTCAGGCTTTGTTAAACTGTGAGCGTTGGTAATAAAAATAAAACATGGAAGTTAATGAGTTGGATTCTAGCATTGGTGCTAATGGCACCAGTGCTTGTAATGCTGATTTCGGGCATAGATTCATCGCAAGAATTATTTACTCACCTTTGGCAAACCGTTTTACCTACCTATATTTCAAACACATTATTACTGTCTCTTTTAGTTGTTACTTTTTCGCTTTTATTTGGCGTACCTGCAGCAGCAATTATTAGTCAAACGAATGTTATCGGTAAAAAATACCTGCGTTGGCTATTAATGCTACCTTTAGCCATGCCCGCGTATTTAGTCGCTTATTTATACACTGATTTATTAGATTATGCTGGGCCTGTACAGCGCTTTCTCCGTACCAGCTTTGGTTGGGAATCACCCCTTGATTATTGGTTTTTTGATGTAAGAACTTTGTTCGGGGCTTCAATAATGATCGCCTTAGTACTTTTTCCTTATGTTTATATGTTGGTTAGAACAGCTTTTGAATGCCAAGATCAGCACTTAATTAGAGCAAGTCGTAGTTTAGGTTTCAGTTTAAGCCAAAGTTTTATTCGCGTTTCCTTACCATTAGCCAGACCTGCTATAGCGGTATCGGCAAGTCTAGTGTTAATGGAAACGCTTGCTGACTTTGCTACGGTGCAATATTTTGCGGTAAATACGTTAACAACGGCAATATACGATACATGGTTAGAATATGGTGATTTATCAACAGCCAATGCTATTGCTAGCATTTTAATGTTATTTATTTTATTTGCTGTTGTGGCTGAGCAAAGAGCTCGCGCCGGGCAGCGTCACCAATCGAATCGACTAAATAATCAAATTGAAGCTAAACGTTTAACGCTTTTTCAGCAAATTATTGCAGTAAGTTTCTGCTGGTTCTTAGTGGTTGCTGGCTTTCTTCTTCCATTGTTATTATTAATTGTAATGGCGATTGACTATGCAACGTTTGAGCAATTAAATGAACTGATAACATCGGGCTTAAATAGTTTACAAGTTGCCTTTTATACCGCAAGTATCGCAACCATTATTGCTATTTTATTAGCCTTATTTAAACGTTTACATTTTTCAACATGGCGACACTATCCTATTCAAATATCTGGCTTTGGTTATGCTATACCGGGAACGGTACTAGCTATGGCAATGTTAGCGACTTTAGGGCCGATTGATCATTGGCTCAATGATTTAGCTAAATTATTTGAATTAAAATCACCGGGACTTATTTTATCGGGTTCAATATTTGCGATTATTTTTGCTTTGGTGGTACGGTTTGCTGCCATTGCAAATGGCACCATTATCAGTGGTGTTGACCAAATTCCTGCTTCGTTAGATCTTGCTCCAGCAAGCTTAGGCGTTAAATTAAAACAGAGCTTACTGAAAGTTCATTTACCGTTATTGAAGTCGTCAATTTTAGTGGCATGGTTACTGGTATTTGTTGAAGCAATGAAAGAGTTACCCGCGGTTTTATTGCTAAGGCCGTTCAATTTTGAAACATTAAGTACACAAATTTATCAATTAATTTCAGATGAACGTTTGGAACAGGGTGCATTAGGCGCTTTGCTCATAGTATTATTTGGTTTATTACCCATTGTTTATCTTAATAAAAAAGAGAGTAACGTTTGACCGTTTTGTTAACACTGCACCAATTATCGGTGGCATTACAGCAAAAGCCGATATTATCGGATGTAAATTTAGTCTTAGAAGCTGGAGATATTCTTGGGCTAGTTGGGCCAAGCGGTTGTGGAAAAACGACATTATTAAATACTATTGCGGGCTTTGTTGAGCAACATAAAGGATCAATCTCTATTGCTCCTAACATGTGCATAGATGCTGAAAATATTATAGCGCCAGAGCAAAGAAATATAGGGATGATTTTTCAAGATTATGCGTTATTTCCGCATTTAACGGTTCAAAAGAATATTGCATTCGGCTTAAAAGATGTTAATAAACTTGAACAAGAAACTCGAATAGAAACCTTATTGTCTTTATTAAAATTAACTGACCTTTCCGAGCGTTATCCTCATCAGCTTTCAGGAGGGCAACAGCAACGAGTGGCGATTGCTCGTGCTTTAGCGCCTCAGCCTAAACTATTATTACTGGATGAACCTTTTTCTAATATTGATGCGCGTTTACGTAATGAGTTAATGCTAGAACTGCGAAGTTTATTAAAGCAACTGAATATTACTGCTATTTTTGTGACACACAACAAAGATGAGGTGTTTAGTTTTGCCGATCAAATTGCGGTAATGCATCAAGGTCACGTGCTTCAATATGGGACTCCTTTTGACGTGTTTCATCAACCGTGTAATTGGCAGGTGGCTGATTTTCTACAAATTGGTAGTTGGTTGCCAGTTATAGAGGTTCATGAGGAGTATTTGACGGCTATTGGGAGTATTAGCCTTGAAAATAAGACTATCATTAAAGAGGATTACTCCCAACAATATTTATTATTAAAGCCACAACATATCACTTTAGAGCCTGATGCCCAAGCGAATGTGCTGATTGAATATGTTCGAATTACGGAACATGGTTTTCATTATTTAGTGTCGAGTTTAACCCAAGATAAAAGTTTGAGTTTTAATCAGTTGAGTTTTTATAGTCATCTGACTTTTTCTCAAGGTGAAAAAATAGCGATTGGTATTGCCTCACATGATTATCAACTATTTAATAAATAATTCGATTAAACATTATTCTTTTCCTGTAGGTTACTAATCAAATTTCCATTGCCATGTAAAAGCAATACTTCTTTCTGGATGAAAGGGGGCATCTTCGTCGGCACTGGTGAAATACTCATTATTAGTCAGATTAATAAAAGCAATATTGAGATTATGTTGTTCTGACATTTTATAATTGACGTTAATATTCCATTTCCACTCAGCCGTTAACGCTTGTTCAGAAGGACCAAAGGTTGTTTTTTTGAATTGATAACTGAGATGGTTTTCAACATTTAAGCCCTTTATTGCCGACGGAAACCAATTCATTCGCCAGTTAAGCTCTTCTGGTAATGCGTCATCGACGGTGTTGTTTTCAATATCTTTTGCCCATTGTTTTTGATAACTCAAAAGCATGTTTAATGAGTCAGTAGTTTGCCAATCAGCTTTTAATTCAACACCCTTTATTATGACTTCTGCGTTATTACGATAGCTTCGAATCGCGTTGTTGCTAGCAAGTTTATAGCGCTCTATATAGTTATCTACTTGATAATAATAAGCACTTGTTAACCATCGCACATTGTTAAATATCTGATAATTTAGGTCGAACTGTAAACCAATACTTTTTTCTGGCAATAAAAGTGGATTTCCTTGGATATTCCCGCGAGGTGTTTCACCTGAAAAAAACAACTCACTGATTGTTGGAAATCGAAAGGCATTTGCCACAGCAATATTAATATTAGTTGTAGCTGAATAAGGAAATTGGCTACTTATTGAGAATGAAACAAAGTCGTCTTCTACTTTGCTTTGACTATTATTTAGCACGGGATGATTGACTACTTTTTGCCAATCATAACGAACACCTGATTTAATTATTAAGCTATTGAATTCCCATGAATGATTAGCAAAAATACCGAAAGTATTTTCTTCGCCATCAATTTTATTCTTTTTCCATGAAAGCGCATTTTCTTGATTAAATTCACGTTCTGAAATGTTAATGTTATTACGATTTATCCATTCACCACCGATCACCGTATTCCTTAATAATATAGTACCAACAGCCCCTAATGTTTGAGCATCATAGGTTACGGCGTTTCGTCGAGACAATGTTTGTTTTATTTCATTATCAAAACTTGATATATCACTTTCCCAGTGCTGATTATGTTGAAAAAGAGATAAACGCCATCGTTCCTTTAAATGTAATTGAATACTAGATAGCCAATGTTTGTCTTCTGGATATAAAGTGATTTTATTCTCAGGGAATTCGGCCGAACTTTTGCCAATATCTCGCCCTTGGGTAAGCATAGTTAACGCTAAAATATTAATGTCTTGCCATGAAAAGTTAGCGGCAATATTCGCATGAAACTGCTCATGTTTTGTATTCAATAATGTGCTTTTATCATCATTGTTATTCGGCGAATGAGCTTTATTTGCTTTGCGTTGCAAGAGTGTTGCCGATAAGTTTTCATGGCTCACTTTCAAGAAGGTTTGTAAAGTATCGTCTTGCGGTTTTACTAATACATTAAGGCTAGACTCATCAAAGTTTAACGTTGATAAACTGATCACGCCGCCCATCGCACCTGAGCCATATAATGTCGAATTAGGGCCTTTTTTAATCTCAATGTTTTCAATTAATGATGTCGGTAAAAATGATAATGAATTTCCGGCACGACGGTCGGTGATGATTGGAATACCATTGACCTCAGTTTTGATTCGAGCACGACTAAAACCTCTTATATTATAACTCTGAAATATCCCACCTTGCCCTGTTAAGCTTAAACCAGGAGATAGACTTAAAATATCAGCAAGCGAGTTTTGGCTTTCCATATATTCATTTAATTCAATAAAGGTATTATCAGCAGTTAAGTTGTCATCCACTGATATAGTTGATCGAGCATGAGTCACTTGTATCTTTTCAATCTCAGTGGCGTCTACCTTGAAGGAAACGGTAGACCCGAAAAATGAAATTAAGGTGACTTTTTTTATTATATTGGTGAGTGAATTACCTAGTGGGATAAAATGTGACATAAAAATAATAGACTGTTAAGGTATTTGAATATAAAAGTTTTTTTGATGTGAACAGGTCATCAGTGTTGTTAAAGTCTTTTGTTTTAGGGCCTTTTTAAACGATGCCTTCTTCGTTAAATTTAGCGTCAAGAGAAGTGCAAACATAGTATTGTGCTTCACTGTTAATATATTCAATACCACAACCTTGATAGGTACAAATAAAGTAAGCGGTAATAACAATCCCATAATGGCATCGCTATTGACAAGTAGAGGATGCCAATCTTCTGAAACAAGATAATATAGGCTATAGGCCGTAATCATTAAAAAAGACACGGCTGAAATGATCATAGTCCCCGTTCTATTATCTCGTTTATGAGCTCAGATGTATTTGCTACAATTTTTTTAACTTCTCTAATAAGTCATGAATCTCAGCTTTAAGTTCTTTATCGACAATTTTATTAGCACTAATTTTAGCCTTTTCTAAATGCTCAATTGCACCTGTATTATCGCCTAACTCAACTTTTAATGTTGCAATTGAAAAACTAATGGAAGAGCGAAAATCTTTTGAGTTTATTGCCTCAGCTTTAACGAGAGCATGTTCATAAATAGTTATAGCTGTTGCTAAATCATCGGTGAAATCAGCAAGTGTTTCCCATTGTACGGGATGGTCTTTATCTGTTGATTCATTACTTTCGCAGAGTTGTTTTAATTCTTCGTAATAGCGGTCGAATTGCTTTTGGTTTTCTGACTGAGCGGCGGACAATAAGCTATCAGTCAGTGAAAGCACTTTCTTATATATCTTGGTATTCATTTTTGTAACCTTGTTTATTTGGATTAGCCAATCGCATTATCCAAGAGTTAAACGTGATTATAGAGCCTTTATAGTAAGTAAACAGTTGTTACTTTAATAATTGAAAGTAACCAAAATAATTTTTTATGTAAAAAATTAGTTGAACAACAAAAACTTAATTATAACGTGATAGATTATAGCGTTTTTATTGCCGTTTATTTGAAGGGCTGCATAAAAACTACGGATACACTTTTGAAAATTTATCATCAAACAACTATAGTGCCTGCTAAGTATTGAATTGCGGTTCCTGAAATTAGCACTCTATCTCCCATGATTATGCAATTTAGTATGCCCCCACGATTTGAAGCTTGATAGGCAACCAGCTCTTTCTTACCTAAACGATCAGCCCATAATGGGGCTAAACCTGTATGTATAGAGCCGGTGACAGGGTCTTCATCCCCTCCATTTGCTGGCCAAAAATATCGAGATACAAAGTCATATTCTGTTGTCTCTGCTTTGCAGGTTACGACAACATCAAAAGGCTTTAATTGCATAAGGGATTCGTTATCTCTCAATACAGATAAAACTTCAAACTCCGTTTTATAAACGACGAAATATGCCTGTGAATTGCGATAGACCTCAACAGGTTCAATAGATAACCCTGATTTTAGCTTCGCAGGGATGTTGTCGACTTTTTCAGGATTGGTATTAGGGAAGTTCATTTGAATTTCGCCTGAATTAGTCTTTACAACCGGCAGAACACCAACCGATTTTGCAGAGAAATTAATGGTTGATAAAGTCGGCTCCTTGTTAAAAATCACAAATGCTGAAGCTAATATGGCGTGCCCACAAAAGTCAATTTCAGTAATAGGGGAGAACCAACGAATTTGATAAGCCCCTGTTTCATCTCTTACCAAGAATGCAGTTTCGGATAAGTTATTTTCTAACGCGATTGATTGCATTAAGTTTTTTGGAAGCCAATTTTTTGTGATGATTACCGCTGCAGGGTTCCCCTTGAATACAGTATCTGTAAATGCATCAATTATATCTATTTCAAGTTTCATTTGAGATCTTACTTTCAATGGTTGATATCGCGGTTTAAAGCAAACTTAATGATAATGTGTAAGAATTGCTCTCATTATCTGTGATTGAAGTTCATAAGTACTGTCACCACCATTGGTTAAAATAGCAACCTCAATGTCATATTTAGGATAGAAGAAAAGTTCAGACTGATAACCATCTAGGGAACCACCATGTGAAAAAAAAGGTTTATCACCCCAGCCTATCATCCAACCTAAACCAAATGTGCCATCATCGCCTGCATCGCTATGCACTTTAGTGATTAAATTTAACGTTTCTTGGCTCACGATCTTTTCTGCTTTCAACGCGATTATAAAATTGTTAAGGTCTTCAATACTGCTAACTTGTGCCATAGCGCCAGTGGTAAATTGATTTATGCCTAAAAAGGACTCTGTTAAAGCATAATTAAGTGCATCATTAGGTTTAATAGAAACACCTTTCTCGACAATGTAGGTATTTTTCATATTTGCAGGAGCAAAGATATTTTGGTTTAAATAATCTGAAAAGCTACTTTCACTCGCTTCTTTAATGACTTCAGCTAACAATACGAAGCAACTATTACAATACATTGCTTTATCAAATGCCAATGCTTTCACCGTAATATTATTTGAGGAAACAAACTTTATAAGATCTTCATTAGTGGATTGATTTGCTATTTCTAGGTTTGAGTCAGAGAAAAAATCGTTAGAAATATACACCCTATGTGAAAGTAAATGTTGTATCGTAATTCCTTTCCAACCTAGCGGCAGTCCTTCTACAAACTCAGTCACTTCATCCTCAAGCGAGAGTCTTTCTTGTTCTACTAACTTCATAATTGCTAGCGCATTAAAAGACTTACTGATTGAGCCAATTCTAAACCCCGTACTTGGGCCGATAGTTAAGTGTGTATTTTTATTGGCAAGCCCTTTGCTAACTTTTAGAATGACTTTATTGTCTTTTCTTAAGAGAACAGCGATTCCTGGTTTGTCTTCTTCTTGCTTTGATATAATTGAATGTACTTTATCCACAATAGAACTTTTCTTGATTGGCGACTCAGTGCTAGTTAGAGCGTTATGGCTAATGAGAGATAGAAGGAAAAACACTAAAGATTGAGTTGTAAATATATGCACTATAAATCTTCCATGATTGTGGTTGAAACTAAACGGTCAGTTATTAAATAATGCATACTTAATATCACATATAACTGCGTTTAATATTTATTTACGATTCTAACTGAGTCGTTTTTAATTTGACAGAATAAGTGGGAATTACCAGATATTTTTCAACTGTATGCAGCCGTTAATTCCTGTAGCTTAAGTGATTTTTCGGTTTAATAGTATTCTCTTAAAAAAACTAAACCTTCAATCAGGGGTTTACGTTTAAGCGGATACCTAATGTATTAATTGCCTGTTGCTCATAAAAAAGTTCAGTATCAATAATTGGACGGTCGGATAACCACTGTTCTTTTAACGTGAGGGATAATGTTTTAGGGGTGGCAATAACCGCGAGTAAATAATTGTCATCTGAATGGCGCTGTTGACAGAGTAATACGCTTATTCGAATAATGATCACAAGCTTATCTAAGGCATTGGCACAAAGCAAAGACCATTGTTCCTCTTCTAATGTGGATATTTTTTTTCGTTGATTGCCTACTAGCCAAGCTAATGCTTTTTGTTGTTCTTGGTTAAAACCGGGTAAGTCCGCTTGTTCAATAATGTATTGCCCGTGCTTTTGATAGCCAGAAGAATTTATATCAAAACCAAGTTCATGAATTTTTATGGCAGAGCGAAGCAGTTCTTGATAAATAGTGTCTTGAAGCCGCCAAGTGCTTTTAACATATTCAAATATTTTCATAGCAAGTTGTTCAACAACTCCAGCGTGAGGTTTGTCGATATTAAATCGTTCAATAAAGTCTTCAATGGTGCGTTGTCTAACATTGTTATGTTGGCTATTTTCAAGCATCTCGAAAAGTACACCTTCACGAAGCGCATATTGGCAATATTCAATAGTATTTATTTCTAAGGCCTCCATCACGGCAATTAAGATAGCAAGGCCAGCGCAAATAACAGAACGACGATTCTCTTTTAGTCCTTCTATTGCTATATCATCAACATTTTTAAAATTAAGGCATTGGCTTTTTAGTGCGTGAAGATCTTTCAGTGTGATGGCGTGAGGTATTTCTTGCTGATAATGAATAATTTTTACTAAAGCTTTGATGGTTCCAGAAGTACCAACGACGTGTTTCCAGCCTAATTTTTTGAACCGCTTAGCTATGCCATCTACTTCATGTTTTGCATGGCTTATCGCTTGTTTAAATGCTTTATTTGAAATGACACCATTACAAAAATACTGTTGTTGATAGCTAACACAGCCTATGTCTAGACTGTCTACGGCTTTAACTTTATATTGTTTACCAATAATACATTCCGTACTACCACCACCAATATCTATGATTAGTTGTTGTTCATTATGCTGCCTATGATGAGCAACGCCTTGGTATATAAGTCTGGCTTCTTCATGACCTGAAATTATTTCAATATTAAACGGGAAAACCTTCGCAGCGGCTTTTATAAATTGTCTCGAATTTTTAGCTTGTCTTAGAGTAAAAGTTGCCACGGCTCTAAAGTTTTTTTTATCAATATGTTGAGTTGATGCGGCTAAAATTTCGAGTGTTGCTATACCTCGCTCAATGGCTTCCTGAGAAAGCACTTTTTTACTATTTAGTCCTTGTGCAAGTCGGACGCGATATTTTTCACAATGAATAATTTGGGTGTGTTCACCTACTTGTCTTGCTAAGACAAAATGAAAACTATTGGAGCCAATATCAAGTGCCGCTAAATATTGCTCAGCGTTTGATGATGTTGAATCTTGAGTATCTAACGTTTCATTCATTATATAATTGAGTTTATCCTTTATTAGCTGTGGTTGAAGTTAATCGTTTTTGTGCTTTTAGCAACTGTTTTTCATGATTAACTAAATAATCGTAAATGGCAATTTGTGAACGAAGAGGCGATCGTTTTCCTTTACTGACATAGCGGTTGTTCTGTGTTTTATTAATGATTCGTGCTTTGACGTTATCTTGAAATTGTATTTCTAAAATATCAATAATTTGCTTCTTTAATACTTCATCATAAATAGGGCAAGCGACTTCTACGCGATGATCTAAGTTTCTTTCCATCCAATCAGCAGATGTTATGAAAAGTTGTTGGTTACCGCTGTTATGAAAAAGCATCACCCGTGGATGTTCTAAAAATCGGTCGACAATAGAAATGATTTTTATATTTTCACTGATTCCTTTAACATTAGGAATTAATGAACACATACCGCGAATAATTAATCTAATTTTTACCCCTACTTGGCTTGCCGCATAGAGCTTATTAATTAAACCACTATCCACTAAATTATTTAATTTTAATGTGATACTTGCTTTTTGTTTTTGTTCAGCGTTTTGTATTTCATTATCAATGAGTTGATATAAACGACGTCGAGAGGTTAATGGTGAAACAATTAAGTGGTTAAAGCGAAAACGTAAATAACTGTGCGACACAAATGAAAATATATTATCAACTTCTTGGCAAATTTCTTTATGTTTAGTGAATAATGCAAAGTCGGTATAAACACGTGCATTACTTTCGTGAAAGTTTCCTGTGCCGATATGAGCGTAGCGAACTAATTTTTCGTCTTCAATTCGTGTTATCAAGCATAATTTTGAATGAACTTTTAACGTTTCTATCCCGAGTTCAACCTCAATGCCAGCATCTTTCATTAACTTTGCCCACTCGATATTTGCCTGTTCGTCAAATCGCGCTTTTAATTCGATAACAACGGTGACTTTTTTACCATTCTTTACTGCTTCAATGAGTGATTGAATAATACGGGAATGCTTTGCCACTCGATAAATATTAATTTTAATGTGTCTAACAAGCGGGTCGTATGATGCTTGGCGAACGAATTCAGTTAAATGCCTGAATTTATAGTAAGGGTAATATAATAGTATATCTTGTTGACTAATCGCATCAAATACAGATGGATGCAGAGCAAAGTGTGCAGAGTCTAACGAGGGTAACTCTTCATTTTCTAAATGTTTACCTCCTAGATTGGGAAATTTAATGAAGTCTTTGAAATGACGATAGCGCACCCCTTGAGAAAGCGCTTCTAAATCTTTTACTTTTAGCGATTTTCTTAAATACTCAGTCATGTGTTCAGGCATATTTTGATCATGAACTAAACGCACTAAGTCCGCTTTTAAACGTTGCTTTAAGCCTTTAGACATTTGATCCAGCAAGCTTTCATCGAGATCATCCGTCAAGTTGTATTCCGCATCTCGCGTCAATTTCATGGAGTATGCTTCGATATGATCAAAAGGAAAAACGCCTACAAATAATTTTTTAATAAAATAATGTACGACATCATCAAGAAGTACGATAAATTTTGCTTTTTCATTATTTTTATTAGGTAGCTCAATGAAGCGTTTAATATTTTCTCTAGGGATCTCTACTAAGGCATAGTTGATACCCCCTTGGTGATGAAGAGCGACTAGAAAGTAAATGCCATCATCGTCAATACAGTTAGCTAGCTGTGTTTTTGAATGTAAAATAATAGGGGTGATATGACGAATAATACGATGATCAAAATACTGCTTAAGCCATGACAATTGCTGTGTGGTTAATTGCTCATTAAACGTTTCATTATTATGATCATCAAAGATAGTAAATATATTTTCTTGGGCTAATTGAGTAAAAATATCTTGCGTGATTTGATTAAAGTTTTTAGTTAAAACATTAACTTTGTCGTTTATTTTTTTATTGATAATACGCCATTTATCTTTTGATGTTTCCTGAGCTGATTCTAAAATGGCTCGACGACGAATACCGGCTACACGAACTCTAAAAAACTCATCAAGATTGGATGAATAAATGCCTAAAAAACGGATACGCTCAATTAAAGGAACTGTTTGATCTGCAGCTTCTTGCAGTACCCTTTCATTAAATGATAACCAACTGAGTTCTTTGTTAAATTTCATATCATCATCAATCACTACACATACAACTTATTCTTTTATAAAGAAAATAAGTATAAAATGTGAATATTACATTAATTTGACACTTGACTTATTTAAGTAACATAAGTGATGTTTTAACGTGAAATATCCACAATTAAATCGTCGGCAAGTCTTTCAAGTGCATCAATTAGATTATCGACGGTATTTTCTGCAACCGAAATTGTCGCTTTCGCTTTAAATAATTCTTGTCCTGAATGCGGAGCACTATCGTTAGAGCTCACCAATTTCAATAAGTTGCCTCCTTGGGTATGAATAACGGAAGATATTTCTTGTACTATACCTGAGCGATCGTTAGCTGTTAGCTCAATCACAATATCGGCAGGGGTATTTGAATTATTAGCAGAGGCAGTTTCAATTTGGCACTTGAAGTCTTTAATACTTTGTATTGTATTGATTAAGCTTGCTGATTGTTCTGTGGAAACAGCAATCTCAATGATACCGGCAAAATAACCCGATAAATGATGAAGGCTACTAGTTTGCCAGTTGCCTTGGTGTTGACTAACCGCATTAGAAATAGCATCAACGAGGCCAGGGCGGTCGGGACTAATAAATGAAATAATCAGATGGTTCATAATGATTCCTTTTACAATGAATAAAAAGAGGAGAAATTTTAAGGGTTTTTTAAAGTCTTTATGATTGGCTACTGAGTTGAGATAGTTCTTTATTTAGTTGACTTTCATCACCTAAATTTAACTCAACGAGACGACGCAGATAAGTCACGCTGTCAATGCCTATCGCGTTACATTGCAGGCCAATTTCGTCTTTTTCGACATGTACAATGGCAACATGCATCGAAACTTCCAAATCACTATCAGATAGTTGAAAAGTTAATAAGCCTAATTTGTTTTTAATTTGTTCAGCATTATTAGGCGCAGTAACTAATGCACCATTTAATGAAATATCATGAATATTAACAGTATATGATTGTTCTTCTACTTCCAATTGGGCATCTATTGAAAATAAGATTCTGGTAAATTGGCGTCTATTTTCCATTGTACTGTTTAAGTTATGAATAATTATATTTAGCATAGCCTCATTTTTAGAAAAAGGCATCTTTATTAACCTACTTTAGGGTGAAAAGATGCCTTAAATCAAAATATTAACTTTGCCTTTTAATTGAATTAGCCAATTTTTTTATATTTAATACGGTGAGGTTCTAATGCGGCAGGGCCTAATGTTTTCTTCAGCCATTCGTCATATTCAGTAAAATTTCCTTCAAAGAAATTGACTTGACCTTCATCGCGATAATCAATGATGTGGGTAGCAATACGGTCTAAGAACCAACGGTCATGTGAAATAACCATGGCACAACCTGGAAATTCTAGAATTGCTTCTTCTAATGCACGTAAAGTTTCAATATCTAAATCATTGGTGGGTTCATCGAGTAAAAGTACATTACCACCTGTTTTAACTAATTTTGCTAAATGAACACGGTTACGCTCACCACCCGATAATTGACCAATGATTTTTTGCTGATCAGTACCTTTAAAATTAAAACGACTCACATAAGCGCGCGCGGGAATTTCATAAGTCCCAATTTGAATGATTTCACTGCCTTCAGATATTTCTTGGTATACCGTTTTAGTATCGTCCATGTCATCTCTGAATTGATCAACACTGGCAAGTTGTACAGTGTCACCAACAGATACTGAACCTGAAGTTGGTGTTTCAGCGCCTGAAAGCATTTTAAATAAAGTTGACTTACCAGCACCGTTAGCGCCGATTATGCCCACAATGGCTCCTTTAGGAATGCTAAAACTTAAATCATCAATTAAAACGCGATCGCCATAAGACTTAGTTAAACTGTCAACATCAATCACTTTATCCCCAAGGCGTGGGCCTGGTGGAATGTATAATTCATTGGTTTCATTACGCTTTTGATTTTCATTACTTGATAACTCTTCAAAGCGAGCCATACGGGCTTTAGATTTTGCTTGGCGACCTTTAGGGTTTGAGCGAACCCAGTCGAGCTCATGCTTAATGGTTTTTGCGAGTGCATTTTCAGTGCGTTTTTCTTGCTCAAGTCGAGCATCTTTTTGTTCGAGCCAATTTGTATAGTTACCTTCGTACGGAATACCATGGCCACGGTCTAGCTCTAATATCCAGCCTGCAACGTTATCAAGGAAGTATCTATCATGGGTAATTGCTACAACAGTGCCTGAATAGTCATGTAAGAAACGTTCTAACCAAGCGACCGATTCAGCATCTAAATGGTTAGTTGGTTCATCAAGCAATAGCATGTCGGGTTTTTCAAGTAATAAACGACATAATGCGACACGACGACGTTCACCACCACTTAATACGGCAATTTTTTGGTCCCATGCAGGTAAACGTAATGCATCAGCTGCACGCTCTAAAACGTTATCAATATTATGACCGTCTTGCGAATTAATAATATCTTCTAATTGACCTTGCTCTTTGGCTAGTGCGTCAAAATCAGCTCCTTCTTCAGCATATTCGTTATATACTTGATCAAGACGTGCCATCGCGTTTTTAACTTCTGCAACACCTTCTTCAACAGCTTCACGGACGGTCTGATTTTCATCAAGTTGCGGTTCTTGCGGTAAATAGCCTATTTTAGTGCCTGCTAATGCGGTAGCTTCACCTTCAAATTCAGTATCAACACCGGCCATAATTCGAAGCAGGGTTGATTTACCTGAACCATTTAAGCCTAATACACCAATTTTGGCGCCTGGGAAAAATGATAAAGAAATGTCTTTTAAAATAGTTCGTTTCGGTGGGACAATTTTTGAAACGCGATTCATCGACATGATGAATTTATCTGGTAGTGGCTGAGCCATAGGAAACCTTTTATTATGAAGGGAAAGTTCTAATGCCGATATTTTAGGTGAAAGAAGCAGGGCAAGCAAATGTGATTTAGACTACTTTTGGATGAAATAGCAAAGTAAAAGTGTAGAGTTCAACAAACTATTACAATGCTTCGCGAGTTTATGCACGTGCTCTATCAAGTTGAAAAGCTCTATCTAGTGCTTTTTCATTTAACATTCTTAGTATGTCTTTATTCGAAGTATTGAAATGTTGGGCGACTTCAGAATCAATTTGCTTTTGGGTCAATTTAATTGAATGTGATTTTAATTCTAATTGAGTTTCCATAATAATATCTTCGTTAAGTGCTCGTAATAAATATATCGGCAGGAATTATGTTTTATTAAATTATTTTTTCATTTTAAGGCAGAATGCTTTTAGCTAACTATAATTTGACTATCAATCACAATTTTATTGACTATATGGTTCAATCAGCAAATCTTTCTGTTTATTTAAGTAACCCACGCGTTTCACTTAAAGAAAAACTATTTAAAATTTGTTTGGCCGTTAAATCGGATATTCCAACCTGTGACCGAGTCAGTATTTGGTTATTCAGTAATGATTATTCAGAAATGACATCATTAATGTGTATTGATGAGAAAGGGGGAGAATCTAAAGGGGAAATTTTATATGTAAAAGATTATAAAGATTATTTTGAGCATATTAAGAATCAAGAAATTTTAGTGGCATCTGATGCAAGGCATCATGATATATCTAAATGCTTTAATGTTGGTTATTTTGACGTTCATAATATTTATTCATTGTTAGATGTGACCTTTTTGAAAGATGATTATTCACCATTAGGCATAATTTGCTGTGAACGTACAGAGAATAAAACCGAGTGGAAATCTAGTGAGATAGAAGTGTTAAAAAATATTTCAACTAAAGCGTCATTATTTATCAGTAATAATGTCTTTGATACTTATTTTTCTGAGTCTTAGTTGTTAATCTTATGAAAAGCTCATATTTAAATGAATTTACACATGGCCTTCCCTAATGGGTCTCCTGACCGTTCAATATAATCAAAGCCAGTATAAAATTTCTCTTTGCCATGCGCAGATAACAATGCAATCGTAGCGCCTTTTTTAGCTGCTTTAGATAAATACTTCTCTATCTCTTCCATCAATGCTTTACCAATGCCCATTCTTTGAAACTTTGGGTCTATTACAACATCTTGAATATAAAAGTACATCACGCCATCGCCAATAATTCTAGCCATGCCAATGACTTTGCTATCACTATAAGCAGTAACATGAAATAGAGAATTATTGATACTTTGTTGAGCCATTTTTAAATTAATCTCTCCCCATCCTGCTTTAAGTCTAAGTTCAGAAAACTTTTTTGCAGAAGGTGGTTCTTGTTTTATACAGTAATTCACGGTTATTTATTTTTCCTTAGTTTTAATCAGGTAGTCTTTGGTAATTTATAGCTATTTTTAAGCAAAAAAAAAGCAACCCGTAAAGTGGTTGCTTTTTAATTGGTATTGAACATTTTAACGCTTTATCAGAAGCTATAAACTAACGTCATTGCTGTTTGGGTATCTGTTCTATCTTTACCTTCATCAACCTCTGTATTATGATCAATTATAAATGAAAACTTAAGCGCTAAGGTTTCAATTAATTTTGTTGTAATTGAAGTTTCAGCTTTATATTTACTATTATCACCACTACCTGGCGCATATTTAGCACTTAATAATTGTTTAAAGTTAACATGCTCATTTATTTTTCTTAAATAGAGCGCTTGTGCCTGAATAATAAAAGCACTTTGCGTTTCACTACCCATACTATCAGTTGCTTTGATTACGTCACGTTTATAACCCGGGCCGATATCAGCAAATAAAGAAGCTTTTTCATTTTTGAACCATTCACGACCCCAACCAGCTGATATAGAACTTTGATTTTCAAAGCCACTAAAACGGTTATCTTCGTATGCAATATCACCATAAATATAGTTTTTACTAGTTTTATCGAGAGTATAATTTGTTTTAGATTCTACAGTCCATTTCTGATCTGACGTATCAAATTGATCTTTACCATTTTCATCTGTTTGTTCAGTTTTTTTCACTAATAAATCAAATGCTAAGGTACTTCTCCACAGGCTTTCTTTATATTCAACATCAAACCCTGTTTTAATATCAGCACTCTTAGTGTTACCTGTTTTATAAAGCATACCTAATTCTGCTGATGCTGTAATAGGTGATGTTTCTTTTTCTTCAGCTGCACTGACGAATGGAATGCAGCATAGTACAGCGATAATAATTTTATGATTCATTTGAAGTCTCTTGATTTACATGTACAGATAATTGTGGGTAAGGAATTTCAATACCGGCTTTATCTAATTCTAATTTAATTGTTTCTAATAGTTCAAAGTAAACAGGCCAGTAATTTTCAGTTTTAACCCAAGTGCGAACAACAAAATTAACTGAATTATCAGCAAGTTCACTTACGCCAATAGTTACAGCTTGATCTTTAAGAACCAGTTCATGATTTGATGTTATTTGCGTTAAAACATCGCGGGTTTTAGCCAAATCTGCGTCATAACTAACACCAATAATTAAATCGATACGACGAGTTGGCTTTCTTGAGTAATTGGTAATTGTACCGCTAGTGATTGAACCATTAGGGATAATAACGGTTTTATTGTCACCAGTGCGAAGTTGCGTTGAAAAAATATTCACTTCTTCAACAACACCAGCTGTGCCAGATACTTCAACAAAATCACCAGACTTAAATGGTTTTAATGAAATAAGTAAGATACCTGAAGCAAAGTTTGATAAAGAGCCTTGTAAAGCTAAGCCAATCGCTAAACCAGCAGCACCAACAATGGCAACCAGAGACGAGGTATTAAA
>Ga0233426_10001578_pt1 | contig 20551 bp, 15 predicted proteins | sample SI_118_April2016_6_FD_179875 | JGI IMG/M metagenome (GOLD analysis project Ga0233426, IMG submission 179875) | Seawater microbial communities from Saanich Inlet, British Columbia, Canada - SI_118_April2016_10_MG | ecosystem: Environmental > Aquatic > Marine > Inlet | place: Canada: British...
GCCGATATTATGAGCGCTAAAGAACTATATGCAGCATGTTGATAACTTAATTGGCTAATAGTCGCAGTGCCAAGTGCATGACTTGCTGCACCTATCGCTAAACCTTGTGCTTTTGGAGAAGTGACATTAATTAGCGTCAACCATTTTAGGCCAAAAATAGCGCCAAACAATCCAGCTAAAATTATTGCAAAAGCGGTTATTGCAGTATTACCATTTAGTTGTTCAGTTAACGCAATCCCAATCGGCGTTGTGATAGATTTTAATGATAAAGATACGGCAATTGAAGGCAACTTAATGATTATCATGGTGAAAATATAAGTTGCACTTATGACAAGTATTGCTGCTGCTATAAGCAGATAAGCAATATGTTTCCATTGTGATTTCATCGAGTTCAGATGTTGATAGAGTGGGAAGCCAAGAGCGACAACTGCTGGTTCAAGTAAATTACTCAATATTCGTGTTGATTGATCATAAGTTTGAAAATCAATATTAAATAAGACACTTAAAGCAATGAGTAATAATATGCTTAATAACATAGGATTAAGCCAAATTTTTGCCAATTTATTTTGTAACCAAGCAAAACCTTGATAGATCACCAAAGTGGTAGCACAAAATAAAAATGAAGTTGTAATTATCTGTATGTTAGTCAATGGAATTACTTTTATTTTCAATTGATTGGAAGATAAGTCCAACAAATGTTAATACGAGAAAAGTACTGAAAAAGATGATAGTGATTAACATTATTCCATGGGTTTTAATCAGTTGGTAATGGTTGATGATACCAACTCCTGCTGGCACAAAACATACACCCATATTTTTAATTCCCCATGCAATCGAAGCTTGAACCCGCAATGCATCGCATACGCGTAAATGCAATAAAAAGGTAAATATTACCATGCCATATAGACTTGGGGGTAACCCACCTATTAAGTGATTAATTAAATACCCCATTAGTAAGCAAATTAATATATAGATAATTGTATATATAATATTAAACATAAGTGAGCGCTAACTTTTTTCTTGTTCTTTAGCTGCTTCAATCACCAATTGTCGGAACCAAATATGACTGGCATCATGATGCAATAATGGGCTCCATATCATCTTCAGTTCTATATCTGGAATCTCAAAAGGAGGCCTCAAAATCGTATAATTTGCGTCATCTTTATGAAGCATCGCGGCTTTCGTCGGTAGAGTTGCAACCAAATCATCTTCATAAGCAAGCTGCATTGCAACATGGTAGTTACGGGTAAATACTTTAATATTACGCTTTTTCCCTAAACGGGCTAGTGCTTCGTCTACCCAACCTAGTTTTTGCACATCTTTTGGATCCATGCCTACACCCACACCAAAACCTGTTTTTGATACCCAAACATGCTTCGAGGCGAGGTAATTATTGAGGTTGAATTTAATCACCACTTCGTTATCCGCGCTAAGTAAACAAGAAAAAGTATCGCGCCAAATTGTTTTTTGATGAAAAGACTGTGGTAATTCGTCAAAGCGATTAATGGCCATATCAATTTTACCCGCTTCTACATCGTGAAAGTTCACGTCACTTGGAGTCATGATGTCAATGATTACATTGGGTGCTATTTGGTTGATTTTCCTCAATAAAACAGGAAGTAGTGTCGAGGCTGCATAGTCACTTGCCATAATTCTGAAGACACGTTGGCTGTGCTGTTCGTTAAATTCTTCTTCGCCTTGCAGTGCTTCTTCTAATTCTAAAAGGATTTTTCTGATAATAGGGGATAAAGAGCGCGCACGTTCTGTTGGTACCATGCCATCTGAAGTTCTAACTAAAATAGGGTCGTTAAACAAGTTTCGTAAACGCTTTAAACCATTACTCATCGCAGGTTGAGTAATGTTTAGCTGGCTTGCTGCGCGAGTAACATTTTTCTCTCTTAATAAAACATCTAAGTAAATTAGCAGGTTTAAATCGATCTTAGATATATTCATATACTAAATACTCTTTATAAAAATCATAAATTAAGTATATGCCATTACCCGGTGGTGTTTGCAAGTAGATTTTAATACTAGTTGTAGCTAAAGATAATAATATTTAATTATATTAAAACGATGTGGGTATTTTACCTGTTGAATTTTAAGGTGAAAATTTATTACGGAATACCTTTATTTTCTTTGTGAATACTGATGATAAAAATTATATATTTCATTAATGCTCGTTTGATCGATTAATCTTTTTGTTGTTCGGTATGACAACTTACCAATCGAATTACATTGTTGAGAGACTAATTGATAGTGCACAGAAGTGCCGGGAGATATTAAATGACTAATTACCGCGAAGAAATAGAAACACTAACGACTCAAATTAATGCACAAAATAACTGGAAAGCGATTGATGCTGAATCTGTAGCGCGTATGCGTTTACAAAATCAATTTAAAACTGGGTTAGATATTGCAAAATACACCGCGGCAATTATGCGTAAAGATATGGATGCATATGACGAAGATTCAAGTAAATATACGCAATCTCTTGGATGCTGGCATGGCTTTATTGGTCAGCAAAAAATGATCTCAATTAAAAAGCATTTTGAAAATACAGACCGTCGTTACTTATATCTTTCAGGTTGGATGGTTGCAGCTTTGCGTTCTGATTTTGGTCCTTTGCCTGATCAATCTATGCACGAGAAAACATCAGTAGCTTCACTTATCGAAGAATTATATACCTTTTTACGTCAAGCTGATGCGCGTGAGTTAGGTGGTTTATTTAGAGAATTAGACGCTGCCAAAGAAGCCGGTGATCAAATTAAAGAAGCTGAAGTACAAGGTAAAATTGATGGTTACGTAACACATGTTGTACCTATTATTGCTGATATTGATGCTGGTTTTGGTAATGCAGAAGCGACTTATTTAATGGCCAAGCAAATGATTGAAGCTGGCGCGTGTTGTATTCAAATTGAAAATCAAGTTTCAGACGAAAAACAATGTGGTCACCAAGATGGTAAGGTAACAGTGCCTCATGAAGACTTTTTAGCAAAAATTAATGCTGTGCGTTATGCCTTTATGGAACTTGGTATTGATGATGGTGTTATTGTTGCTCGTACAGACTCTTTAGGTGCTGGGTTAACAAAACAGATTGCAGTAACAAAAGAAGCTGGTGATTTGGGCGACCAATATAATAGCTTTTTAGATTGTGATGAAGTGTCTGAAAGCGATTTAGGTAATGGCGATGTGGTTATCAAGCAAAATGGCAAATTAGTTCGTCCTAAGCGTTTACCAAGTAATTTATTTCAATTTAAAAAAGGTACAGGAGAAGCGCGCTGTATTCTTGATAGCATCACTTCATTACAAAATGGTGCTGACTTAATTTGGATTGAAACAGAAAAGCCTCATATTGGTCAAATTGGTGGAATGATCGACGAAATTAAGAAAGTAGTACCAAACGCTAAGCTCGTTTATAACAATTCTCCGTCATTTAACTGGACATTAAATTTCCGTCAGCAAATATTTGATGCAATGCAGGCTGATGGAAAAGATGTTTCAGCATACGATCGTGACCGTTTAATGAGTGCTGATTACGACAGTACGGAATTAGCTACAACCGCCGATGAAAAAATTCGTACTTTCCAAGCTGACGCTGCAAAAGATGCGGGTATTTTCCATCACTTAATTACTTTACCAACCTATCATACCGCTGCATTGTCGACAGATAATTTAGCGAAAGAATATTTTGGTGACCAAGGAATGCTAGGTTATGTTGCCGGCGTTCAACGTAAAGAAATTCGCCAAGGCATTGCTTGTGTTAAACATCAAAATATGGCTGGTTCAGATATGGGGGATGACCATAAAGGCTATTTCGCTGGAGAAGCTGCATTAAAAGCTGGCGGTAAAGATAATACGATGAACCAATTTGCAAACATTGCTTAATTGAAACAATCAATTAATCTAGCTAGTAACCACAGTTAATTATTTCTCTAGAATATTTTCTGCAGAACTTAAAACCCGATTGCATATTCAATCGGGTTTTTTATGAAGTAAAAACATGATCTTGATAAATATGCATGCGTTAATAACAATCCTTAAGTCGATAAATACATTCAAGTTGAATTAAATGAGTTGAATTTGATGATAAAGCAACTGAACACTTTAGATATTTCTTCAACATATTTGTCACATCATGATTTATTCCATTAATAATGACTGTTACTTATTTGCATATCAAAATATGCACTCAAAAAGTGTACTACTTACAGATTATAAAATGTATCGCTTCATGCTTTAGGCTCATGTTGTTATGAGGTAGAATCATTTCTAAATAATTTTATACTGTACTTCTCTGTGTCCGCTATGAATCAACCATTTTACTTTCAAATAAATAATCAGTTCACACTGAATTTACCTGCGGATCCACAGCAGGATGTTTTTCCTCGACAAGTGGAAGGTGCAGCCTTTTCATATGTTTTGCCACAAAAAACAAGGTTACCGTCACTTGTTTCGATTAATCAATCGTTAGCACTTGAGTTAGGCTTTACTCATCAAGATTTAAATCATGAAGCTATAGCAGATGTTTTAAGTGGTAATCAAATTATTGAAGGCATGCAACCTTATTCAATGAATTATGGTGGTCATCAATTTGGCCAATGGGCAGGGCAATTAGGTGATGGTAGGGCAATTAATTTAGGTCAGATTAAAACACAGAAAAAAGGACTGCAAACCTTGCAGTTAAAAGGCGCTGGAAAAACACCGTATTCTCGCCATGCTGATGGTTTAGCCGTGTTGCGTTCTTCTATTCGCGAATATTTATGCTCTGAAGCTATGTATCATATAGGGATACCGACCACACGAGCGTTAAGTTTATGCTTAACGGGCGACAAAGTGACTCGCGATATGTTTTATGATGGAAACGCTCAGTTAGAATTAGGCGCAGTTGTTTGCCGAGTCTCATCATCGTTTATGCGTTTTGGCAGTTTTCAACTGCCTGCTATGCGAGGTGATAAAAAGCTATTAAAGCAAATGGTGGATTTCTCTATTAAACAAAATTTCCCACACTTAGGTGAGCCTTGTGCTGAAATCTATTTGAAATGGTACAAAGAAATTAGCGAAAAAACATGTCAGTTAATTGTTGATTGGATGCGTGTCGGTTTTGTTCATGGCGTGATGAATACTGACAATATGTCAATTATCGGTGAAACTATTGATTATGGGCCTTATGGTTGGATTGATGCTTTTGATTTAACTTGGACACCAAACACAACTGACGCTCATGGAAAGCGTTACAGTTTTGGCGCCCAACCTGAAATGGGTCAATGGAATTTATTTCAATTAGGTAACGCTATTTATTCTTTAATAGAAGATGCCGAGCCGCTCAATAAAATATTGAACGATTATGCCGTTCATTATGAACAACTCTGGTTGGAAATGATGCAAGCTAAATTAGGTTTAGATGAATTAAATGCAGAAAGTGACGCTGTTTTATTTAATCGTTTAGAAAAATTAATGATGGGGGCTGAAATTGATATGACTATGTTTTACCGCTCACTATCATCTTTACCTCAAAAAGCTGATTTATGGCAGCAACATTTTCGCGATTGCTTTTATGAAGAGGAGAAGCTTGCGTTGAATTATTTTGAGAGTTTTTCAATGTGGTTAAATGATTATCAACAACGGTTAAGAGTGAATCAAACCTCAGAAAACGAACGAAAAATAGCGATGGATTCGGTTAACCCTAAGTTTGTTTTGAGAAATTACTTAGCACAACAAGCGATTGAAAAGGCAGAACAAGGCGATTATTCAATGATTGAAGAATTGCTAGCTGTTTTACAAATGCCCTATACAGAACAAAAAGCATTCGAACATTTTGCTCAAAAACGTCCAGACTGGGCGAAAAATAAAGCGGGTTGCTCAATGTTGTCGTGCAGCTCTTAAATGATATGAATGTCTGAGTTTTAGTCGTTTTGGTTTGCTAATTTCATTCGATATTGAATGGCGATGATCTTAATAATGTCTCGCCACGAAATTATGCCTATTGGGTGGAAATTTTTATCAACAATAGGCAAGCATGAAATGTGATTATCATGAAAAAGCAAAACGGCTTCGTTTAATGTGGTGTTTTCACTCGCCGTTGTTAATTCTCTGCTCATGATTAAATGAATTTTTTTACCCAATAAAACAGTATCTTTAGGCGTTTCTTTTTTTGTACCTACATTTGGACTTAAATGTTTATAAAGATCTCTATCAGTAATAATCCCCGAAAGTTCTTTACCGTTTTTAATCAAAATGTGATGGATATTATGCTTATCAAATATTTGTTTAGCCTTTGATAAGTTGTCATCAATATCAAGAGAGATAACTTCTTTTGTCATAAATGAGCTTAACGACATTATTTACCTTCGATTACATGTGGCGGATAAATATAAATTAACGATAAACAAATTCCTGCTATTAAACAATAACCTTTGAGCACTTTAAGCATAAACAATATTTTATATTGTGTGAAAAAAACATGATATCACAAAAGTGTCACATAACTGTCTTATAATTGCTGCAATTGGATAATTTCTATCTTTGAAGGTGTTTTTTAGTGGCAATCGCACTTAAGTCAACCGGCATACGTCAGGTTAAAAATTCATTAGCAAAATGGTTGATTACATTGGGTGGCATCAGTGTTTTATTTACTTTAGTGCTAATTTTTATGTATTTACTCTATGTGATCAAACCTATTTTTGAATCAGCAAAAATAGCGCCGGTTACCTCATTCTCGATTGAAAGTGATCAACAAGTATTGGCAACAGGACTTGATGAATTACAAGAGTTGGTTTACACCATTAATGGCAATGGTGAAATTGATTACTACCCTCTTAAATCTACAGGGCAATCATTGGCTGTGGACGCTTTAGTTAGACGAAAATTTCAAGAAACGTTGATCTACAATACATTAACGAACGTGATTAATGCCAGTGCCGAACATAAATTGTTGCTTGATGAAAATAATAATGTCTTATTAATCTCACCTAAGTTTAAGTCAAGTTATGACACAGGCTTAAGGGAAGTTATTCCACATATTACTTACCCTTTAGGAAAAGAGTTTATCCCTGTTGATGAGCAAGGGTCTGAATTTTTGCATCTATCATTTGCTATGGATGATGAACGTGCTGTTTTTGTGGGTTTTACAAAAGACCAGCGTTTAATTAAAACAACGTTACTTGCCGAAGATGATTTTTCTTATGATCCTGCCTACGAAGTTGAATATCAAGAAGTGGATCTTACCACTAATTTAGTTGACAAAATTCTCGTCACTCCTGATCTTGCTATGGCTTTTATTCAAAGTGGTGATCAAGTATTAGTGTTTGATTTGACTGATGACAGTGAGGTTGAATTAAAGGCCACTATTATCCCTCAGCTTGAACAAAGCAGCGCAAAGCCAATGCATATTACAGCCATGGCATTACTGTCAGGGGGTAGTTCTATTCTTCTTGGTGATAGCAATGGTGTTGTCAGTCAATGGTTTGAAGTTGCCACGGATAATGGACGTCAGTTTAAACAAGTAAGAACCTTTAAAGTAAGTGATACCGAAGCGGTTCGTCAAATCCATACTGAACAATTTAGAAAAAGTTTTTACACGGTGACTGATTCTGGCGAGATGGGCACATTTTATACCACCAGTGAAGCTGATTTATGGCGTGGAAACTTAACAGGGAATGTTCCTGCATCATTTGTTATTTCGCCACGAGCTGATGGTTTATTAATGTTCACTGATAATCAATTTCAATTATACTCTGTTGAAAATGAACATCCTGAAGTGACTTGGCAAGCTCTTTGGCAAGAAGTTTGGTATGAAGGTTATCCAGAAGCTGAGTATATTTGGCAATCAACGTCAGGCTCTGATGATTTTGAAGGCAAGTTTTCGTTAGTACCTATTTCATTCGGTACGATGAAAGCCGCTTTATACGCAATGTTATTTGCTGTGCCAATCGCATTAACAGCAGCTATTTACACTGCATATTTTATGACTCCTGGTCTACGTAAAAAAGTGAAGCCAACCATTGAATTAATGGAGGCATTACCTACTGTTATTCTAGGTTTCTTAGCGGGTTTATGGCTTGCTCCTATTATTGAAACAAATTTACCGGCAATTGCGCTGTTATTTATTTTGTTGCCTATATCTGTTTTTGTCACGGCTTTTGCTTGGCATAACTTACCAAAGGCACTTAAAAATCAAATACCAGAAACTTGGGCGCCGATAATTCTAGTGCCAGTGCTTATTTTGGTTGCTTATATTTCTTTTTCATTGTCACCCGTGATGGAAACCTACCTTTTTGGTGGAGATATTCGTCAATATATTACGAATGATTTAGGCATAGATTTTGACCAACGTAATGCCTTAGTTGTTGGTATTGCGATGGGGTTTGCAGTAGTTCCCACTATTTTCTCAATGGCGGAAGATGCAATATTTAGTGTACCTAAGCACTTAACCAGTGGTTCTTTAGCTTTGGGTGCTACGCAATGGCAAACACTCATTAAAGTAGTCTTACTTACGGCAAGTCCAGGAATTTTCTCTGCGATAATGATGGGGTTAGGTCGCGCAGTGGGTGAAACCATGATTGTATTAATGGCAACAGGAAATACGCCTATTTTAGATTGGAGTATTTTCCAAGGTATGCGTACCTTAGCGGCGAATATTGCAGTTGAAATGCCAGAGTCTGAAGTAGGTAGTTCACATTATCGCATCTTGTTTTTGGCTGCATTTGTCTTATTTGTTTTTACTTTTGTTTTTAACACGCTTGCTGAGTTTGTTCGTCAGCGTTTGCGTGAAAAATATAGTTCGTTATAGATTGGGGTCTGAAAAATGAATAATTGGTTTAAATCAGGCTCACCGTGGATATGGTTATCGGCTGGTGGTGTAAGTCTTAGTTTAATTTCAGTGTTAGGTTTGTTGTGGTTAATTGCATCTCGGGGGCTTTCGTATTTCTGGCCTTCAGAGGTTTATCAATTTGAATTACTTGATCAAAAAGGCAAAGCGAGTACCATTATTGGTGAAATATATGACCGAGAAAGTATTCCGAGTCATCAACTTTCTCATTTGGAATTAAACCTAGATCCGGAACAAGAGACCGTTGAACGATTACTAGTTAAAACAGGAAACCGTGAACTGGTAAGTTTAGATTTTCGTTGGATTTTAGTGCCTGAAATTACTAAGCAATCAACACCAGAAAAACTGGTTGTTGTTGAACGAAGAACGAATGGTAATTTTTATGGCTATATTGAAAGTGTCATTTTAGATGGGAAATCTGTTTCGTTTGAACAATTATCATCTCTTCTAGAAAGGGTTCTTGAAATCCAAGAAGAAATTGAAGAGCTACAAAAAGTCGATATAGGTGCTATAAATTATCAAATAGAACGCTTACGTCTTCGTGAACGTAAATATAGGTTAAAAGATACTTTTACAGCTGAAAAAGAACATCAAATTTCGACAGAAGTAGCGACACTCGAAAGTGAATATCAAACACTTGAGAAAAAACTATTAGCTTTACGCGATAAAACCTCACGTGATGAGATAAAAATGCGTGCAATGGGCGGTGAAATAGTTACGATAAGTTTTGCTGATGTGTTAAAAGTAACAACGAACAATCAAATGAGTTTTATTGAAAAACTCTTTATGTTTTTTAGCCAAATAGCATCATTTATCAGCGATGATCCTCGAGAAGCAAATACAGAAGGTGGTGTTTTTCCTGCCATTTTTGGTACCGTTTTAATGGTCTTACTAATGACGGTGATTGTGTCTCCTATGGGCGTAATTGCCGCGATATATCTACATGAATACGCAGGCAATAATGCTTTAACGAAATTATTGCGAATTGCTGTTATCAACTTAGCCGGTGTTCCTTCTATTGTTTACGGGGTATTTGGTTTAGGCTTTTTTGTTTATATGGTAGGAGGCAGTTTAGATCAAATCTTTTATCCTGAAACCCTTCCTAGTCCTACATTTGGTACTCCTGGGGTTATGTGGTCAGCTATTACCTTAGCCATATTAACGCTACCAGTTGTTATTGTATCAACCGAAGAAGGTTTATCGCGAATTCCTTCGGCAATGCGTCACGGCAGTTTGGCATTGGGTGCGACAAAAGTTGAAACGTTATGGCGAATTATTTTACCTATTGCAAGCCCTGCGATTATGACTGGTATTATTTTAGCAATAGCTCGCGCAGCGGGTGAAGTTGCACCGTTAATGCTAGTAGGCGTAGTGAAAATGGCGCCTAATTTACCGCTTGATGGTAACTTTCCATTCTTACATTTAGATAGAAAGTTCATGCATTTAGGTTTTCATATTTATGATGTTGGCTTTCAAAGCCCGAATGTTGAAGCGGCAAGACCATTGGTTTACGCCACGGCATTATTGCTCGTAACCATTATAATTTCTTTGAATATGACCGCCGTTTCTATTCGAAACAAATTACGTGAAAAATATCGCATGTTAGAACATTAAACTTGTAGAAAAAATGTTTTAACGAGTAGCTTGACTACAAAACGAAAAGATTAAAGATGATTAATAGTAGAGAAAAATATGATTTCTGTTAGCCCTAAAACAATATTAGATACAACAACTAAGATTGATTTGAATAATATGTCTGCAGAGCAAAAAGCGCTAGATATTAAAAATTTAGATTTATACTATGGCGATAAACAAGCATTGCAAAATATCACAATGTCTATTCCTAAAGGTCAGGTAACAGCCTTTATCGGCCCTAGTGGTTGTGGTAAATCAACGTTACTTAGATGTATAAATCGCATGAACGACTTAGTGGATCATTGCCGTATTGAAGGTGAGATTAATCTTCACGGTGAAAATATTTATAATAAGCATGTTGATGTTGCCGCACTTCGTAGAAAAGTAGGGATGGTATTTCAACGTCCAAATCCATTTCCAAAAAGCATTTATGAAAATGTCATTTATGGTTTGCGTATTATGGGTGAAAATAACCGTCGTGTTTTAGATGAAGCAGTTGAAACAGCTTTGAAAAGTGCTGCACTTTGGAATGAAGTAAAAGATCGTTTGCATGACAGTGCGCTTGGATTATCTGGTGGTCAGCAACAACGATTGGTGATTGCTCGCGCTATTGCTATTCAACCAGAAGTATTGCTATTAGATGAGCCAACCTCTGCTCTTGACCCTATTTCAACATTAACGATTGAAGAGCTTATTAATGATCTGAAAAAACAATTCACGGTTGTTATCGTGACTCATAACATGCAGCAAGCCGCTAGGGTTTCTGATCAAACTGCGTTTATGTATATGGGTGACTTAATAGAATATAGTGATACAAACACCTTGTTTACCACACCAATGAAAAAGAAAACGGAAGATTATATCACTGGGCGTTACGGTTAATTTTAAGGTTTAGGAGAAAAATATGGATAACTTAAATATTGGCCGTCATATATCAGGTCAATTTAATGAAGATTTAGAGCGTGTTATTAATCATGTCATGCAAATGGGCGGATTAGTTGAAAAACAATTGGGTGATGCTTTAACGTCAGTGTGTGATGCTGACGAAGACTTAGCCAAGAAAGTGCTTAATGGTGATGAATCAATTAATGATTTGGAAGTTGCTATTGACGATGAATGCACAAGGATCATTGCAAAGCGTCAGCCGGCAGCGGGTGATTTACGTTTAATAATGGCCATTGTTAAAACAATTGCAGATTTAGAACGTATCGGTGATGAAGCACAAAAAATTGCGCAAGTTGCCCTAGAGAGCTTAACAAAAGATCATAAAGAGTTGTTGCTGAATTTAGATAACTTAGGTCGCAGAGTGTTGGAATATTTGCAGTTGACGCTTGATGCTTTCACTCGCATGGATGTTGAAGCGGCAATTAAAGCTCATAAAACAGATGATAAAATTGATAGAGAGTATGAAGCATTAATGCGCCAATTAATGACGTATATGATGGAAGACCCTCGTTCAATTCCACAAATCATGAGCGTTATATGGTCGGCGCGTGCGTTAGAAAGAATTGGTGACCGTTGTCAAAATATTTGTGAGTACATTATCTATTTTGTAAAAGGTAAAGTGGTTCGCCATTCTTTGCCTGACGCTTAAATAACTATTAAGTTTGTCGTAGTTTTCTAATCGGAAATCATAGTTGAGCAATTCGATTCTTTGTGGTTTGATTAGAGAGTTTAAGATAAATAGACTATGTTTTAGACACCTACAACATAGTCTTTTTTTTTATGCGGGATAAAATAATAAATTCGTCATTAATTCTTTTGCTAATAATGATAAATGAGTTACTATCCGCGCGAATAATAACAAAGAGCGATATTGCTCCCGGAAAACTATTATGGCTAGAAACTCAATTCTTGGTGTATTTGCAAAATCACCACTTAAACCATTAGAAAAACACATTCGAATGGTATCTAAATGTTCTCAACAACTTGTTCCTTTTTTTGAAGCAGTTACGGAAGAAAATTGGTCTGCTGCAGGAAAAATTAGAACAAAAATCTCAAAATATGAACGTGATGCTGACGACCTTAAACGACAATTACGTCTAGAGTTGCCAGGCGGGCTATTTATGCCTGTTGATCGTGCAGATTTGTTAGAGTTGTTAACACAGCAAGATAAAATAGCTAATAAAGCTAAAGATATTGCAGGGCGTATATTAGGACGTAAATTAGTTCTTCCTGAAGTGCTTCAAGAGGAATTTAAGCAATATGTTGCACGCTGTATTGATGCTATTGAAAAAGCCGCTGAAGCGATCAATGAATTAGATGATTTACTTGAAACAGGCTTTAGAGGAAGAGAAGTAGAATACGTTGAAAAAATGATCAGACAGTTAGATGACATCGAAGATGATACTGACTCCTTACAGATCACTATTCGTAAAAACTTATTAGCAATTGAAGACAACTTAAAACCAGTTGACGTAATGTTTTTATACCAAATTATCGATTGGGTAGGAGACCTAGCAGATTTAGCCGAAAGAGTCGGTGCTCGATTAGAAATTTTATTGGCTAGAAAATAAGGGTTAGTCATGGATATTTTAGTACAACATGGTTCAGTATTAGTCATGGTCGCTGCCGTCGTCGGTTTTTTTATGGCGTGGGGTATTGGTGCAAATGACGTCGCTAATGCTATGGGAACCTCAGTAGGTTCAAAAGCGCTGACAATTAAACAAGCGATTATTATTGCAATGGTATTCGAATTCGCAGGCGCATATTTAGCCGGCGGTGAAGTGACTTCAACAATTCGAAAAGGTATTATCGACCCACAGTTCTTTGTTGATATTCCCGAATTATTAGTATTTGGTATGATTGCTGCGTTATTGGCCGCTGCAACGTGGTTATTAGTTGCATCAATACTAGGCTGGCCTGTATCAACCACTCATTCAATTGTTGGTGCCATCATCGGCTTTGCAGCTGTTGGTATTAGTCCGGATACAGTTGCTTGGGGTAAAGTAGGTGGAATTGTTGGTAGTTGGATAATAACACCTCTTATTTCAGGTGTTATTGCTTTTGTTATTTTCAATAGTGCTCAAAAACTTATTTTTGATACAGATAAGCCTTTAGATCAAGCAAAACGTTATGTTCCTATTTATATGTTCTTAGCTGGCTTTGTTTTATCGTTAGTAACGATAAAAAAAGGGCTTAAGCACATTGGTTTAGATAATGTAAATTTAGGCTTTTACAATTTTGAAATCAAAGGTGCTGGTGGTTATTATTTAGCTGTACTTGTAGCTGTTATTGTTGCTTTAATCGGTAAGTATTTCATTACAAAATTAAAATTCGACGAAAAAGCAGATAAAACAACTCAATATGGCAATGTAGAGAAAGTATTTGCAATCTTAATGATTGTAACTGCTTGCTGTATGGCTTTTGCTCATGGCTCAAATGATGTTGCTAACGCAATTGGTCCATTAGCTGCAGTGGTAAGTATTGTTGATAATGGTGGTGAAATAGCGAAGAAAGCGTCATTAGTTTGGTGGATTTTACCACTAGGTGGTTTAGGTATTGTTGCTGGTCTAGCGTTATTCGGTCATCGAGTTATTGCTACCATAGGTAACGGTATTACGCACTTAACGCCAAGTCGAGGTTTTGCAGCTGAGCTTGCTGCAGCTTGTACTGTTGTTATTTCTTCAGGGGCTGGTTTACCTATTTCTACGACTCAAACATTAGTAGGTGCTGTTTTAGGTGTAGGTATGGCGCGAGGAATTGCAGCAATCAACTTAGGTGTTGTGCGAAATATTGTTATTTCTTGGGTCATTACTCTACCAGTAGGTGCAGGCCTTTCAATAGTATTTTTCTGGATAATGAAAGCCATTTTTACTTAATATAAATATCATTATTTAGTTACATAAAAAAACCAGCTTGTTTGCTGGTTTTTTTATGGTCCAATAATTATGCTATTATTTACCCAGTTTTTTTAACACTTTTTTCATATGATCTTGAAAGCTTTTGTCGAATTTTGATTTGCCACAATTGAACCCTTCGACTGATTTTACGCCTTCCATTCCTACTACAGATAAATCTCTTTCAATCGTACACCGACCGTCATCACCTTTTGTCATACGAATGTCTGAACTAATTTGTTTGCTTGTTTTTATTTTGATTTCTTCTTCAGTGAGTTTTTTTGTTGAATGAGGCACTAAATCAGGCGCTCCGTCCATTATTGATGCTGATTTTTGACGGCTAAATTGGTAACTCTCTTGTTCAACAATTTTTCGATCTAAACTTTTTTGAAGATTATTTAGTTGTCCAAAAGCAGAAAAACTTCTTGGTGATTGAGTTTTTTGCAAAGGTGGTGTTGTGAGCTTTGTTTTGTCAGAACCCTCAGATATTTTTTCATTTAATACAGGAGGTAACTGTTCAGTTTCAGCGATTTTTGTTTCTACTTCTTTTATTGCCTCTGGTCTAGAAACTTCAGAAGGGACAGCTTCACTAGATTTATCTTTAGCTTGGTTTTCTGTTGGTATTATTGCTGTTTTACTTTCCTGTTTAGGAGGAACATAGAGAAAACTTTTAATCGCTTGTGGCTTTATTTCATTAACTATTGGCGGCACTATAACTGTTTGGCTAATTAGGTAAAAAATGAAAGAGTGAACTATGAGAGAAAGTAATATTGCCTTGTAACGTCCTTTTAACACCGATGTTTTTCCAATTGTTTAACGAATAACTTCCTAATGATTGGTAGACCATAGAAGTTAATATTTGTTCAGTAGTTATATTAACTTTCTTTGAATTTTTGCATTTTACCAGAATTAATAAATTGCTTTTGCATTCGTAAAATTGAGTAATAGCTATTAGCAAAACTAACGCCTTTGACCATTTTTAATATTATTTGGATTTAAATTCAATTATCTGACTAAACTCTAAGGATTTAAGTCTCTTGTCTTGTCGTTTTCTTCTATAATTATAGTAGAACAATAACTTTATAAAATTGACGTGGCATTTATTTTGCGTTGAGGTGTTTATGGAATACGAATTTATTCATGATGAAGTAACTGGTGGTGCTAAAGCAAAATTTTCATTAGAGCATCAAATTATAGGTCCATGGCTAGAAATTGAATTAGGCCAAAGTACAGAAAAACTTGAAGAGATACTGACTGCCATTGATCATATTGAATCGGGTAAGTGTCAAGAAAAGTTGATCACAGGTCATGAGTATTCATTAATCGTTAGTCATGATGATGTTCACATTCAGGCCAACGCTTTACTCAATGGTGAAGCTCAATTACCTGAAGAGTTTAGCGAAGATGGGATGAATTTTGATGGGCAAGACAGTTCGTCGTGTGGTGTTGATGATTTTCGTACTTTGTTATTGTCATGGGCAAAGTTTACAAAAATTTAGTTATTGAACTATATTATTTCACTTAACGTATTAATTATTACACTCTATTTAATAACCTGATCCTTTCAAACTGAGAAACCTACATGTTTAATAAAAAGTCTACTTCTGAGCGTCGTATGGTGCCTTTACGTTATGTGCTAACTCCTTTTGCAATCATATTTGCTGCGATAATATTGCTAATTATTGTGAGTGCATTGGCGCCAAAACCTGAAAAAAAATCGATTGTACTTAAGGCTCCCTTAGTTGAAGTAGAGAAACTTAAAAAAGAAAGTATTACCTTTGTTATTCCTTCTCGGGGGAATATCTTACCTCGCACAGAAACTAATTTAATTGCCGAAGTTTCCGGCAAAGTAGTGAGTGTGTCAGATAAATTTAAAGTAGGGGGATATTTTTTGAAAGGAGAACAATTACTAACTTTAGATGACGCAGATTACAACATTGCTTTAATTCAAGCGCAGGCAAATTTGGCTAATGCAAACGCTAACTTAGTTGAACAAAAAGCACGGGCAGAACAAGCTGAAGCTGAGTGGTTATTAAGTGGCGAGTCTTTAGAAAATGCGCCTGTTCTAGCTTTACGTATTCCAAATTTACAAAAGGCAGAAGCAGACTTACAAGCTGCTCAAGCTAATTTGAAATCAGCAGAAATTAAGTTGTCACGGACAAAAATTACCGCACCTTATGATGCTATGTTAAAAGAGAAACATGTTGATATTGGTCAATTTGTGACAATGGGCGCTTCTATCGCGAAAACATTTGCAATAGATTATGCCGAAGCTAGATTGCCAATAAAGCAACGTGATGTTTTATTTTTAGAGTTACCTAAAATTAATCAAGTCAAAACGCAAAGTGTCCTAGTTGATATTCAATCGGATATAGATGGAAATGTCTCTCATTGGCCAGCAAAAATTACCCGTTACGAAGGGGTAGTAGATAGTAAATCTCGAGTGCACTATATTATTGCTCAAATTGATGACCCTTATGCAGTGCTCAGTAATAACACTCAGCAAGAAATTAGAATGGGCGCTTTTGTTCATGCCGATATACAAGGTAAAACTGTTGATGGTGTTATGGCTATTCCTCGCGATGCCCTCCATGGCGCAGACACCATTTATACACTTGATTCTGCTAATAAACTCCATATTCAAAAGATTGATTTACTGAGAACTGATGCAGATTTTGTCTACAGTCTAGATGATTTACCACTGGGCCATCGATTAATTACAACTATGTTAGAAACACCGGTTGAAGGGATGTCTTTAAGAGTTTCTGGTGAGCAAGAAAATAATAAAGAAGACTTAGACGAAACAATACCTTCAAAGAATACTGAAGTGATAGGTGAAGGCTAATGACCCAATCTCCAGAAAAACTAACGGGTATCATCGCTTGGTTTACTCGTAATAGTGTCGCGGCAAATTTATTGATGATTTTTATTATTTTGGCGGGGTTTACTTCTTATCAAAGCATTAATAAAAAAATGTTTCCTGAATTTAACACAAATAGTATTCAGGTCATGGTTCCTCATCTAGGAGCGGCGCCTGAGGAAGTTGAACAAGCGGTTATTTTAAAAATTGAAGAATCCCTTGAAGATATCGAAGGAATAAAACGAATTACCTCTATTGCCAATGAAGGCATGGGCATTGTCACTATTGAATTACAGTCAGGCTATTCTATGGCAGAAAAGCTTGACGAAGTTCAAATGCAAGTTGATGCGATCACTACTTTTCCGGCACAAACTGAAAAACCCATTATTACCAAGCAAGAATTTAAAGGGCAGGTGATGTGGTTATCTATTAGTGGCCCTATGGAAAGGCGTGCTAGACAAAATATGGCTCAAAATATTCGAGATGAAGTGATGGCACTCTCCAGTGTGAATAGTGCTGATATTGTCGGTAGCCGTAATTACGAAATCAGTATCGAAGTGTCAGAAGAAAAATTACAAAAATATCAATTAACATTTGATGAAATTACTCAAGCGGTAAGACGCTCATCAGTTGATATGCCGGGGGGAACAATTAAAACAAGCGGTGGTGATATTCTTGTTCGTACTCAAGGACAAGCATATACAGGCGTTGAATATGCTAACTTAGTGTTAAGAACAGAATCAAATGGCACGCGATTAATTTTATCAGATGTAGCAAATATTATTGATGGATTTGTTGAAGAACAAGGTTTCGCTATTTTTGATGGCGAACCTACTTCAAGCATTATGGTGCAATCTACAGGTGATCAAAATGATTTAGAAATTGCTGCCGAAGTAAGAAAGTATGTCGCACTTAAAAATGAGAACTTGCCACAAGGTGCAAAATTAAACGTTTGGGGAGATGTATCTTATTATCTATCTGCTCGACTCGACATGATGATATCGAACATGTTGATCGGAGCATTATTAGTGTTTTTAGTTTTAGCGTTATTTTTACGAATAAAAATTGCCTTTTGGGTAATGCTGGGTATTCCAATTAGTTTTTTTGGTGCTTTTTTGATGATGCCATTACTAGGAGAATGGTCAGTTTCTATTAATATGCTGAGTTTGTTCGCTTTTATTATGGTGCTCGGCGTGGTGGTTGATGATGCCATCGTTATTGGTGAAAGTGCATATGCCGAAATTGAACAATATGGTCATTCAACTGACAATATTATTCGTGGCACTATGCGTGTTGCGATGCCTGCAACGTTTGGTGTATTAACTACCATAGCTGCATTTGCTCCACTATTATTTATTGATGCTACTTTTGCTGCATTTTTTCGTTCAATCACGATAGTAGTTAGTTTTTGTTTATTATTCTCTTTAATCGAGTCTAAATGGATCTTGCCTGCTCATTTGGCCCATATGAAATACGTGCCTCTGACGCCTGAAAATACCAATCGACTTGAACGTTTTCAAATGCGTTTTAAGGAAAAATTAGAACATTTTATTCACCATACGTATAAGCCACTTTTAGAAAAAGCATTGATTGCTCGATATAATACAATGGCAGCCTTTGTCGCCATTCTTATTTTGTCTATTGGCTTGATTTCAGGTTCCTTTGTAAAAGTTGAAGTATTTCCTAGTATACCGAGTGACTTTATTCAGGGGCAAATTATTATGGTTGATGGTACGGCTCCTCACAAAAGAAATGACGCGATTGAACGAGTGAATAAAGCCGTTGAAACTATTGCTAATCAAAATAAATTCAATGGTAATTCATTTATTAAACATTCAATGGTTTTCACTAGGGGTAACACTCAAGCAACATTTTTATTAGAGCTGGTTAAGTCTGAAAACCGTGATTTAAATGCTTATGAAATTGAAAAGCTATGGCGTGATGAAATAGGTGAAATTCCAGGGACGAAAGAATTACGCTTTTTTGCCGGTACAAATGCTGGTGGTGGAGCCGCAATAGAATTCCAATTGACTGGAAAAAATGATCAAGAATTAGAATTGGCGGCAGACGCAATTCAAGAAAAACTAGAAAACTATGATGGTGTTTATGATATTAGACATTCATTTAGTCGTGGTAGCCAAGAGATTAAATTAGCGATAAAACCAGAAGCAGAAATATTAGGTTTAACGTTGACAGATCTTGCCAAACAAGTACGTCAGGCTTTTTATGGTGATGAGGCTCAACGTATTCAACGCGGGCGAGATGAACTTAAAGTCATGGTTCGTTACCCTGAGAAAGATCGTATATCAGTGGCTGATTTAGAAGATATGTGGATAAGAACACCAAGTGGCGACCAAGTACCATTTTATCAGGTTGCAGATATACAAATAGGACAAGGCTTTTCGAGTATTACTCGTATAAACCAAAAGCGTTCAATTAAAATATCAGCAGATATTGATAGTGAAAAAGTTGAATCTCGTAAAGTGGTTGCAGAAATGAATGATGATGCTATCCCTAATATTTTAGCTAACTACCCTTCGGTTCAATATGGCGTGGAAGGGGCGAGTAAAGATCAACAAGACTTTTTAAATCAATTAGGTTTTGCCGCACTTGGCGCATTATTTTTGATTTATGGTTTAATCGCTATCCCTACTAAATCTTACGCACAACCACTTGTCATAATGTCGGTGATACCTTTCGGTATTATTGGTGCTATTTTTGGTCATTTTATCTTAGGTAAAACTATTAATATGATGTCGATGTTTGGCTTTATTGCTTTAACCGGGGTTGTGGTAAATGACAGTTTGATCATGGTCGACTTCATTAATAAAGCCAAAGGAAGTGGCTTACGCATGATTGAAATTGTTATGCAAGCAGGCACTCAACGCTTTAGAGCAATATTACTGACATCATTAACAACCTTCTTTGGTATTTTCCCGCTTTATTTTGAACAAAGCTTGCAAGCTCAATTTATTATTCCAATGGCTATTTCATTAGGGTTTGGTATTGTATTTGCAACTTTAATTACGTTATTTTTAATTCCATCACTTTATTTAATCAAAGAAGATCTGCGACAGGTTTTCAAAAAAACTAAAAACACTCAACCACCTATTTTGGAAAATTGAATATAAAATTAAAATAGTAAATAAATTCATATATAGCACATTAACAAGTACTGTTATTTGTATGCATGTATTTATTGGGATGAGTTATGCTTTTGATTCGCATTTATTGAATACCCAAATGTATGAAAGGCAGTATAAACGGTGTTTTTCAAGGTAGTTGTCGCCTAAATTACTACGCAGCTTTTTTATATTGCTCCGGATTTAATTCCACAGCACCTATTGGCTGCCAGTTTCGTTCTTCTTTTGACCATCGCTCTGGATGCTC
>Ga0233426_10001583_pt1 | contig 20492 bp, 17 predicted proteins | sample SI_118_April2016_6_FD_179875 | JGI IMG/M metagenome (GOLD analysis project Ga0233426, IMG submission 179875) | Seawater microbial communities from Saanich Inlet, British Columbia, Canada - SI_118_April2016_10_MG | ecosystem: Environmental > Aquatic > Marine > Inlet | place: Canada: British...
AGTTTTAATTCTTAGCATTTAAATTTGTTTGGTTATTAAATTCTACATATAAAAAACCCAAAAAAAAATTGCTTTTTTTAGTATACCAAATGCTAGCATTACATAAACTGTTTTTTTAGATGGTTTTTTCATAAGATGAGACAGCTTTAAGAGACTATACATTTCAAAAGCAACAAAAAAAAGGTGCTAATAGCACCTTTTTTTTATCTTAAGTTCGTGTATTTTTAAAAAATGCCTTTAGTTTACTACCAATTTAATTTTGGTGTTTCCTATTGAAACAATGTAAATACCAGCTGTAAACCTTTCTTCGATTCTTATTTTATTAGAGCCAGTAGTTAGTCTATAGTTTTCATTGAAAAGCAATTGTCCGCTATTGTTATGAATTTGAATAGACTGGTTTTTTACGTTTGCAGCATCCAATACTATATCGAAACTTCCATTGGTTGGGTTTGGAAACAAATTCAATTTATTGTTTTGGTTTTCAATAATTTGAGTTGGTTCTGTATCAGTTGTGTCGGTTTCGGTTAAGGCGTTAAATTCGTTAATGAACTCTTGGTAAAACTGATTGGTAATGTTAGCATCGTGAATGATGATAGTGTTCTCATCGTTTCCTGTTTCAGCAATACCTGACCAGTTATGAGAGCCTGTTATAGTTAGAGGGTCAGAGTTAGGATAAGACTGATCTACCAAGCAATATTTATGGTGAAAGGAGTTAGGAATTCCGCCATGCGACTCTACGTTTACGCCAAAGTAAACAAGAGTATCGTATTCGCTACCATTGGTGTTAACCTGTTCTATAATTCCTTTTATATCTACACCAGCATTGTATCTTTCTAAGATAGTACTTCCTAGTGTGTTGTTAGTAAATACTAAAAGACCGAACTGAATTTCTTCATCACCACTTTTAACAGCACTAGCAATGTTGTTGGTAGTATTGTCAGATGGAGAAAAGTACACTTCCATGCTTTTTCCGTCTACTATAAAGTGGTGGGGAGTGTTATTGCTTTTAGCAGGACCAAACTTTGCGTTTTGAGCATTTGGCATTTCATCATTAGAACCCCACATTTCGTTAAACTCAATTTGGTATGTTTTTGCAACAGACTGATCTTGCACTAAAACAAGGTGGTTAAAATCGTTAAAAAGCTGATCGCTTGTCCAGTTAGTAGAGCCAGTAATTATCCAGCTATTGTTAACTTCATTAGCATCAATAATTACAAATTTATTGTGCATTATTCCTGTACCTTCTGGTCTTTGTAAAACCTCAATATTTTCGTTTAAATCTCCTAAAGCAGTAGTAGAAGTAGATTCGCAAGTAATGTATCTTACGTCAACTCCTCTATCGTATGCATCGTTAATTGCAGAAGTAATAAGAGCGTCGGAATGGTTGTAAACAGCTACGTCTAGGGTTACCATTGCTTTGTCTATATATGCTTTAATAGTGTCATTAATAAATGCACCAATGTTTTGAGCTTCTTCTACAGTAGTTGCAGTTATGTCTACGTCTTTATTGAAGTAAGCTAAGATTTGACCTGTAGAATTAGATTCTGTTGCAAAGGCTGTTAATCCAGAAAAAGCAGTGTCAGTCTCGTTTATAGAAAACGCTTTTAGGTAATAAATAGATCCTGGCTCTAAGTTTGTAACATTTAAAATATGATCGGTTCCTTCTGACTCTTGGTCTAGCATTCCTAATTCTAGATTAGGAGTTGTTCCGTAATAAGCCATTGTAGATCCGCTTAGGTTGGTCGTCCAGGAGATGTCAAAGCTAGAAGTTGTAATGTTTTCTTGTGTTAAAGCTGAGGTAATGATGATTTCATCGCTGTAGATAAAGTCATTTAAGTCTCTTGGTAAAAGCTGATAGCCTGGAGGATTTTGTCCATTAAACTGAGAAGAGATTCCTACTATAGTAATAGGTGCTGTAGGAATTAATTCACCATCTAATTGAGATCCTCCTTTTACGAAAATTACACTTGTTAATCCTGCTGATTCAAACTCAAAAGTCCCTTGACTAAAAAAACCTCCTCCATCACTAAATACAGCATTTTCAATTTTTAGTAATTCTGCTTCATTGCTTTCATTAACATCATTAGGAGTGCTTATTGCAGGTATTATTTGATCAGTTTGTCCGTGGTTGGTGAAAGTTACGTCGATTACTTCTAATAATCCGTTAAAATCATCTAGTTTACCTGTAACCGTAATACTATCACCACGTTCTACATCTTCTAAAAGATTGTCATAGATTGCAATACCAGCACTTGAGTCTTGCATGTACCTTACAGTAGGCATTTCTGAGCCGTTAGTAACGATTCCAGTTACTGTTACAGTACTTTCTAATGCTTGAGTTCTAGCGTCGGCGATATTTTGAGCGATTAATAAATTGCTGAATACGGTTAATAATAGAAAAATATAAAATTTCATAATTTGTTAAAATATTAGTTGAGCACTTAGGTTAAATCGTCGTCCCATTCCGAAAAACACCCCAGCCGACTTAGCGTCAAAATCGGAGTAATTAGCGTTGTAGGAATCATTGTTTTGAGCGTCTGAGATATAATTTTCATTTAATAGGTTAAGAACACTCAAACGGAATTTTAGTTTTGTTTTTTTATTGATCTTGTAGGTATAACCAGTATGCAAATCAACTAACTGATAAGCAGGAATTTTCCAAGACTCTCTTCCAGCATTTTCTCCATCTAAAGAAAGGGGATCAAAATCAGAATAATAATCATCGAAATGGGTTCCTCTTATTTTGATGTAAAACTGATCTATTGGAGAATATCTAATGCTTAGCCCGAATTGGGTTTGTGCAGCGTCTCCAACATGTACTCCTGTGGCATCGAAAGATCTTACTATTTCATTTCCGTTATCGTCAAAAATTGGTTGATTGTTGTCGTCGTAAAAACGTACGGTATCTGCCGATTGCCAAGTCCAGTTTCCTAGAGAAAGCAATCCTTCCATAGAAAGGTCTTTGTTGAACTTAAAGGCAGCATCCATTTCTACTCCTTTATGTAAAGCATCCATTCCGTTTATATTTGCCCTGAAGGTTGTTTCGTCAATAACAACGCTTACTCCTCCGCTAGAAGGTTTGTTTTGCCAAGAGGTATAATACGCATTTACGTTTGCAGAAAAAGTAGAGGACCTATACGAATATCCTCCTTCTATTGCTTTTACCAATTCGTTTTTGATATCTCGGTACTCGGTGTTGTCGTAATAATAAACGTTGTTGAATCTTGGAGCCTTAGAAATATACCCTAAGTTAAAAAATACATTATTGCTTAAGTCTATATTGTAGTTTAAGCCTGTTTTAAAAGTATATCCTCTTATCCATTTCCAATCTGTTTGGGCAAATCTAGCCTGTTCAGAATTCATGGTATATGCGTTTCCGTTATAGAAAATAGTATCTTCTACCATCGATTTTTCTGCTCCTATAATCACTCCATTTTCATCGTAAACATAATTGGTAGATACTCTAGTTCCTAAAGCTTCTACGAAAGTAGTGTCTTCTAAAACCAAATCTTTTTTCTTGAAATAATCGATTCGTTTGTAAGCAGAATTAGAGCCAGTGATGTTTAAAAATGCACTCACGTTATCGTTTGTATATTCTAATTGAGAAAATACTCCCGACCATTTTACGATTCCATCGTTATGGTAACCAACAATATCTCCAATGTCTTTTATTTGAGAACTTTGATTAAGGTTTACCCCTTCTTCGATAGCGTAATCTCCACCAACTAAATCATAGACTTCTCTATAGTGTTGTCCTTCGTAATACCTTAAGTCTAAACCTCCAGAAAGAACAAATTGATTGGATAAATCGTAATTCATAGTAGACAAAAATCCGTACCAATAATGGTTGTTTATTGAGCTTCTTAAGTAGTTCGTCGACTTGTTTAGTGTCGAGGAATAATTAGGATCCAGCAAACTCACATTATTATTATACACTTCTTGTAGGTTATACTGACCATTGGTGTCGTAATTGGAAGAGTTGGTATGAATGCTAGTTCCTCCTCCATTTCCGATAGATGCGTATGCTATATTGGAAACGTAAAATTTGTCGTTCACTGACCAAAAGTCTCTTAGTGAGAATTGAGGTTTGTGGTAATAGTTTTTCTTTGTGTTTAGGGTCTCTGTAGACGAAATGGTATCGCCATTACTATTGATAGACCATCTGTCTAAATAGCCCCAATGTTTATTGTAATTAATTCCTTTGTTGGAAAACTCTCCAAACAAACTATCGTTTATTCCTAAAGCATTAGCCGATTCTCCTGAGTAAGTAGCAATGTCGCTTTTGAAAGATCTTTGTCCATGTTCTTGAGGCGCTCCCATTGCAGATACACTAAGAATATGTTTGCCTAGAGTTTTCTGTATTTTGGTGTAGTAAAACAATCCTTTAGAGAAAGTTTCGTCTACAAATCCGTTTCCTCTTTTGTAAGAACCAGCAAAAGTAAATGCCCAACCATTGCTAAGTTTTCCTGAGTTGTAGCCATAGCTAGTTCTCCACTTTCCGAACGAACCTACCTCTTGTTTAAAGCTAGAACTCTTTTTGTTGTTCATTCCTTTAGTTAGAATGTTCATCGTTCCTCCCACAGACGGAATAGCAATTTTAGATGCTCCTAAACCTCTTTGAACTTGAATGTTGGATGTAACTGCGTCTAGTCCAAACCAATTAGACCAATACACATAACCGTTTTCCATGTCGTTGACCGGAATTCCGTCTATCATTACAGCCACGTTTCTTTGGTTAAATCCTCTTATGGTAATTCTTGCGTCTCCATCTCCTCCACCTTGTTGGGTGGCATAAACCCCCGGAGTAGAATTTAAAATCATAGGGATATCTTGAGAAGCTAACTCTTCATCAATCTTTTTTAAGGGAATAGTTGAAAATGCTACAGGTGTTTTTCTGTCAATAGCAATATCAGCTACTACTTGAACTTCATTAAGTTGTGTAGAGCTTAGTTCAAAATTAAGTTGGATGTTTTTATTTTCTAGCTCAATTTCTTTAGTCACTTTTTGATATCCCACATAGGAAACAGTTACGCTATACTTTCCTTTTTCTAGTAGTATAGAATAGCGGCCATCGTAATCGGCAACGACACCTTTTTTATTAACAATAACAGTTGCGCCTATAAGACTTTCACCACTTATAGCATCATTTATCTGACCACTTAATATGGTCTGAGCAAAGACATTTGCACTAATTAACGTAAATATAGTAATTAGTGCAAATGTCTTTTTTATGTTAGTTCTACTTAACAACTAAAGAAGTGTTCTTTTGTGAGCCGTTGTCAAATAAAATAGAGACTAAATAATTTCCAGCTTCTATATTTTTTAGAGAGATAAGTGCGTTTTTGTTGGATACACTTACAAGATTTTTAACTTCTCTACCTAATGCGTCAAAAATCACAACAGAATTAATTTTGCTAGATGTAGAAATGCTAACGCTAGATCCTGTTAGACTTGGGTTTGGGTACATTACAAACGAAACACCGCTTTCAGAAATAGAAGCAGAGGATGTTTCGCAGTCGCAAACGTGTGCTCCTAGCTCTGTATATGTTGCATCAGGAAGTGTGTCCCACTGGCTCATAACGTCAAATACAATAGGGCTAGAAGTAACTCCTTTTAAAATAGTCGATTTTCTTATCAATGTTTGTCTTTTAGACAACCAATCGCCACCATTTGCATCTGTAAATCCTGCATCCGAATTGTCTGTCCATCCTGCCCCAGGGTCTTCACCTATTTTTCCGAAAACATCTACTTTTTCATTGTCTTTTTCTAGAGTAATAGCATCATCGCCGTTAAAGTAAAACGGACTAGGGTAAATACCAGTACCATGTATTTGACAAGCATCATAAAATTCCGTACTAACTGCTTGAGACCAATAGCCTTGAGGCTCTAAATAGATAGAATCTAATTGTCCGTTTCCGATAGCAATAGCTTGTCCAGGAGTAATTTCACCTGTTAAGTCAAATCTGTCAGATACAGATAAACTCCCGTTAGAATAACGGTTGATAGAATAGCCTGTTAAACTAATTGTTTCGGTTGTAGGGTTAAAAATTTCTAATCCATTGTCGTTGTTTGGTCCTTCAACATATTCGGAGAAAAACAGATCGCTACAATCTTGAGAATAAGAAAAAGTAGCAATAGAAAAGATAAAGAAAATTGATAAAAAATATTTCATTTTACTTGTAATAAGGTTAGTTGGTAAATTTAATAAAAAATAGGATTAAACTTTTTAGTTAGATTATTTAATTTTAAAATATTTTAGATTAGAATTTTTATGAAAGCTAAACACTTTCGTTTTGCTTAGTATTTTTTATATTCGCATATATGTCTGATAGCTTAGTAATAATACCTACCTATAACGAAAAAGAAAACATTGAAAAAATCTTAATAAAGACTTTTTCTTTGTCAAAAAAGTTTGATGTTTTAATTGTAGATGATGGTTCTCCTGATGGTACTGGCGATATAGTCAAGTCTTTACAAGACAAATTTGAAGGCTTATATATTGAAGAAAGAACAGGGAAATTAGGTCTTGGAACGGCATATATCCACGGTTTTAAATGGGCTTTAAATAAAAATTACGATTACGTTTTTGAAATGGACGCCGATTTTTCTCATAATCCAGACGACTTAGAAAGGTTATATAAAACTTGCTCAATAGAAGGAGGTGATGTAGCTATTGGTTCTCGCTACCTAAACGGAGTAAATATTGTCAATTGGCCAATGAGCAGATTACTAATGTCCTTTTTTGCTTCTAAGTATGTGAAGTTTATAACTAAGCTGCCTGTAAATGATTCTACAGCCGGATTTATGTGCTATAGGAGATCTGTTTTAGAAAGGATTAATCTTGATAAAATTGATTTTGTTGGATATGCTTTTCAGATCGAAATGAAATTCAAATCTTGGAAATTGGGATTTAATGTAGTAGAAGTGCCTGTTATTTTTACTGATAGAACAGAAGGAAACTCTAAAATGAGTTCAGATATCTTTTTTGAAGCTTTTGTTGGAGTAATTCAACTCAAAATAAAAAGCTGGTTTACCAAATTTTAAATTTTTTATGACATCTACCTTAATAAGAAACGCATTTGTTGTTAATGAAGGAACAACAGAAATAAAAGACGTTTTGATAGTAAATGGTATTATTTCCAAAATAGGGGAATCTATTGCTACAGATAGTCACACTGTTATTGATGGTACTGGTAAGTATTTAATACCAGGACTTATAGATGACCAAGTGCATTTTAGAGAGCCAGGGCTTACTCATAAAGCCGATATTGAATCGGAATCAAGAGCTGCTGTAGCTGGAGGAATTACCTCTTTTATGGAAATGCCAAATACAAATCCTCAATCTTTAACACAAGAATTGTTGGAGCAAAAATTTGCAAGAGCAGCAGAAGTATCTGCAGCTAATTTTAGTTTTTTTATGGGAGCTTCCAATAACAATTTGGAGGAGGTTTTGAAGACCGACCCTAAAACGGTTGCTGCTGTAAAGATATTTATGGGATCTTCTACTGGAAATATGCTTGTTGATAACAGAGAGGTTTTAGAGCAAATTTTTTCTAAATCAAAAATGTTAATTGCTGTTCATTGCGAGGATGAGCAAACAATTTTAGAAAATACTGAAAATTTTAAAGCTTTGTATGGAGAGGACGTTCCTATCCAAATGCATCCGCTTATCCGCTCTGATGAGGCTTGCTATAAGTCTTCCTCTATGGCAATAGAGTTAGCTAAAAAACATGGAACAAGGCTTCACGTTTTTCACCTTTCTACCGAAATGGAAATGGATTTATTCGACAATTCGATTCCATTAAAAGATAAAATGATTACCGCTGAAGCATGTGTACATCACCTGTGGTTTGACGATAGGGATTATGCAGAAAAAGGAACATTTATAAAGTGGAATCCGGCAGTTAAAACTAAAGAAGACAAAGAGGCTGTTCTTCAAGCTGTGTTGGATGACAGAATTGATGTTATAGCAACCGATCATGCTCCTCATACTTTATTAGAAAAACAAAATACCTATTTCAATGCCCCTTCAGGAGGGCCTTTGGTTCAACATGCCCTAGTCGCTCTTTTAGAACTGCATCACCAAGGAAAAATATCGTTGCAAAAAATTGTTGAAAAAACTAGTCATGCACCAGCAATTTGTTTTCAAGTAGAAAAAAGAGGTTTTATTAGAGAAGGTTATTGGGCAGACTTAGTTTTAGTAGATCTTCAAGATCCGTGGACAGTTGATAAAAGTAATGTTTTATATAAATGCGGATGGTCTCCATTTGAAGGTCAGGAGTTTCAGTCTAAAGTGTCTCGCACTTGGGTAAACGGAAATTTAGTTTATGATCAGGGAAAACTAAATAACGATATAAAAGGAAGTAGACTTTTATTCAATAGATAAAAAAAGACAAAAAAAAGGCGTGAAATATTTCACGCCTTTTTTTTTAGCTTAAATAAATTCTTAGTGGCTGTGGCCTTCATGATTGTCATGACTAGCCTCTTTAGCAGCACAACATGCTTTCGTACATTCAGCTTCACAAGAAGTAGCTCCTTCTTTAGCAGCACAACATGTTTTAGTACAGTCAGCCTTACAAGAAGTAGCTCCTTCTGTTACAGAACAACATTCTTTTACACAATCAACTGAACATGATGTAACTTCTTGATTGTCAGAAGTAGTGTTTTTTTCAGCAGGAGCTCCACAAGAAGCTATTCCCATGATTAGGACTGCAAATACATAAATTAAATTTTTCATAGTTTATTTAGTTTTTAAATTAATGAACTTTAGCAAATATACTTTTTTTAAAATTGTTTAAATTCGCTTAATTATGTACAAGCCCTTTCTATTTATTCTGTTTTTCTTTTGTTCTTGCGTTAATATCGATGAGAATAAAGTAATTGATACCTCCTTAGAAATGGAGGTTATGAGACAAATTTTGGTGGAGAGACATTTATTATTAGCTCAAATTACTTCTTTTCAATACCCTGATAGTTTATCCAATTCTATAGTAGATTCTTTATTTAATGCCGTTTGCGTGAAAAATGGCTCTTCTTTAGGTGAGTTTAACCAAAGTTGGAAATATTATAATTCTCAAGGTATTAATGAGCTAATTAAAGTGTATGATTTGGTAATAGCTGACTTGAAAGTTTTAGAGCTCAAAGATCAGTAGAGTTTTCTTTCAAAAACCAATTCGAATATTTTTCAATACTATCTGATACTGGTAAAAAGGTATAGCCTAAGTCACAAATCTTTTGATTGCTATAATTTGAAATTGTCATTGCTTGATTAGCAGTTTCCTTTGTTAAAAGTGGTTTTACACCACTAATCAAATATTTAAAATATTCTGTTCTCCATGCTAGTTCTTTCAAAAAAGGAGTTACTTTAACGGAGGCCTCTTTTTTTCCTAAATGATTGGCAATTTCTTTGAAAAGCTTTCTGTAAGAGATATTTTCACTGCTTAAGATGAATCTGTCATTTTTCGCATCACTTTCCATTAATTTTATTAGAATAGATGCTACATCTAAAACATCTACATAGGCAGTAGCTCCCTCAGTGTAATATTTTAATCCTTTCCATACTTTAGTAAATAGTTGGGAGCTTCCTTTCGTCCAGTCACCTGGGCCTAAAATTATCGAAGGATTAACAATAATTGTATCTAGTCCCTCCTGAATCCCTCGCCATACTTCTTGTTCTGCAAAATATTTACTTTGAGCATATTTTGTTTTATTAGAGTCGTTGGTCCAGAAACTTTTTTCGTTAATAATAGAGTTGTTTTTAGGTTTGCTTAGAGTGGATACAGAACTAACGTAAGCTAATTTTTCTATTTTATTGTCTAAACACGCATTCACAATATTTTCTGTTCCAATAATGTTTATATCCATCATTTTCTTTACTTCTTTAGGGTGAAAAGAAACGAATGCTGCAGCATGATAGACTATTTTGCAGCCTTCTAATAAAGTGTATAACGAATAGGATTCTAACAAGTCACCTTCTACCCATTTGATGTTTTGCAGTAAATTTTGTTTGTTGTAATGGTTAAATACTTTTTCGGTTATGGCAATAGAACTGCCTTCTCTTTTAAGTGCTTTAATGGTTTTATTTTTTGAAGCTAAATCAAGTAAAATATGCGCTCCAACTAAGCCTGTACCTCCGGTTACAAAAATCATATAACAAAGGTACCGAAAAAATGCTGCTTAAAATCACATTAATTATATTTGCTGTCAAATTTGAACACGTATGAACTTTATAGAAGAATTAAAATGGAGGGGCATGATTCACGATATTATGCCAGGAACAGAAGAACAATTTCAAAAGGAAATGACAAGCGCTTACATAGGATTTGATCCTACTGCAGACTCTCTTCATATTGGCTCATTGGTTCAAATAATGATATTAGTCCATCTACAAAGATGCGGGCACCAACCCTTTGCTTTAATGGGTGGTGCAACAGGAATGGTTGGAGATCCTTCGGGTAAGTCAAAGGAAAGAAATATGCTTTCTGAAGATATTTTAAACCATAATCTTGCCTCAGTTGAGAAACAATTAAAAAGATTTCTAGATTTTGATTGTGGCAATAACTCTGCTCAAATAGTAAATAATTACGATTGGTTTAAAGATTTTACTTTTCTTTCTTTTATTAGAGAAGTAGGGAAACATATTTCTATAAATTATATGTTAGCTAAAGATTCTGTAAAATCTAGGCTAGAAACTGGAATGAGTTTTACCGAGTTTTCTTACCAGTTGGTGCAGGGGTATGATTTCTACTGGCTTTACAAAAATAAAAACTGTAAAGTACAAGTAGGTGGTTCTGACCAATGGGGGAATATTACCACTGGTACAGAGTTAATTAGGCGTAAGGATGGAGGTACAGCCTTTGCGGTTACCACACCTCTTCTTAAAAAAGCAGATGGAGGTAAATTTGGTAAGACAGAAGAAGGAAATGTTTGGCTCGATAAAAAACTAACTTCGCCATACAAATTTTATCAGTTTTGGCTTAATTCTTCTGATGAAGATGCTAAAACATATATCCGTATTTTTACCTTATTCGATAAACAAAAAATAGAATCTTTAGAGAAGGAGCACGACGAACAACCCCACTTAAGAATCCTTCAAAAAGAATTGGCAAAGGATATTACTATTCGAGTTCACTCTCAAGAAGATTACCAATCTTCGATAACTGCTTCCAATATTTTGTTTGGAAAATCGACTGCTGATGATTTATTGTCTTTAGACGAACAAACGTTTTTAAGTGTGTTTGATGGCGTACCTCAGTTTAAGGTTAAAATGGATGATTTGAATGCTTCAATTTTAGATTTTCTGGCCGAAAAAACCAATGTTTTTCAGTCAAAAGGAGAAGCTAGAAGGATGATTTCATCTAATGCGGTAAGTATCAATAAACAGAAGATAAATGAAGAAAAAACCCTTAGTAAAGACGATCTTCTTTCACACAAATATTTATTGGTTCAAAAAGGAAAGAAAAATTATTTTTTAATAATTGTATCTTAAGGTAAAGAAGAGTGGTGTAAGGAGATTTTAAGGTTTTCTTCTTCGTCTTTTAGGTAAACGAAACTATATTCCACTTTAGTTTCTTCATTGTTAGTGTCAGAAAAATAATAGTGGCCAATTGCCATTGCATGGTCTGAATACAAATTAATTTTTGCATTTTCGAAGCGGACATCTGTCCAAGGTTTTTTAGCGAAGCCATTATCTTCTTTTACAGTTCCTCCTACGAAATACGAAATTGCCTTTTCTAACTCTAATCGGAAAGGAATTTCTTTAGCCATGGTTGGCTTGAAAAGAGCATCTTGGTCATACATTGTAGTAACAAATAAGGAGGCTTCTAATTCATTTTTTCCAATGCGAACAATTCCTTGTCCCCACTTTTCTTGTGCAGTTATAACTTCTTGTTTTAAAATCATGGCTGCAATTTAAAGAACCATTTTTAATTTGTCAAAAGAACTTTGCCTAAAATTTGTTTTTTAGGATTTCCATAAGTTTGATAATTAATATAATAGGTATAGAGGCCATTTTGCACCTGTTTATTCTTTAACTCTCCATTCCATTTGTTTGTTAACCCTGAAGAACGAAATATTTCCGACCCCCATCGCTCGTAAATACTTATGCTGTATTTTTTTAATTGGCACTGCGGGTCAATTACCACTTCAAAAAAATCGTTTTCTCCATCATTATTTGGAGTAAAGGCTGTCGGTATAAATAAATTACAACCACAAAAGTGTTTGATTTTAAGCGTGTCACTTATGCTTTCGCATTGATTGCTAACATTGACCCATATCGTTGAAGAATCTTCTATTGTAATAGAATTGTTTTGGGATCCGTCTTGCCATAAATATTGGGCTTTATCATTGAACGCATCAATTGTAATTGGGAATTCGCAAACTTCTAATTCAGGGCCTAAATCTAACTCTAGGCTGTCCAATACAGTTACATTAATAACGTCTGTAACGGTTTCACATTCATTATTAACAGAAAGCCAATACTGTCCAGAGCTATTTATAGAATAGATTAAATCATTGCTGCCATCTTGCCAATTATATTCTCCATCATTTATTTGAGGAGTGAGTAATAAGCTGGTATTATGACATAAGATGGTGTCATTACCTAATTCGAATTCCAGCTTAGGTGTTTGATTGATAGTAATTACATTTGCTTGTTTTTGGCATATGTTTGTTATTGATATAGAGTATTGTCCAGCTTCGGAAACAGTTATTGAACTGGTTGTGTCACCAGTATTCCAATTATATTGAACATTGTCGAAGTTATGGGTTGCTATTATTTCAATAGAAGCATCTTGGCAAATAGTAGTATCCGTTATTGACGATATAGTTAATGGATCGTAGTAATTAACTATGAAGGTGTCTGTATGAAATATGTTATCATAATCTCCCCTACACCAATAGGTACCTGGTTCTGTTACAACAAAAACAGAATCGATGGATCCGTCTTGCCATAAATGGTTGATTGACCCTGGTGTAGCTGTTAATATAATAGAGTCGTTAGGACATAAAGTGGTATCTATTCTTCTGTTTTCGAATACAGATACATCATCTATATAATAATAGGCAGCGTTAAATTGCCCTTGTGATATAAAGGTGTCGGTTATTGCTGTTAGGTTTAAATTCCCAAGACTAAGAAACTTTTCTCCTCCCTGAGCAATGTAGTTTTCTTTTACTTCCACCCAATCTTCTGTGCTTGTTATCGAGTCAGGTGAAACGATATCTGGCTCTTCGTAAATTATACCAAAATTAAATTCACTTTGATCGGATAATAATATTCCTAAGCTATTGTTTTGAAAAATACTGTTTTCAGATAAGCTTATGAAAAAGGAAACTTCATAGCTTTTGCCAGCTTCTAATGAATCGCTAAGTTCTACTTGTATATACTCGAAGTACGGATTGTTTGAGAAACTACCATTATTATTCAATACTATAGACGTCTCTGCTCTTAAGCCAATATAGTTTGAACCTGTTCTTGGGTATTGGAATCCTGCATAGTTAGCGGGAGAAGATGCGTAATTTATTCCAAAGCTGGGGTTTTCTGAGTCTAAGGCGTTATATAAGTCTATTGCCATTTGTAATGAATCGGGGTCAACATCTTCAAAAAACATATAATTATCTTCAAAGAACAAATCGGGAGTATTAAACATGTCCCATTCAGTACGCCATATGTCAATAGACTCAAAGGTATGGTTGAAGTAAGGAAAGATAGTTGCGGTATAGCTAGTGTCGTAATCTTCAAAGCTAGGATTGGGCACTAAGTTTTGTGAACTTGCTGCAAAGCAGAAGATTAAGAATGTAAGTAGTATAAATTTTCGTTTCCCCATAAATCAAATTATTTATTGATTTGCTAGGGTTAAGGGGTCCTTGTTTAAAAATAAGGATTATGCAAAGTTAAATAAATTTTTCAAAGCAATAGTATTTATCTTTTTCTGGCTTCAGATTTATAGAGCCTAGCTTGGTATATCCTATGTGCTCATAAAAAGCCATTGCCTTAGGATTGTTAACATAGGTATCTAAGCGAATAGATGTGCAGCTTAACTCTTTAGCTACAGATTCTGCAAATTCCATCATTTTTTTGCCAATGCCTTTGTTCCAGACTTTAGTCTTGGAACATAATCGATGGACTACTATAAATTTGTTGCTTTTGTCTTTCCAGTTAATGTCTAAATAAGTAGGGTCTTGAACTTGATCGATTTTTATTCCTGCTATTATTTCTTCATCTAAAATAGCGACATAATAATTTTGTTCTTCTAAGTCGTTTTGAATAATCTTTCTATTGGGATAGCTTTCGTCCCATTGATCAATGCCTAAGTCGATCATTCCTTTCACACAAGACTTATAGGTTTCCATTATTTGGTCTAGTTCTGTATGTTTCGCTTTTCTTATTATCATTGAACTAATAAATTACAACCTCTAACATCAGAGTTGTCAAATCTTCCTAAAACTTCAAACTTATTGTTGCCTAAAGTTTTGCCTAAATCTTGAGTAGCAATAAAGGCACAAGAATTAATATTTGCTAAATCTATTATGTTTAGACCTCCGGTGATTCCATTCCCTAAAACACTAAGAGGGTCGTCGGACGATCTAGCTATAACCTTCATCCATTCTGGTGTTTCGAAAATACCGTTTCCTTTAGAGTAGGCTTGTGATAATAATTCTGTCATGCCATATTCTGAGTGAATTTTTTGCAAACCGAATCCATCTTTTAATTTTTGATGCAACTCTTCTCGAATCATTTCTTTTCTCTTACCTTTCATCCCACCTGTTTCCATTACAATAGTATTTTTGAGAGCTATTGGGCCTTTTTCGACTAAGTCTAGTAAAGCATAACTTACTCCTATTAATAATGTTTTTTTATCTGTTTGACTTTGTAGAATTTCCTTTAACTGATCTAAATTATTCAAATAAAATCCGCTTTGGGGATGTTTGCTTTTTGTGATCAGTTGATCGCACATATACACTAGTGAGGAGCCTTCTCTTTCTAAATAGGAGGGAAGTAGTGCTAAGATTCTATAATCTTCTGCTAATCCGTAAAAGTGTTTAAACGCAGACAAAAAGCTTTCTTCATAAATAGAAATATCGCTAACATAATGTTTGCTTGTACTTTGGCCGCTAGTTCCACTACTGCTAAAGGTTGCTTCTACAGTTTTGTCAGTAGATAGTATTCTTTGGTTTTTAAAAAATTCGATTGGCAGAAATGGTATTTGTTCTACTTTATTGATCTTCGAAGGTGTAACCTTAATTAAGTCTAGATATTTATTATACACTTTACAACTTTGAGATTGTATATGAAACAATCTTAAAGCACGTTTTTCGAACAATATGTTTTTATCAAAAACCCAATTCATTTTTCAAAAATAAAAAAAGCCCCTATACAATAGAGGCTTTTTAATTATATATTCTAGATAATTTTAGAATCCTAGTTTTCCAAAGAATTTAGAAATTCCTTTTCCAAACTCTGCTGGTATTTCTACTAGCATGGAAGCGAAGGTTAAGTTATCATTTACTCCAATTGCGATAGCGATAGAAATAATTAATCCTATCATAGCAAATGCGAAGTCTTTACTCATTAATTTGAATGCTTTAAAAACACTAATGTTTCCAGCCTGTCGAATAGCCATAGCAACCTCTCTACCGCCAAGTAGTCCGATGAATACCCATGTAGTACTCATAGGTACTTGAGAGTATAATTTAAAGTAGAATAGTATGATGCAGTATATAAAATCAATGATAGTTGCAAAACGAACATCAGTTACTACAGATTTTTCTGTTACAATTTTTTGAATTCGACCACCTTTATAATACAGCAAAAGCCCTAGTCCGATAAATATTATTGCCGCAAAGGCAAAAAACTCACCAAAGCCCATGCTTCTAGGAAGGTAGACCGCAATATTGGCAGCATCTTGCATTAGCCATACTGACCATAGCGTTCCTGTAGTAATCCATTGTGCGATTGTCCATCCGAACTTTGCTTTACCAACAAATCGCTTTTTAGCCCATTGAGATATTATCATAAAAATGATGAAACCTAAAAAGAAAGCTAAAACATATCCACTCATACTCTTTGCCAATACTTTACCAACTGCTGCTGGAGCAGTTGCAAAAGAGGTTAGAAGAATAAATGTTGTAGAAACAGGCATTCTTAACCTTGTAAGTATTAATAAGAATATAGGTGCAGCTATTTGCAAGAAATGAAAGTTAGTTGGACTTTTTTCAAATCCTTTAGATGCTAATCTTCCATGACTAACATCTCTGTCTATTATGCCATCTCCGATTACCTTTCCTGTTTCTGGATCAATTGCACCTACAACATCGGTAAACATCCAGCTCCAAGTCATTGTAACTAAAAATATTCCTCCGATAAAAATCCAAAGTACCCACCATTTTTTGTCTTGATTAGAAGCAATGAATGTACCCAACGTCTGGATACTGTCGTTTGCAACCGCCGCATAGGCTGCAAAGATAAATCCTACCCACATTCCAATTTGAGGATAAGGAGTAGCAAACATCGCTAGCATAAATGCGAAAACGACAAAAGTTAAAAATGAGCGTTCTTGTTTGTGTATCCACAGATTAGCTGGATAACTAAATTTAGACAGCAATTTTTTCATAATACTTAGAAAGAAAAACGGTTAAGCTTAATCTAGTAATTAAAGTACTGCTAGAGTATAAACAACAACCATTATTGCAGTGTAAAGAAACTTGCTGATGTCGATTTTTGTAGAAGTATTCATAATAAATAGTGTTTGGTTAATTTGATGAACAAATAAACATTCATTTTTGCAATTGGAGGTTACATTAAGGTAAATCCAATGTTAAGAAATTGTTAAGAATCACTTAATACAGAAAAAGTCCTAGCAATATCTGCTAGGACTTTTTTTAGAAATGTCTTTTTAAAACTTAGAACTTGTACTCTAAGTTTAAGAAGAATGTGTTTTGTTGTTCAGCATTTGTTTCGGCACCTTGGAAGCTTTGGATGTTTGCAGCAACTTTTACTCCCTTAGTCATTTGCTTTTCAATACCAAAAATGGTAAATGTTCCATCTTTTGTAATGTTCCAGTCTTCATCAGAACTCATCTCGTCATATCGTCCGAAAATAGATAGTCCGTTATTTAATCTGTATGTCATGTATGCAGATAAACCAGTGCTATTATTATCTAATACATTGTTGGTGTTTTCTCTTAGGTTATACTCTAAACCCAGGGTATAGTCATCTGTGAAATATGCCATAGCAGCAGTCGAAATGTTTTGGTGCTCTGCGTTATCTCCGTATGTTTCTCTTGGAGATATATCTCTATGAAGTCTTATAGCAAGATTTTCAGAAGCCTTGTATGTTAGTCCTGCAGAACCTCTAAAAAGACCATTAGATTCTTGTTCTTTTTTGTAGCCCTCTCCATTTAGAATTTGTGCGTCTAAAGTTAATTTATTGTTGATTTTGTAATCAGCAGAAACCCCTACATCAGCAGAGCTAGCCCACTTTTGTTTGTCTTGGAAAGATTTATATATATATCTGTATCCCCAAGCTTTTTCCATGAACTTAAAGTTTTTAGTTCCTATTTGTCCGAAGTTAACCGATATCTTGTCAGATGCTTTCCAGTTTAAAGAAGCAATTTTTAAAAATGCGGTGTAAGCACTTCCAGAATTGTTACTACCAACATCAAATGTAATTTTAGCGCTAAAGTTGTTCTCGAATTTGTAACCATATCCTAAATATGCTCTGTTAATTTCGAAAGCTTTAAACGCATCGTCTTCAGCCGAAAGGTCGTAGTTGAAGTTGCTGAATATATTAGCATGTGGCTGCCCTTGAGCCATAGCATTATAACCAAATGTTAAAAATGCTAATGTTAAAAGTGTTGTTCTCATTTTAAATATTTTAAATTTTATGCTGCAAATCTAATGCTGTGTTTTGACTCTTATATTAAGTATATGTTAATTAATTGTAAATTGCTAAAATTGAAGGTATTAAACTTTAAATTTGTCTCACAAAACAATTATAAAAAAACAAAAAATGAACTCCAATATTACCATTTTAGTTGTTGATGATGAAGAAGATATTTTAGAGTTTGTCGGCTATAATCTAAGAAATGAAGGTTATACCGTTATTACGTCTAATAATGGTTTAGGTGCTATAGAGATGGCAGAAATTCATGCTCCTGACTTAGTAATATTAGATGTGATGATGCCTGAAATGGATGGTATAGTTACCTGTGAGAAAATTCGAACTCTTCCAGATTTGAAGAATACACTTATCACTTTTTTAACTGCCAGATCAGAAGATTATTCTCAAATAGCAGGTTTTGAAGCTGGCGCTGATGATTATATTACAAAGCCTATCCGACCTAAGGTTTTGGTGAGTAGAGTTAAGGCTTTGCTTAGGAGAAAAGGTGGAGTCGAATTGTCAGACACTATAGAGGTTGGTGATTTAAGTATTAATAAAGAAAAACACCAAGTGATTTTCAGAGGTAACGAAATTACTTTCGCAAAAAAAGAGTTTCGCCTGTTAGAGCTTTTGGTTTCTAAGCCTGGTAAAGTTTTTACTCGGGAAGAGATTTTAGAAAAAGTTTGGGGGTCTGATCTAGTTATTGGAGATAGAACAATAGATGTTCATATTCGTAAACTTCGAGAAAAGCTTACTTCTAGTTATATAAAAACAGTAAAAGGAATCGGTTATAAATTCGAATATTAATATGCAGCCATCATCACCCAAAAACATAGCACTATTATTAGCAACAATTATTTCTGCGTCTACCGTTTTTATTATTTGGTTATTAAAGTATGTCGCTTCTTCTTCTATTGAACTCGAACTGATAAGCATTATATTAGTTACTTTTATTTTCTCTTACCTTGTAGTTTACAAGTTGTTGAAGAAATATATTTACGATAGGGTAAAAGTAATTTACAAAACGATTAAGAAAAATAAAGGCGCTACCTCCAATATGAATACTGATTTGGCTTTAGTGTCCAAAGACGTAGAAGATATAGCTAGTCAAAGACAGAAAGAGATTGATGAACTTAAAATGATGGAAAATTTTCGTAGAGAGTTTTTAGGTAATGTTTCTCACGAATTAAAAACTCCGATATTTAATATTCAAGGATATATTCACACACTAATTGATGGTGCTTTATATGATAAGAATGTTAATATGGCCTATCTTGAACGTACTAGCAAGAGTGTGGATAGAATGATCAATATAGTAGAAGATTTAGTTACTATTTCAAAAATTGAATCTGATCGACTCGATTTAGAAATGGAAAATTTTGACATTGTAGATTTGGCTAAGGATATTTTCGATCAAACAGAAATGAAAGCGAAGAAAGCTAATCTATCCATTTCATTAGATAAAGAATATGATCCTATTTCTGTTTTAGCTGATAGAGATAAAATTATTCAAGTGTTTACAAACCTTGTTGTCAATTCGATTAAATATGGAAAAGAGGGAGGGGAGACAAATGTTAGGTTTTACGAAATGGGTGAAAACATATTAATAGAGGTTGCTGATAATGGAATTGGTATTTCTCAACAAAATTTACCTAGATTATTTGAACGATTTTATAGAGTGGATAAATCAAGATCTAGAGATCAGGGAGGAACAGGTTTAGGATTGGCTATTGTTAAGCATATCTTAGAAAGCCACAATCAAGTAATTAATGTTAGAAGTACGGAAGATGTAGGCACTACTTTTTCTTTTACGCTTCAAAAATCGTAAATAAATTTTTGAAATTATCTGTTGGTATTTCAATTTTAAATCCAGAATATTTTTTCGACTCTTCTAATGCTTTTTCTAATTTAAAACCATGCTGGTGTTGGGTAAAAGCAACTTTCTGTTCTGCGAATAGATTGGCTAAATAAATTTGTTCGGTTTGTCCTGGCGTAGGGATAAAAATCGCCTTTTTATCTAGAGCTGCTAAATCCATTATTGTAGAATATCCTGAGCGACTTATGACTATTTCGCTATTAGACATTGCTTGATTTAGCTCTTTGGAAGCCAGGTGATTTAAAACAGTTAAGTTTTCTATTTTTTCTTCATTATTTGTCTCTGTCTTCCCAAGAACTAAGATGCTGTTTTTTCCTGAATCTAAAAGTTGTTTTTTTAATAGGCCTTCGAAAATAGATCGTTGAGGTTCTGGGCCAGAAACAATTGCCAGGATGTCTATTTTTTTAGTGGCTTCTAATTTTTCAAATCTAGAAAGAGGCCCAATAAATTTAAAATTGTGGTTTTCGATTTTTATTTTTGACAAACTTCCCGATAAAATATTTTGCTCTGTGTCAGGAATCCAACATTCTTGGTATTTATTAATAAACCATAAGTTTACTTTTCTAATTAGACTAGAAAGTATTGGAGATTGAATGTTTATCTGATGAGTAATGAAAACAGAAGGAATGGTTTTGTTGTACATGCCGTATCTGTTATCAGAAATTATTCCGTCTATTTCAAAATCTGCAATTATTTGTTTCAGTTCTTTGTGCTCATTTCTTATTTTATTTAAAATTC